>ERZ1034939.867-NODE-867-length-16822-cov-11.985388_pt1 | contig 16822 bp, 13 predicted proteins | sample MGYA00520626_ERZ1034939 | MGnify/ENA primary metagenome ERZ1034939 (study PRJEB33766, sample SAMN09781751) | gut metagenome | biome: gut microbiome | host: Homo sapiens | place: Madagascar | study: EMG produced TPA metagenomics assembly of the PRJNA485056 data...
ACTCATCGCCGAACTCGCCCATGATGCCCGTATAGAGCGCCATGTTGCAAAACGTAATGCCGCCGATGATGGAGACCGAGCTCAGACCCAAAAAGTTGTCGTTAAAGAAATACGCGACACCCAGGCCCAGCGCGGCTGCCACCACAAGCTTAGGGATCAGCACGACGATGCCGGTCTTAATGGCGCCCGGTGTGGACTTAAAGCTGATGCCGGCACCCACAAACAGCAAAATCGCGGCGACGATGGTGTTGGAACCGCCGCGGCAGGCGGCGGTAAAGAAGCCACCGATCTCGAAGACCTGCGGGCAGAAGGTATTGAGCAAAAGGCCGACGATCATCGGGTAGATCATGATGTCACCCGGGATGCGCGGTACTTTGAATTTCTTTTGCTCGTTGGCGGTCGCTTCCTGTGCCATGAAGCCCCCATTTCCGCTGACGCGGAACAAAAGCCCACGTCATGCTTTGCTACAGTAAAGTTTGACCATGGTACCAGAAGAAGCAGACCGGCTCGGTGAGAAATTCGATTCGTCGACCAGGACGGTAAGCGCGCCCTTTGCTTTTATACAAGACTCAAAACGATATAGAGCACGATACCCGAGACGCAGCACCACAACATCGACTTTGTCTTGATTGCCACCGCCACGACACCGGCAGCCGCAATCCAGGGCATCAAGCCCTGCCACAAGCCGGCGTCGAAAGCGCTAGGGCTTATCAAATCGTTAGCAACCAGTGCCGCGAAGGCGGCGGGCGGAATATAGCCCAAGGCCTCGGTAACGCGGGGCGACAGCGTTCTACCGCGCAAGGCAAACGCCGGGGCAATGCGGAAAAACGCGATGGCCGCCCACGACGACAGCCATAGGACCAAAAACTCATTAACGGGCATCGCGATCACCCCTTCCTTCGGCGAGAGCATCGCACGCAAGCGCCGCGACAACGCCGACGAGCACGCTTGCCGGCACGGCGATATTTGTCCACCCCAAGAACTTGCATATGGCGACGGACACCGCGGCCAAAACGGCAGCAACGATATTGCCACGCGACAATCGCTGCGAAAAGAGCAGGCAGATAAAAAGCGAGGTGCAGACAAAGCCCGCAATAGCGGTGGGAACATCGACAACGGCGCCGACGATGGCGCCCGTCGTACACGAAACGCCCCATGTTGCGATGAGGATCGCGTTGAGCACAAAGGACTCGCGCGGACCCCAATCCTCCCCTTTAACCAACTTGGCAAGCGAGATGCCGTATGCCTCCTCGGTGAGCGTCGCGGCAACGGCCAGCGCCTGACGCTTCGAGGCACCCCTCAGATGCGGTGCGATTGATGCCGAATAAAGCGCAAACCGCGAGGAGATTGCGGCCACACTTGCGACAATCGATGGCGCCGGTACACCCGCCAGCCACAGATTGCAGACCATAAACTGGCCGCTACCCGTTACAAACGTGCTGCTCAGGACAAAGACCATCCAAGGTTCCATCCCCGTCTGCGCCATAATCATTCCGCACGGCGCGCCTATCGCAACATAGGTAAGCATCACCGGCCAGACGGTTTTAACGATTTTGAGCACCATAGCGTTCCTCGTCCCGACAAGCTTTCCGAATGGCATTCAACGACATGGCAGAATCATCGCCCAGCAGCAACCGAGTTCACCTACAATTGCCACCGGATCGAAAGACGTATCTGTGAGGAAGTCATTATGACAGTTATCGATCGAGACCGGGCATCCGAGGCCTTTAAAACCTACACCGATGCCTATGATGCCACCAACCCGCGCATCGCCCTCAAGATCGAACATACCTATCACGTGGCCGAGACATGCGACGCCGTGGCACGCGAACAGGGCTGGGGGCCAGAGGATATTGGCCTGGCATGGCTTTGCGGCCTGCTACACGATATGGGCCGCTTTGAACAGCTGCGACGCTGGGACACCTTTAAGGACGCCGAGAGCATAAGTCATGCGGCGCTCGGCGTCGAGGTCCTCTTTGGCGAGCATCCCGCCGATGCACCCGCCACGACAAACATCCGTGACTTTATCGAAACCGATGCGCATGACGAGCTCGTCCGCGCAAGCGTTGCCTATCACAGCGATTTCCGTCTACCTGCACAGCTCGACACACGCACGCGGCGCTTCTGCGATATCGTGCGCGATGGCGACAAGATCGACATCATGCGCACCATCGCCGACAGCACCGTCGACACCATCCTCAAGGTTGATGAGGATACATTTCTCGCCAGCCGCTTCTCGGCACCGACGCTGGCTGCCTTTGACGAGCGCCGCTGCGTCGCGCGCGATGAGCGCGATGAGCCCGCGGACTACTTGGTAGGGCTCATCTGCTTTATGTTTGAGCTCGTCTATCCGGCAAGCCGTGCGCTGGCGCGCAAGCAGGGAGATATCTACCGCCTGCTCGACGCGCCTTTTGGCATTACGCGGCCCTTTATCGACCCCGCCACGCAGGCAACCTGGAGCCGTCTTAAAGACGAGCTACGCAGCTGGCTGGCAAGCTCCTAGTGCCCCAGTTGGGCCAGCAGCTCCTCAACGACCTCGACGGCGTCACCGACAACCTTGTACTGGGCGGCGCCAAAGATGGGAGCATCCGGGTCCTCATTGATGGCGATAATGCACTCCGCCCCACCGATGCCGGCAAGATGCTGGATGGCACCCGAGACACCAACGCTCACGAGGAGCTTGGGTGAGACCGACACGCCCGTCTGGCCAATCTGGTGGCGATACTCCAGCCAGCCCGCTTCCACGACGGGTCGCGTGCAGCCGAGCTCGGCACCCAGGGCCTCGGCGAGCTTTCGCATCAAGGGTAGGTTTTTCTTGGAGCCAATACCGCGACCCACAACAACTAGACGCTCGGCATCGGCAATCGAAGCCTGCTGGCTCCATTCCTCGGCGGGAATCGAAATCTCGACACGAGCCCTGGCGTCTTCCGCAAGGAATACCTGGGCAATCGTACCTGAGCGGCTATAGTCAAAGTCTGGTGCCTTAAAGATGCCGGGGCGCACCGTTGCCATCTGAGGACGGTGGTTGGGGCAAATGATGGTGGCCATCAAGTTGCCGCCAAACGCCGGGCGCGTCTGCTGCAGCAGGCCCGTCTCCGTATCCATCGAAAGCACTGTGCAGTCGGCCGTAAGGCCCGTCTGCATGCGCACGGCAACGCCAGGCGCCAGCTCGCGGCCAAAGGCGGTCGCACCGTACAGAATGGCTTCGGGCTTGCGCTCGGCTACCAAATCGCAGATGAAGCGAGCATAGACCTCCGCGTCGTTCTGACGCAGGCGCTCGTCACGACAGACCAGAACTTCGTCCGCACCGGCGCAAACTAGATGCTCCAGGTCCCCGAGCGAGCCTTCGGGGCCCATGCCGACCAGCGCCACCAGGCGGCAGCCGCGTGCATCGGCAAGCTCGCGGCCCTTGCCCATGAGCTCGAAGGCCACGGATGCCACGGCATCGTGCTCGTCAGTTTGCACGAAGACCCAAATGTCTTGATATGCGTCAAGGTCTATCGCACCGGTGGCCACATCGCGCTCGATCGAGATGGCGTTGACAGGACAGGCGTCGACGCACCCGCCGCACAGGATGCAGCCGTCGGTTACGTGGGCACAGCGATTGGGGCGCTCGCCCTCCACCACAATACCGCCCGAGGCGCAAGCGCGAACGCAGCGACCGCAGCCGATACAGGCTTCGCTATCGATAATCAGTCCGCTCATCTATGCCATCTCCTCGATAATCTTGGCGAGTTTTGCCGCCTGCTCGGACGCCGTGCCCTCAACGACCTCACACGTTTGGTCGCGGTCGGGCACAAACGAGCGCACGACCTGCGTCGGCGAACCGGCAAGACCGCAATGCGAGGGATCGGCGTTCACGTCGGCAGCGCCGACCACGCGCACGTACGCTTCCTCGGCCGCGCGAATGCCAGCGATACTCGGCATGCGGAGCTGGCCAATCTCCTTGGCAGTCGTCATCGCGCATGGCATCTCCAGATATACAGTTTCCTCGCCGGCGTCACAGCCGTGGACAAGCGCCAGCGAGCCGCAGGTCGTAAAGCCCGCGCTCTGCACGCAACTCACGTCGGTCACGCAGGGAATCTCAAAGGCTCCGGCAAGCTCGGGACCGATTTGCGCCGTATCGCCGTCAACTGCCATCTTGCCGCAAATGAGCAGGTCAAAGTCCTCGTCGAGCGCCTCGATGCCACATTTGAGGGCATAGGTGGTAGCCAGGGTATCGGCACCCGCAAAGGCGCGATCGGTTAGCAACAGCGCGTCATCGGCGCCGCGGGCGATGCAGTCACGCAGCAGCGATTCGGTCGCGGGGATGCCCATCGACACCACCGTCACGCGCACATCCATACCAAAGCCGATAAAGTCGTCCTTGAGCGACAGCGCGCATTCCAGAGCGCTTGCATCGAAGGGATTAATGACCGCCTGCTTGCCATCACGCACGATGGTATTGGTTTTGGGGTCCATCTTGACCTCGGTGCTTCCCGGCACCGCCTTGACGCACACCACCATATGGAATTCGCTCATCTTCACGCGCCCCCTTTCTGAACGAGTTCATCCAAGAGCTTCTCCGAAAACAAGTTGCCACGGCCGAGCTGTCCAGCAGGGTCGAGCTGGAGCTTGAGCCGAGCCGATTCGACCATGGCCTCGTGGCCGTACATCGTCTCCAAGAAGCCCGCCTTGATCTTGCCGACGCCATGCTCGGCAGAGACGGCACCACCCATGGCCGTGACCTCGGCCGCCCACTGGGCAAACAGCTCGCCGCCGGCGCGATAATCCTGCGCGTCGCGCGGCAGAATATTCACATGCAGATGGTTGTTGCCGATATGTCCCCAGGCAGCAGACTCAAGCCCGCTTTCGGCCAGCGTGCGGCGATAGAGGGCAACGACATCGGCCAGGCGCGCGTTGGGCACAGACATATCCGACCCCAGCTTGGTAATGGTGGGGTCGGTGCGGCGACGCTCGTCAATGAGCATGTTGACGCTCTCGGGGACGGCGTGGCGGAAGAACAGCTGGCACTCGCGATCGACCTCGGTGCGCGCAACCCAGGTCGCGTCGTCGCGGCCGCCCGCAAGCTCTAAAACCAACCCCAAGTGGTACAGCTCCTCGGTCGCCTGCGCCTCGTCGTCGCAGTCGAGCTCCACGTAGACACAGACCTTTGCCTCCTTGTCGAGCGCTGGCAGCGAGGCAAACGCGGTCGACTGCTCGCGCTGGCGACGAAGGATATCCAGGGCGCCGGCATCGAAATACTCAATAGCGGCGGCATGGGACAGCACGGGGCGCACGGAATCGGTAAAGGACACCGCCTTGTCCTCGCTATCGAAAAAGCAGCTCACGCCCCACACAACCGCGGGAGCAGGCTGCAGGGCGATCTCGAGCTCGGTGATAACGCCGAGCGTGCCACATGCGCCGATAAAGAGATCAATGACGTCCATATCGTCCGCAACAAAATAGCCCGAAGCATTTTTGGTCTTGGGCATGGTGTAGTCAGGAAGATCGAGCTCAAGCGAACGACCTTCCACCGTCACAAGTGACAGACGACGGCTCTGAGCAAAAACCTCACCGCGGTGAAGCTCAAGCAGGTCGCCGTCCGCCAGCGCCACGTGAAGGCCCGTGATATGCGGACGCATGGGGCCGTAGGCGTAGCTGCGGGCACCTGAGGCATTGCACGCCGCCATGCCGCCCAGGCAGGCAGATGCCTCGGTGGGATCGGTGGGAAAGAACTGCTCAGGAGCTGCCTGGAACTCCTCGTATGTCCGAAGCGACGCCTGGTCCCAGCCGCCTGTCGGCAGCACCTTTTTGCCCAGCTGTTTGCGCAGCTCCGAAAGCACAACGCCCGGCTCCACGCGCAGCAGAAACCGGCCCTCGTCATCGCAGCGAAGACCAAGGTAGCGATTCATACGGGAAGTGTTGAGAATATGTCCTCCATGGGGCACAGCGCCGGCAGCGAGGCCCGTTCGGGCACCCTGAACGGTCACCGAAACACGGTCGACATGGAGCTGCCGCAAGATAGCGCGCACCTCGTCTTCCGACATCGGAAACGAGATGCTTGAAGCCTCGCCCGATGCGCGGGACTCATCGCGGCCATACTCTTCGAACTCGTCGGTGAAGGGCTTGATGGTTGCAGACACGCGAACTCCCCCTTTAGCTAACTACAGTGTTTGCAGGGAGATGTTACCGCATCGTTTCATGGACGCGACCGAGAGCGCCTCCATATTTGACGAATTTAACGTTTGCGCAATTCGGCGAACGGCGCTCTTCATCGGCGAGCGTGGGAGTAAACGCAGGTCGCCCCGCCGCCCATCTCGTGTCCAATCGACACCAAAAAATAATTGAATATTTTTTCATGGCCTTTTAGCTGCGCCGATAACAAGCCGTCAAGTACCTGGCCGGAAATCGGTCAAGCTGTGGCTGATATGGTCGCCATCGAGAGCCAAAACCAACGGTAGTTTTGGCATAGGAGCAGGGAGGCTCACCATGGCATATTACTGGCCCCAGTACGGCTTCGCCATCGAAGTTGACGATGACCCCTATCTCTTGCCTTTCGATGAAGAGGCATTTCCGAATACGACGGTCTACCACGTCACAACCGACGTGATCTGCAACCCCGAATCTTTTTCGGTATTTGCCCACCGCATCGCCAAAACCCATGGCATCAAACTCGATCCCAATTTTGATGAGCTCATCTACTCGCGCCGTATCATGCTACACATGCTCTTTGGGGCGGACCCGTCCACATTTGCACGTATTTACACAGCAAAGGACATCGCATGAAGGCGCGAGTTCGGCTAAACGCCCTAGACACGTTGCGCAGAAAACGCATCGTCATCGCTGGTCTCGCCATCGCCTTCGCCCTAGCTTCCGCATATCTATACACCCAGCAATCGCATCTCGTCGCCAAGGCGAAAACCTCGTATTCCGCGGCCAATGGCGGGACGCACGAAATGTCCAGGACTCAGCCTGATGCCATCGCCCGCGACAGCGCCATGACAATCTCGGTCTCACCACGCGCTCAGCTTCAGGCAAACGGCAAGCTCCGCATTAATGTGCGCAACGTGCGAGAAAACAAATGCCCCTTAAGGTTTCGCGTAATTCAAGGCGATGCGTCCATCTACGAGTCAGATGTGGTCGCAACGGGGAAAACAATCAAGACCTGTCCCGCCAAAACCGCCGAGGAGGGCGAAGCGTATATCGAAATCCAGCCTCTCGATTCCACAACCCACCACGTTTGCGGCAATCCGATTCGCGTCAAAGTGCAAGTTATCAAGGCGAATTGATTTTTACGCCACCAAGAAGGCAATTGGCTATGATCCCTATCTGGGTAACGAGACGTTCTGCTACGATTTCTCGGTTGACATCAATGCGGGAGGGTTCATGCCGGGTTTAGGAACGATTATCAACGTCGCGCTTTTGATTACAGGCGGCCTGCTGGGTCTGATAGGCGGGCGCTTTATCACGCCCCGCATCCAAGACACGCTCATGAAGGCGTCGGGGCTGTGCGTTCTGTTTATCGGCTTGGGCGGCGCCATGCAAAAGATGCTCGTTATCGATGGGGAGACACTGGCGACCGCCGGCACCACCATGCTCATCGTCTCGTTTGCTCTCGGCTCGCTCATTGGCGAGGCCATTAACCTGGAAGCCGGCATTGAGAAACTGGGCGAATGGCTCAAGCGCAAAACCGGCAGCGAGGGAGACAACGAGTTCACCAATGCTTTCGTCTCGACATCGCTGACCGTCTGCATCGGTGCCATGGCCATCGTGGGCTCAATTCAAGACGGCCTGCTCGGCGACTGGTCCACACTCGCCCTCAAGGGCGCGCTGGACTGCATCATCGTCTGCACCATGACAGCTTCACTCGGCCGCGGCTGCATCTTCTCGGCCCTGCCCGTTGCCGTATTCCAGGGAACGATCACGCTCTTTGCCGGCGCACTCTCCCCCATCATGACCACCGCCGCCCTCGACAGCCTATCGCTCGTGGGCTCTATGCTCATCTTCTGCGTCGGCGTCAATCTCATCCGTCCCCAGACCTTCCGCACGGCCAATGTGCTCCCCTCCGTTGTCATAGCCGTCATCTACGCCCTCCTGTTCTAAATCTATCTACATAGCGGTATTTCGAACACCTGTTTGATGCTGTGCTATGATATGAGGTCACCAAAACTGCGTTAGGAGAGGAGAAACGGTGGCCGATCAGGACATCAAGATGCTCATCGAGCGCATTATGACCGAGGCCCGAACCCATCAGTCCGCCCGTTTCTCAAACGAAATCTATGCTGACGAGCCGATTCTCAAGACCGGCCGACAGATGCAGAACTTCCTCCCCAACCAGTACCGCAAGATGCGCGAGATATCGCGCTGGCAAGACGACCCCAAGGGCGGTGCGGGCCGTTGGCTTTCGGAAGCCGAACTTTTCTACCGCCAAGGCCTGCTGATGGCCGACTTTGAGGACGACTGCCCCTACAACGGCACGTTCAAGTCGTATTTTCCCACCTACAACGCCATGAGCGATCGACAGCTGCGCGGCTATTTTACCTGGCGTGCACAGGTGCGCCGCGAAACCGTCGAGGAAACGTCTACGTCCTTTGCCTTCCTGTATCTCTATGAGCTGATCTGTGGCATTGGCGTAGATGACCCGCTCGATGGTTTTAACAAAATCAAGGCCTTTTGGAATGCCTATCGCGTCTTCGAGCCCGGCATCGACCGGTTTGCACGCGTATGGCTGCAGGATTACGCCGTATTCCACGGGCTCGACCCCAAGCTGCTTCGCGACTCCAAAACCGTCATGTTCGACAACGCCCTTATCGAGCTGCGACGCGCTGCGCGAGACCTTGCACCTGCACTGACGCCGTCAGACCTGGCGCCTGCGCGTCGCAAGACCTCCGAACCCACACTCCCCCTTCCGCCCGATGAGGCGCGTGAGGAGCGGCTCATGGCCGCCATCAACGCGCTCTCCACGTACAACCTCAATAACTCACGGCTCGATCGCAGCCACCACCGCGATCTGCGCCACGTGGCATGCGCCGTGTACGTCCGCATGGCGCGCTACTATGACACGCACCGAAAGACCGGTATCGTGGCGAGCTTGTTTGGGGAGGAGACGGCCATGCCCTATACCATGTTTGCCTCGGCCGTGTTCTTTGCGCCCAATCGCCACGAGGACTGCGAATACCGTCTTGACCCCATCCATATCTACCGCTGTCAAAACGGCTTTTGGGAATGTATGCGGATTCATGGCAGCAGGCAAAAGAGCAGCAAGCTTGGTGAGATGATGCGCGCCTGTGATCGGCGCCTGCGCCTGGCCTTGGACCCCGCTCACCCCCTTAAGGAAGAAAAGGTCCCCAAATATTTGGCCAAGATCATCGATGACGAGATCGTGGCATGGCTGTCGTGGGATGCCGCGCACCAGCCCGTCAAGATCGATATCGACCTGAGCCAGCTGGGGCACATTCGGAGCGCCGCCGCGCAAACGCGCGAAGCGCTTTTAATCGATGAGGAGCGCGAGGACGATATACTCGCAGAGGTCGATGAGGCAGGCTCCAAGCAGCCGAAAGCCGAGCCCTCGGCAGACGCGTTTGTCGAGGCGGTCGCGGCGGCCACGGAGCAGAACGAGGCCGACGAGTCAACCATTTCCACCGAACAGTTTGGTGTCGTGGCGCCGCTTCTCGTGCCAACGCCCCCGCCCGCAGCGGCTGCGCCCACCGACGCCACGGACGAACTCGCGCCTGCCGCAACCACGTACCTGCGCGCACTGCTCGAACAGAACACGGTGCAGGCGACATTGGCGGTAGAGAAGTCGGGACAGAGCGAGGACATGCTCGTCGATACCATCAACGAGGCGCTCTTTGACCTGGTGGGTGACACCGTAATTGAATTTGGCGCGGCAGGACCGCAAATTATCGAGGACTACGAAGCAGACGTGAGAGGATACCTAGACCATGAGTGATACCGCATCCGCAGCACCCCGCGTGCCCAAGCGCGTCGCCGCCGTCATTCTCAACTCGCTCAAGGGCGGCGTGGTCCCGCGCATCGGCCTTCCCTACATCACCGTAGGGCGCGAGGTCGAGATCCGCGCCCTGCTCACCGACCTGAGTCTCATCGCCGACGGTGGCGCGAGTTTCCGGTTTCTAGTCGGTCGCTACGGCGCCGGCAAGAGCTTTTTGCTCCAAACCATCCGCACGCACGCCATGGGCGAGGGATTCGTCGTCGCCGATGCCGACCTATCCCCTGAGCGCCGTCTGCAGGGCGGCCAGGGACAAGGCCTTGCCACCTACCGCGAGCTCATCCGCAACATATCGACCAAGACGCGCCCCGAAGGCGGTGCGCTCAACCTTATCCTGGATCGTTGGGTCGTCTCGTGTGCCGATGCCGACGAGTCTGCCGTCAATGCCCAACTGGCCCCGCTCGAGGAGATGGTCCACGGCTTCGACTTCACCCGCATGCTTCGCCGCTATCGCACGGCCGTATCCGAGGGCGACGAAGAGGCCATGAGCCGCGTAACCAAATGGATCCGCGGCGAATACCGCACCAAGAGCGAGGCTCGCGCCGAACTGGGTTCCTCAACCATCATCAGCGATGACGACTGGTACGACTACGTCAAGCTCATTGCGCGCTTTTTGGTCTGCAGCGGCTACAAGGGTATGCTGGTGCTCATCGACGAGCTCGTGAATCTGTATAAGATTCCCAACGCCATCACGCGCCAGTACAACTACGAGAAAATCCTGACCATGTACAACGACACGCTTCAGGGCAAGGCGCAGTACCTGGGCATGATCATGGGCGGCACGCCAACCTCCATCGAAGACCGCCGCCGCGGCGTGTTCTCCTACGAGGCCCTGCGCAGCCGACTCGCTCAGGGTCGCTTTGCGCGCAAGGACCTTAAGGACATGCTCGCGCCCATCATCCGTCTGCAGCCACTCACCTACGAGGAGCTGCTAGTACTGATCGAAAAACTCATGCAAATTCACGCCGGCTACTTTGGCTGGACGCCCACGCTTACCGAGAGCGACTTGGTGGACTTCCTCAAGATCGAGTTCGGTCGCGTGGGAGCCGACACGCATCTGACGCCGCGTGAAGTCATTCGTGACTTTATCGAGCTGCTCGACATCCTATGCCAAAACCCCGACGCCAACGTGGCCGAGCTGCTGCAAAGCGTCGGCGGCGACGCGCTGGCGCCGGCAACTGCAACAGGCGGCACCGGCACCGCAGGCGGCGACCGTAACTTCGCCGAATTCACCATCTAACCTGCCAAAAAGGGACAGGTTTATTTTGGCAGGTTTTATCTGGGCAAACGTCGAAGCAATAATGCAGCAAGCCACTGCCCGCAGCGTTGAGAGATTCGCTTTTGAAAGGAGGCCTCGTGAACGCCTTTGACCGCTACGCCCCGTTTATCCAAGACTTCATCTACTCCCACGATTGGGAGAGTCTGCGCTCCATCCAGGTTGCGGCAGCAGATGCCATCTTTAACACACAAGACAATGTACTCCTGACGGCATCCACAGCTTCCGGCAAAACCGAAGCGGCCTTCTTTCCCATCCTGACCGAGTTTTGGGAGAACCCGCCCGCAAGCGTTGGCGCTCTCTACATTGGCCCCCTCAAGGCACTCATCAATGATCAGTTCGTCCGTCTCAATGACCTGTGCGAAGAAGCCGACATCCCCGTCTGGCACTGGCATGGCGATGTCTCGCAGTCGCACAAGACAAAGCTCATCAAAAAGCCGAGCGGCATCTTGCAGATTACGCCCGAGTCGCTCGAGGCACTCCTGATCCATAAGCACATGGCGATCCCGCGCATGTTCTGCGACCTGCGCTATGTGGTCATCGACGAGGTCCATTCGCTCATGCGCGGCGACCGTGGCGGGCAAACGCTCTGCCTTATCGAGCGACTCTCGCGCATGGCCGGCGTGCAACCTCGCCGCATTGGCCTTTCGGCCACTATCGGCGACCCCGAGCGCACGGGCGCTTTTCTCTCACAGGGAACGGGGCGCGACTGCGTTATCCCCCGCTTTGAAGAACCGCGCCGCGTGTGGCGTATCTCCATGGAGCACTTCTACAACTCGGGCCCCCAGGCGCAGCAGCGGGGATTCGAGAGCATGGGCCCTCAAGAGGCCGAAGTGCTTGCGTGCGAGCGCATTGAGGCAGCGGCGCCCGCGGCACTGCCGGCCGACACCCAAGACATGCGCCACAGCGGACAGCTCACACAGGAGGAGCGCCGTCAACGTCGCGAGCGGGCACGGGGCAAGGCCGCACCCAAGGACCGCCGAACTTCCTCGGCCCCCGAGGGCGAAGTCAACATCCCCCGAGCACCCGAACAGGCATTACTCAGCCCCACCGACACAGCACCAGACAACGCCGACCCCGGCATGGGCTATATCTTTGAGCACACGCGCGGCCGCAAGTGCCTGGTCTTTGCCAACTCGCGCGAAGAGGCGGAGGCCGTATGCTCCATGCTGCGCAGCTACTGCGAGAGCCGACACGAGCCCGACCGTTTCCTCATCCATCACGGCAATCTTTCGGCATCGTTGCGCGAGACGGCAGAAGAGCTTATGCGCGACGAGGAACAGGCACAGACGACCGTCACCACCTCTACGCTTGAGCTTGGCATCGATATCGGCCGTCTGGAGCGCGCCTTCCAGATCGACGCGCCGTTTACCGTCAGCTCCTTTTTGCAGCGTATGGGCCGCACGGGACGCCGCGATCTTCCGCCCGAGATGTGGTTCGTCATGCGCGAGGAAGAGCCCGAGCCGCGCACGATGATGCCCGAGACCATTCCGTGGAAGCTCCTGCAAGGCATCGCGCTCGTACAACTCTATCGCGAGGAAAAGTGGGTCGAGCCGCCCGAGCTCGATCGACTCCCTTACAGCCTGCTCTATCACCAGACCATGTCGACCCTCGCCAGCACCGGAGAGCTCACGCCGGCCGAACTTGCCCAGCGCGTGCTCACACTCAGCTATTTCCATCGCATCTCGGCCGATGACTATCGCATACTGCTGCGTCACCTCATCAAGATCGACCACATCCAGGTCACCGAGGGCGGTGGGCTCATCGTGGGTCTCGCGGGCGAGCGCATCATTAACAACTTTAAGTTCTACGCCGTATTCCAGGAAAACGAGGAGTTTACCGTTCGCAGCGAATCGGCCGAGCTGGGCACGATTGTCAACCCGCCACCACCTGGCGAGCGCATCGCCATCGCCGGACGCTGCTGGATTGTCGAGGAAGTGGACTGGAAGCGCCATGCCGTCTTTGCCACGCAGGTCAAGGGCCGTGTGCCGGCCTACTTTGGCGACTGCCCCGGCGACATCAATACACACGTACTCGAGCGCATGCGCAAGGCGCTCAACGAGCACGCGACATATCCGTACCTCATGGGTAACGCACGGGCCCGCTTAGCGCAGGCTCGTCATACGGCCGATATTTCGGGTGCGGGAACCAAGCCGCTCATTAACCTGGGCGGCGACACCTGGGTGCTCTTCCCCTGGTTGGGAAGTTACGCCTTTTTGGCGCTCGAGCGCATGCTCAAGATTAAATGTGCCGCGGAGCTGGGCCTTCACGGACTTGACCCGTCACGCCCGTACTTTATGCAGTTTAAAATGAAGGCCGACGAGGAGACATTCTTTGAGGTGCTCGCCGCCGAGGCCGAGAAGGACTTCGATCCCATCGAGCTCGTCTATCCCGGCGAGGTGCCTTATTTTGATCGCTACGACGAGTACGTTCCCGAGGAGCTCGTGCGCAAGGGCTTCGCCGAAGGCGTGCTCGACATAGAGGGCATGAAGCAGCGTGTCCGCAGCTGGCGCGACCACGCCTAAGACCAGTCTTTTTTGGGACGGGGAGACTTACTTGTCGTGAAGGACGGTGCCAAGGAAGTCCGTGTCGAAGGGCACGGCTTCGGCAAAAGCGTAGTCGCCGTTGCTGGCGATGAGCAGATAATTCTCCTCGCCGCCGAACTCTGCATCGCCACATGGGACCACCCAGGCGTGGTCGAACACCTCAAGCGCCGTGGCGGCACAGTCGCGCAGGAACGTCACATCGCTCCCCTCGTTTGCGCTCACGATATTGGCCACGTAGATACCCCCGAGGTTCAGGCTGCCCCGCACCAGGCGCAGCGCCTCAACGGTCGCCAGCCCGCGCACAGGCTCGGCACCGCCAAAGCAATCGCTCACGACCACGTCGTAGCGACGATGGCCCACGCTCGTCACACCCAAATACGAGCGAGCCTCAGCGGTTATCACCCGCAGGCGATCGCCCGCCGCGCGCTCCAGCTCGTCTAGGTAGAACCAGCGACGCGCCAGGCGCGTAATCTCTCCGTCATACTCGATGACGTCCATGCGCAAGCTCTCGTGCGACATCAGAGCGAACTTAGGATAGGCAAACCCGCCGCCGCCCAGCATAAGCATGCGGTCGATACCGTGACCATAAGCGTCACGCATTGCGCCCTCGGCCTCAAACACGTCGTCAAACGCACGATAGTACGCAAAGACGGGTTCCGCCCAACGCTCGCCAACGTAACTCGCGCTTTGGTAGACGCCGCCTTGCACCAGCACGCGAATCTCATCGCCGCTCTCATCGTGCACGCGTTTCACACGCGCCAACCCATTGCGAGTTCGCGCAACCTGCAGACAGGCAGCACGAACAGCGACGGCGGCCGCACCAAGCGCCGCGGCTCCCAGAGCAACGCCGGCAACGACGCCAGCAGAAACACTCGGCTTGTTCATCTAGAGCTCCTTTTGCAGATAGAGACCATGGTCGCAAAAACCCAGGTGACGATAGTACTCGCGCGTACCAATTGCGCTGATCACGTTGATGTGCGTATAGCCCGCGTCCCGAGCAATATGGCATGCACGCTCCACCAGCGACCGACCCAGTCCATGGTGCTGGGCCGCCTGGCCCTGATCACCAACGCGCGCCGCCATGCCATACACGTGCACCTCGCGAATCATCGCCTCGTCCGGCGTCGTCGGCAACTCGTCCGCATGTGCGGCAACAAAAGCGCGGTCGGGAAGCGACAGCCGCAAAAAGCCCGCAATCTTGCCCTCGGGCGTCACCCATTGCAAAAAGCGCTCGTGCGTCACCGGCGTCTCGTACGCCACTTCCTCGTCAAGGATCAGCTCATCCAAGTCGGCACCCGCCGTGCTGATCTCGCGATAGCGAATCTCGCGCACCGTCGCACCGTCACCCCGAGCAGCCAGGCGGTTCTCAACGAGCTGACGCAGGTTGGGTTTCTTGTTGCCCACCATGATGTCATCGGAACTAAAGTCGCGGATCATGCGACTGATGCGGCAAAACGCCGGCGTCACCACGATGTCGTCGGCCAACACATCGAGCAGCTCTTCCTCGGTATAAGGGCGCCACTCGCCGCGCTCATAGCAGCCCACCAGACGCGAGCCCTCGATGAGCGCGCACGGGTAGACCTTGACCTCGTCGGGCATAAAGGCCTCCTCGGTCATAAAGTACTCGTAGTCGCGCTTGTCCCCCTCGGGCGTGGCACCCAGCAAGTTAAGCATAAAATGCGCGTGGATCTTAAAGCCAAACAGGCGCGCAAGCGAAAACGCCCGCTCGATCTGCGCCACCGAAATGCGACGTTCGTTGATATCGAGCAGGTGTTGGTCGAGACTCTGAATACCCATCTGGATCTTGGTGCAGCCCAGGCGGCGGATGAGCGTGAGGGCCTGCGGCGTTACGGCATCGGGGCGCGTCTCGATAACGAGCCCCACCACGCGATGCTTCGCCGTCTCGTTGATGCGTTGCTGGCGCTCAAGCTCCTCCATCGTTGCCGTCTGCCACTCGGCGACCTCGCCCCACGGCGTACCGGGGCCGTACAGACGACGCACCGCGCGGTTATAGCCACCCACGGCGGCATCCACACGCCCCTGCTCGTCAGCAACACCGGCAGTAAGCTCAGCCTCGTCTGTCGCAATGCCGGCTGCCCGATAGCACTCGCGGCGCTCTGCTACCACCGGCGGCAGCGCATCGGCGGGAGCGTCATCGAGCAGGCGCCCTGCCTCGGCACGACTGATGCCCGGACGCGCCAGCATGGGGTTGGCCGCCACGCCGGCGACGGCATCGTCATTGAGCGCACGGAAGAGCTCCGACATAAACCATGCCTGATACCCTTGCGGATAGTCGCTCCAGGTGCCACCGAGCACAATGAGCTCGATCTTATCGGTCGCATGCCCCATTTGCGAAAGCGCCGTCAAACGGGCACTCACCTGCAGATACGGATCGAAGCAGTTTTGCTCCGCACGGGCACACGCCGGCTCAGCGTGCAGATAGCTCTTGGGCATGCGCAGGTCGTTGGGGCAAAACAGGCAATCGCCCGAGCACGGCCACGGCTTGGTGATGACGGTAATGGTCGCCACGCCCGAAGCCGTGCGACGAGGCTTCATACGCAGGACCTGCAGCAGTTGACGCTCCAATTCGACATCAACATTCCACCCAGCCCAGCGAGCCGGCTCCTCACGTTTAACCCGCTGGTAGAACGGCAGCAGACGGCGCTTGGCCAAATCGCGTTTGTCGGCACCCTCACGGCGCGCCTCGGCATGTATCAGTTTGACGAGCGCTTTGTCGTCCACGGTCTCGCCGCGACGCAGAGCCTCGAGTATGTTCAAGATAATCTGTTCCATGTCCCCATTGTAAAGGCAAAGGCGCCGAAGCCCGTCACGGCTCCGGCGCCTCCATCAAAGAGCATGCCTATATGTACCGATCTCCGAAAACCGCATGTCACTCCGGATCAAACGACATGTCGCCCGAACCGACCTCAAAACGATACGTAGCAGACTTATCGCCGTTATCGAATTCAAGATTCAAAATGGTCTCGCCGTCGTAGCCAAGCGGAAGGA
>ERZ1034939.874-NODE-874-length-16750-cov-9.709614_pt1 | contig 16750 bp, 25 predicted proteins | sample MGYA00520626_ERZ1034939 | MGnify/ENA primary metagenome ERZ1034939 (study PRJEB33766, sample SAMN09781751) | gut metagenome | biome: gut microbiome | host: Homo sapiens | place: Madagascar | study: EMG produced TPA metagenomics assembly of the PRJNA485056 data set...
AAATATTTAGAAATTTCAAGGAGATTTGACAATGATACATTTATTTTTGTCTAAAAAAAATACAACATATCAACAAATGATTGAGCGAAATGGAGATGTTGTTCTTAAAAACTGTAAAAGTGCAAAAGCAACTTTTGAAAGAAACTCAATCTGGTATGTGGAAATTGAATTTCCAAAGAGTGAATTATTGGGAATGGATATTTCAGAAGAATCTGTTTTTAAAGTTGATTTAAACTTTGAAAAAGCGCAACTATTTAGAATAGTTTATTTTAAAGAAAATAGAATTTCTGATACTTATGTGTGTTATGCAACGCATATATTCTTTGACTCTCAAAAAGAAATATTTGTATTTGATGATCGCACAGTGAATTCTACGTGGGATGGAGCTATTAAAACTGCTAATGATATTATCGAAAAATCAAAATCTAAATATCCGTATCATGTTTATGGTGATAGGTGGTACGAAGATTACAAAAATATAAAGCCAGAAGATGGTAGAGAAGTGCATATTCACAATGCTTATAAAACTGATTTGTGTGTAGATGTTCCATCATCAAATGAGGATGCTGTGCAATTACAAATGTATGCGACTAATAATAGTCCTGCTCAAACATTTGTTTTGAAAAAATATCCGAATGAAATTAATGGTATTTTTGAAATCTGGTCTTTTATGTCAATGACTTCATGCAGATGGGTACGTGCTGATGATTATGTAGATAGGAATTATTCTAAAATTGAAACATATTGGCTTAGAAATGATCCATCGAACACAAATGGATATTTGGAGGATTATTGGGGACTTATATATAGTCCTGAAGCGAAAGGATATAAAATTGTTAGACCAACTAACAAAAACTACAATTGGTGGCCAGGCGGTGATGGAAGCGGTTTAACGCAAGGAGTGAAAATACAACTATATTCACACGGAATAGGTAACAAATCACAAAGTCTTTGTTGGCAATTTGAAGATAAGGAATCAACACAGACAGCCTATTGGGTTCGCTATAATTTAATTCAATGTTTGTTTGGAAGTGAAGAAAATTCAATGATGAACAGATGGCCTGAATGTGAAGAACATAGATACGTTGCGATGTTTGACAATTATGATTGTTATTTTGGTAAACCTGATAGTTATAAACCAACATTAAAACCTAAAGAGTTTTATGTTGGTTATAAAGAAATTGTTGACTACACAAAAAAAGTATCTATGGAAAATGTTGTTACTGGAATAATTCCAAAGGCATACAATGGAAGAATTTTGCCAAATAACGAGATAGTTAAATCTAGTAAATGGGATGAGAATGAAATACACCGCATTGAAGTGAAAGAGTATGCGGATGTTAAATTAATGGCTGATGATTCGTCGGCTACAAAATATATGTTTGGCGTATTTAAAAATGAATCTAATTTGCAAGCATATTTAAGATACATAGCAGGCAAAGATTTAAAAAATGAATTGCAAAATTCGGATACGGAAACAACTATAAAATTTGAAAAATTATTTGGATCAAACATTCCTAATGCAAATCAATTAAAATTGAATGATGTTATTTATGTAGACACAAATAATGCAGGTAAAAGAGAAAGATTTTATTTAAATAAAATGACATATGATTTAATCAAAGAAATGCCAGATGAACTTACTCTTATATTAGAAACGGAGGTATAACATGGCAATCGCATATTCAAATGTAATTGTAAGCTTAACTAAGCGAACATCTGTACCTATAGTTGAAATGGTACAAGGTGATACAGGACGAGGATTGGATGTATTCGTCAGTGATGATATTATTACGGACGAATTAGCGTATATTGATGATAGCTTAACTGCTACGTTATGGGCTTCTAAGCCTAGTGGATTAATGATTAGTATGGATGCTTCATCTGTATCTAGATTTCAAAATTCGAATGCTTACGAAATTAAATTTTCAGATTCAAAAATATTCCAACAGATTATTGCTGAGGTTGGCATAGTACAATGCCAAATCAATGTTCTGATGAGTGGTGAATTCGTAACGTCTTTTCCTATTAAAATTAATGTAATTGAAAATATTACAGAATCATTTGAATTGGAATCTAAAGAAGAATTTAGAAACGCTATTGAATTGTTGGCAAAGCAAAGAGAATACATCAGAGTTTTAGAAGATTATGTTAGTCAATTTCAAGAACAGTTAAAATTGACTGTAAATGTGCGTTATGGAACAAGTGATCCTACTGTTTTATCAACGGACAAGCAGGGTGATATTTATATCAAATACAAGGAGTAAATTATGGGAGTTGTATGTGAATTAGATTACAACGAAACCGATTTCGATCTTGATGTATTGCTAGACAATCTGTCAATTATCGAAGATGGTTCACAAATGCCAGCGATAGATTATGATGTGTCTGCATATTCTAATGTAGCGAATTTAGACTATAACCAATACTTACGCGTTTCATTTGATGTGTACAACGAACGATACGAAGACGCGTATCCTAACTTAAGATACAAAGCTAATGTTCGCTTTAAGATTACTGGCAAATTCTCTATCCAGGCATCGAATACTGTTAAATTTGGTGGATTAACATGGTCAGGATACATGAATTATGGGTATTATACACAAGATACAGGGTGGATAAACATCCCTGGCGAAATAAATGAAGCTATGGGATGTAATAGGCAACGTAGTTTTTCTTGGAATTGTAGTATTAGTGGATGGCCAAATTTAAGCGGAACGGCCAGCGCAACAACACCTTTGATTTCATCACCTGAATTTGATGCATCCATATCTGATATTGATGTAGAATCTTTAGTTATCAATGGAAAATTAAAAAGCAATCCATACAATTTATATTGTTTAAGAGTATGGTCAAAAACTAAAGATGAATTTATTACAAACAATTTAAATGGATCTATTACTATTGATGGATTAACGCAAAAAACACAGTATGAATATCATGTTGAGGTATGGAAAGCTGATTTAAGTGGATCGTATGTAAGTCAAAAAATTTTGACTGCAACAACACTAGAGAATTATCCTGAAATAAGTATCGAAAGTGTTGATTTTGTAATAACGGAAGTTGATTCAGATTATGACAACGTAACACTTACTGTGCACACTACAGATGATGCTCATGTAAAATCTAGTACGTGGGGAGAAGGTGGATCTTACAAAGGAGCTGAAGGAACAAGCATAACATATAATAATCTGAAAAAAAACTTGGAATTATATTTTGATGTAACGGTAGAAGATACACTTGGACGAACAAGCAAACCGTTTAATTTTAGATTTAACACAACATTCACTTACATGGAAACGTGGGTGTTTGTTAATGGAAAGTGGAAGCGTGGGTACTCTTATGCACTTGGAAGAATAAATAAACCGAAGTTAGATAGCGGAATAAGCGCACATTCTTCCGGTGTAGGCAGTAGAGATACTTATAGTCTTGTTAGGTTAAGTGCATATGATGGTTTGGAATGGCATCAAGCAATACCTTATAAGGAGGAATCATGATAAAAGTATATCTAAATAGAAAAGTAAGCGAGACACAGATCACGATTGGCAATCAATATGAAAGTGGAGTAAATGCAATTGCTTTTGACTTATCTGAATTGAAAGAAAAATGGCCAAACGGGAATATCTATTTATTAGTATCGCGAAAAGCGCATACGTGGCCATATAGCATTGATGATGGAGAATTTAAAGTTGAATATGTTTTAACTTGGAAACGTGGATTCTATCAAATGAATGTTGTTGTTACAGATGAAAAAATAACTGATCAACTTGAGAGTTCGAACACTATATTTGTATCTGATACAATCAATGCTTATGTTAACGAAAATCAAATTAATGCAAAAGCACTTAATGAACAAGAATTGCCTAGAGAATTACAAATTGTCTATGATGATTTGATCACTTTAAAGAAGAATATTGAAAAAGATTTAGCTGATGGAAAATATATCGGCCCTCAAGGTCCAAAAGGTGAACCCGGTGATGTGACAGAGGAATATAGAAATCTAGCTAGCCAAATCGCACAGAACGCATCAGACGCTCAGACAAGTGCTACAAATGCACAAGTTAGTGCGACAAATGCTCAAAAAGCTTTGGATGATACGAAAGACTTTGTAAATCAAACAAAAACAGAATTGAATCAAATCAAAACTGATACGAGAGCATTGAAAGATGAAGCTAATACAAGTGCCGTAAACGCTCAAGCCAGTGCTACAAGTGCACAAGAGAGTGCTACAAATGCAAGTCAGAGTGCTACAAGTGCACAAGAGAGTGCTACAAGTGCACAAGTTAGTGCTACAAGTGCACAAGTTAGTGCATCAAACGCTCAGAAGGCCTTGGATGATACGAAAGCATTTGTAAACCAAACAAAAACGGAATTGAATCAAATCAAAACTGATACAAGTGGGTTGAAAGATGAAGCTAATACAAGTGCCGTAAATGCGAAAGCTTCAGAAGATAAAGCAAAGGAATATGCCGACAATTTAAAAGAAAGTACAGACACAATTTCCCAGAACACAAAAGCTATCAACGAATTGAATGACAAAAAGATTACTAAATTCTATGCTAGTAATCAAGGAGAAACGCATGTATCAGATTCTGATAATGGGAAAATCATGGATATGATGATATATGGACAGAGTGAGCAGAAGAAGTATCTTGGAAAGAATCTCCTTAAAATTAGAGACAAGGTACAAACAACACGAGGAGTGACTATTACTGCAAAGGGTGGAGTATTAGCATTGAAAGGAACTGCAACATCAACAGGATGGGCATTACTTGACGTTGACTCTTTTGTGTTAGATGGAACGTGCATCATTAGCGCTAATATTTCTAACAGAGTATTAGGGATTAATAAATCATACGAAAAAGTTATTGAGAACGACAGAGCTTACACTTTAGAAAATGCAGAGGTATCCCATGTGTGCATTGTCGTCGAAGGTGGCAAAACCTATGATATTTCTAATATTCTAGTTCAGATAGAAAAAGGTTCCGAAGCTACATCCTATGAGCCCTATGTTGGTGGAAAGCCATCACCTAGTCCAAATTATCCACAAGAGATTAAGAGAGTTGTGAATCCAACAATCAAGGTTATTGGTAAGAACTTACTTGAATTTGATGAAAGCTTCAATAGTGAGAATTTCGGAATTACTATGATTTACGAAAAAGGTGGAATAAGAATGACTGGTACCGCTACAGGTGATGGTAATATTCGCATTATTGACCCGAACAAGGAAATAATCAAATGGAACAAGAACAAATATGCAGTTTCTTTAAAGGCTACAGATGTGTGTCTTGCATCCTTATATGTCGCAGATGCGAAAAACGATGAATGGGAATCAGTTGCAGGAGTAAATATTAATGAAACTAAAACGTTTGAAAAAGCGATAGATGTTGTTGATGTATTCATAACATTCATAAAGGGAGAAACATATGATGTATTACTATATCCCCAAGTCGAATACGGAACACAAGCGAGTGAATATGAACCATACAAAGAACAATCAATTGCTTTACCTATTACGCTTAATGCAATCCCAGTATCTAGCGGTGGTAACGTTACAATCAATGGGCAACAGTATATTGCAGATTATGTGGATGTGGAGAAGGGAAAGTTTATCCAAATGATACAGACAAGCAAAGTTCAAAGTGGAGTAAAATGGATTATTCAAAAACAACAAGATAGGTATTCGCTTGGATACAACAATATATATAATGATGGTATATCAACGAAAAATCCGGGATTAGAGAATGCATGGAAAAGCAATATGGGAGATTCAACGAATACGTGGAAGAATTCTTTTTCGTTTGGACGTAGAGAGGTATTTTGGATTGTCCCATATGAAAATGACGGTACACTTACATCAGATGATATTAATGCATGGCTTGAAGAGCATCCAATGAATATGATGTATCCACTTGCAAAACCCATCGAAACAAATCTCGCATCAGAAGTTATTGAAGCGCTTAAAGCACTTGTCACCAACTACCCAGTTACCAATATCACAGTTGGCTCAGAAGAATTAGACGGGTACGCAGTATTTAACTATCCTATTTCTTTAGCAAACGGTTGGAATTACGTTAAACAACAATTAAATGATAATCGTGATTATATCTATGACATGGATTTACAATCCGCAGAAGCGTATGTAAATTCAGAGTACGCAGTAACATTAACAGAATTGGAGGTATAAAGATGTTATTTAAAACTTTATTAAAACTAAAAGAAAGAAAAGGATTAACTGATGATTTAAAAAATAAGATTGATGTATTCTTTGCATGTGGAAGAATCACAGAAGAACAATACAATGAATTAATGGATGTAGCAGTTAAAGATATTTATAGTCTAGAAATATGATAATTAAGTGAATTATTGCATTTAAATAGGATGAAAACTTGAAAGGAAAACAAATATGAATGGTGAATATCTTAGTATAGTTATTTCTGCATGCATGCTTGTAATTGCATTTATTACGTATAATCGTGGCACACGTAAGATGGATGGAGAGCAAATATCCAATATGGCATTTTTGAAGAATGAATTAGAACATATTAAATCGGATTTAAGTGATATAAAGGATTCAATTTCAGAAATAAAAAAAGGAAGCAATTCAATGGAAGTGGAGCTTTCAGAATTAAAACAACAAATAATTACTTTGTTTAAACGTGTAGAAGCGTTGGAGTATCGTAATAAAAATGGATATTAAAGATGCAAACAAAAAACTTCAGAATGTAGAAGAAAAAGTAGATAACATTTATGGTTTTTGCTCAAAATTAATTGATAGAAACTATAAAACAAGTAGAACGATTATAACGGTTTTAATCTTAGTGATTATTGTTCTTTATTCTACTATTGTTTGTCATGGTTATTGGAAATATGATCATGTGAATAATTGTTCTTGCGAAGCTAATTCAAACCAACGAATTTAAGGCGGTGGTTTATATTAACAAAGCTAACAGATTAAAAGAGATACGTCCTAATGATGCATTAATACTTATCAAATCTGTTGGATTAAGAAAGAAATATGAACAGGTTTTGATTATGAGGTACGTGTATGATATGTCATGCACGGAAATTGCAGATGCATTATGTGTGGAAGTACAAACCATAAGGAACAGAGTATGCAAAGCAAGAAAAATGTTTGATAAATATGTGAGCAATCTATAATGGTTGCTCATTTTATTTTGGGTATTTTATGAGTATTATTCGAGTATTAAATTATTTATTACGTAACCATATAATTAAAGCGTAAAGAGGTGGTTGAAATGTATAACAATTATAATCCAGCACAAGCACGAATTGACAGTTTGATGCAGCAAAGACAAATGATAGATCAACAAATTCAGCAAGTACAACAGTATGCAAATATTCCACCTATCAATATTAATAATCAGATTACACCACAACAACAAGGTAATTTTGATTTTAATGGAAAATGGGTGAAAGACGAACAGGAAGCTAGAAACTTTGCAAATGCAAATTTACCAACGATTTTATTTGATAACAATAAATCTATTTTTTATATGAAATCTTTAGATGGAACATTTAAAAAATTTAAATTTGAAGAAATCACGGAAGATACTTCTAACAGTATCGAAAATCGTGTGGACGGAATTGAAAAGAAATTAGATGAATTAATAGGTGCATTAAGTAAACCACCAAGACAATCAAATGAACAACCTAAGAAAGGAGCACAGACAAAATGAATCCTTTAAAAAGTATTATGGGAAATATGAATCCAATTAACATGATGAATATTGGAAATCCCCAGCAAATGTTAATGAACATGTTGTCGCAGAAAAATCCACAAGCATTTCAACAATTTCAAATGCTTATGAACAGTGGTCAAAATCCACAAATGATTTTAAATCAGATGATGGGTAATTTAAATCCACAACAAAAACAACAACTGCAACAAATGGCAAAACAGTTTGGAATCAGGTAACAACGGCTAAACCGTTATTATAGAAAGAAAGGAGAACATATATGATGGAAAACGGAATGGGAATTCAACCAACTTACAACTTAGCTGAAAGAAATGACGGCTTTGGAGACGGAGGAGGTTGGTGGATTTGGATCTTGCTAATCTTCGTATTATTTGGATATGGAGGATATGGCAACGGAAACCTAACAAATGATTCTTTATTAAATGAAGAATTCATTAAACGAGACATTTTTAACACAAACACAAATATATCTCAAACAGGTTGTCAAACTCAACGTGATGTATTAGAAAGTCGCTATACTAATCAGTTAGGACTTCAAAACTTGCAAGCTCAACAACAAGAATGTTGCTGCAACACTCAAAGAGCAATTGACAATGTAAATGCTCAAAGTTTCAAAAACACTTGTGACATTACAACAGCAATTCATTCAGAAGGTGAAGCAACACGTGCGTTGATCAATGCAAACACTATGCAAGAATTACGTGATCGTTTAGCTGCTCGTGACCGTGATTTATTGACGGCTAATTTCCAATTAAGTCAACAGGCACAATCAGCAAACATCATTAATACTTTGCAACCAACACCAAAACCAGCTTACATTACATGTTCACCATATTACGCTTATAACAACGGATGTGGATGTAATGGCTACAACAACTTATAATCTAGCACATATGTGATTAGGCAATTGCCTTTGGATTTAATGGGATAGTCGAAAGGCTATCCCTATTTTAATAGGAGGATAAAAGAAATGATTAATAGTATTGCTACGGCTGTTCAGACAGTCGATAATTCAAATAATGTTTTGTTTCCTACAGATCGTATAAGGTCAAAATCATGCCAGTGTCCATGTAAAGGATGGTTGGCACACGATCTAGGTAGTGGATTGTTTACACTAACAAAACAAGGAATCTATGAAGTAACTTATACTGCGGATATTACGAGTGCAGCGGCAGGACAAGCTTCTCTAGTGCTTGAACTAAATGGAGAAGTAATTGGAGGAACACAATCTATTTATACTGTTGCAACTGCAAGCGCATATGGAAATGTGAGTGGAGCGACATTGATTCAAGTACCTTGTGGAGCTTCTTACACAATTACGCTAGGTAATAACAGTGGTTTGGATTTATCTGTTCAAAATGCAAACATCATCATTAAAAAGATTGCGTAGGTGAAAAATATGCACAAAGCAATGGAAGTTAATGAGAAGATAATGCATGAGTCAGCAAATATGTTAGAGAAACATGGTTATTCAGAATCTTATTTTCATGCATTGTCTCAAGCTTTGGATAATATTAAAGACATTGAAACGATAGAAGCAATGAGAAATAAATATCAAATTGAGATAGGAAAAGATGGAGTTTCAACTGTTGCAAGATTAAAAGAAGATAATGATGGATATAATATTCATGATCCAGAAACAGAAGATATTGTTTATAAGCTTGCAGAACATTTGAAAAAATATAAAGCGTTCAAAGAAGAATATGAGCGTACAAAAGGTGATATGGATTTAGAAAAGTCTCATCGTGAATTAGATAAGACTATGAAATGTATGCAACAAATCGTAACTATGATTCATGGATGCGTTGATTCAGATGAAGAAAAAACAATGATTAAGACACATATACGAGACATGTTTAATATGTATCAATAAGGCTGTTAAATACGGTCTTTTATTTTGTACAGTGTACAAACGATTTAAATACTATTATTAGGATAGGAGGTATTTGTAAATGAAAAAATATAGTAAAGAATGGTGGATCCAATATGGCTATTACGCAAGTATTAGAGCATTAAAGACAATTGCTCAAACTGCTGTTGGTGTTATTGGAGCATCTGCATTATTGGAAGCCGTTGATTGGCGAGTTGTAATTTCGTCAGCGGTTTTGTCAGGCGTTGTTTCTTTATTAACAAGCGTTGGCGGGTTGCCTGAAATTAGTGTACCAGAGGAGGAATAATGATGAATATTGTTAAAAATTTAGTGAGTACAAGTTTATATTATTGTAAATGTCCTTATTCAATGAATCCGACTAGAATCGTTGTACATAATACTGCTAATGACGCTTCTGCTAGAAACGAAATTCAGTACATGATTAACAATCGAAATGAGGTTTCTTTTCACTATGCGGTTGATGATAAAGAAATTGTTCAAGGTATTCCTGAAAATCGTAACGCTTGGCATGCTGGTGATGGTGGAAATGGAGTAGGAAACAGACAAGGTATTGCTATTGAAATCTGCTACTCAAAATCAGGAGGTGCAAGATTTGATGCTGCTGAAGCATTAGCTGCAAAATTCATTGCATCTAAATTGAAGGAAAAAGGATGGGGAATTGACAAGGTAACTAAACATCAGGACTACTCCAATAAATACTGTCCACATCGTACTTTAGATAAAGGATGGCAACGATTTCTAAATATGATTCAAGTAGAATTAGGGCAAACTACTTCAAGTTCAGCAAGTTCACCAAGCACTCCAAACACTTCAAATGGAGAAAAATACTCAACAGGATTACCAATTTGCACTAACACATTAAGCGTCAATTGTAATGGAACGGGTAAAGTTTATACAGGAGATTGGAATGGTACGATTGGTAGAGTAATTAAAGGCGCTAAATATCCATATCGTGTTGATAGAAATGGAGTAGCGATTGGATGGACAAATGATACAGGTATTGATTCAGACCCTCATGTTCCTGGAGGAAGTGCTCAATCGACACCGACTGTATTAAACAGTGTTCCTTCTGATTTTATTAGAGAAAGTGCTACATTCTATCCAAATACAACTTTGAAAATTAGAAAAGCGCCTACAGAAAATGGTGTGGATACCTGTCTGATCTATGTTTCAGGTATGTCTGTACATTATGATGGGTATGTAAGACGTGAAGGATTCGTTTGGATTAGTTGGATTAGTGCTTCAACAGGTGAACGTCGTTGGATGAAAGCTGGAGCGTTAAATTCGAAAGGATACAATACTAATCCATACGGCAGATTTGTTTAAGAATGAAATTTATAAAAAAATTTATAAAAACGCTTGACATAATATAGTTTATACTGTATTATCTTCCTTGCGTGAAGCAGTGAGGTACATTTTGGGGTACAGAACAACAAAGTGTTATCAAAATACGCATATAATGATGTAAATAACATCAAATATCAATAGATATGAGGTATTTATATAATCCCCTCATCTGCTCCATTGAAATTTAAGCCTTTATTTAAAGGCTTTTTTATTTGCTTTGGGGTATATTGGGGTATAATTTGATATTAAAATATTGAATTATGCCCCTTTTTTGCATATTATGGACATATAAGAGGGCACAAAAATGGCAGTGGAATTAGATAAGAAGACAGGAAAATATATGTTTGCCGGAAAAATATATAAGGATGGTAAATGTATAAAGAGATATCGTAAGCGTGGTTTTGATTCTAAATGGGAAGCACAGAAAGCTGAGGTTGAATTCAGAAAAGATTTCTTTATGCTTCCATCAGATATGAATTTTGATAGACTATATAAAGCTTTTAAGGAGTACAACAAAAAGTACGTAAAAGAATCAACTTTAAAATCAGATGAATATTTGTACAATGTTCTTTCTAAGGAAATGAAAGATATTGATTTTCTAGATAAAAGGCAAATGCAAAACTTGATCAACAAATTTGATGAGAAATATTCAAAAGCATATGTATCAAGAATATATTTCTTTTTAAATAAGCTATATAAATTTGGTGTTACTTCTGAATACATCCAATCAAATCCAATGACATATGTAAAACGTGATCTTAGATTGAATGAAAGAAAAGAAGAAATGACAATATGGCAGCAATATGATTTTGATTTGTTTATTGAAGAAGTAGATGAAACAATGATGAAATGCTTTTATTCTGTTTTATTCTATATGGGATTACGAAAAGGTGAAGCAATGGCCCTACAATGGAAGGACATTGATTTTAGGAAGCAAACTATAGATATCAACAAAACATATAGATACAAAGAGAAAGATCCTAATAAATGGCTTACACCGCCAAAAACAAACAATAGCTATAGAACTATCACAATGCCTAATACATTGTCTAAAATGCTTCGAGAATGGTTTTTAGAATGTTCTAAATGGGATGATTTCACAAAAGACAAATTTGTATTTGGATACTATAAGCCAATATCACCTCAGACAGTACAAAGAAGATTTGATGATGCATATAATAAGGCAAAAGAAAAAGATGATGGATTGCCTAAAATAAGAATTCATGATTTTAGACATTCACATGCATCATTTCTAATTAATAACATGGCAGGCGCAGGATTCTCAGATTTTGACATAGCCAAGCGCTTAGGAGATACAGTTGAAACATTGCATAATACATATGCACACTGGTTTGATACAAAAGATAAGAGCATTGTAGATATGATGAATAAGTTATTGTAAATTTGACATAAATAATGTTAATATAGGTATGTCTTAGCTGGCACACCCATTATAAGGGAATATGTGGTGACTGAGACTTTTACAGATTGGGTTCTGTTAAGCTGTGATTAAACATTGTGTTCCAACGTGCATAGTGCTTATAGCTTCCGTAGGGTTGTATGTGTTTACCTCGAGTTGGATAGGTCTGTTGGCCAAAAGAAAACATTCTGATTGTGTATGTGAGGATAGAAAGATGGCTATCGCGCACGAAAGTGTTAAGGGTAGGAATGTAAATTCTGATGAGATGTGGGAACTATCGCCCCACCGTATACACAAAATGAACCTTGGCAACGCAAAAGCGGATGTCACTGAATCGGACTTTGTCATTTGACAAGGTCTTTTTTTGTTTATAAACTAAAATGGTTAGAGGTGTGTATGAAGATAATAGATTATGTAATAAAAGGGCTTAAAAATATAAACTTGTTTCCAAAGGTTGAGATTAAAACAGGATCGTTTTACGATGACTATGTATCGTTATCTAATGATTGGAATATAGTTGGTGAAGATATTAAACAAGCTATGAATGAATATAAAAAGAAAAACAGATAGTGTATGCTGCTCAACACCACTATCTGTTTTTCATTCTCTGCTAATCTTTTCTTGAGGAAATAGAAAAAAGCCTAAAATATTTATCATGTACACATGAATAATAACATCACATTTTAAAAAGAGTAATTAAAAATACAAAATATTAATAAATATTTACAAAACAAAATTAGCTAATAATATAACCAAAAGTTCATTAAAAATTTTACCCCCCCCCCGAAAAAAATTCAATACTGACAATGTGATATATAACCATTTGCACTTTTTAGTATTATGTTTGTACAATTTAATACAAAACAGACATTGACATACAGAATTTAAGACTTATTATATTAGAATAAGGAAAACGTTTTTCTTTTTATTCATAGAAAATGAATGGAAAGGGATGATCTTATGGAAAGGGATTTATGGATAACGAAATTACTTATCCTAGCAGAAAAACTTAACGTGGATGATTTGCAAATTCTGTATAATCATGCACAAAGATTGCTGTTATCATCTAAAAATGAATAACACTAATACCTATAGGTATTTACGCGCAAATTTTAAAAAATAGAAGATATGATAAAATCCTAGAATAATTATCGTAAATCGTTTAATATTAAATGTGAAAGGGCATGCAAGGTGAATTATGAAAAAGTACTTATCATTAGCATTATCTTTAATGATGGTTGTATGCTTAATTGGATGTTCAACCAACAATACCTCATCAACAGAAAATGAAGATAATGCTATAAAAAATCAATCGTTGAAAATTGGAGAATCTTACTATGATATTCAAGATAGAGGAGATGGTATATGTGATGTATATTATTCAGTAGAAGTGATTAACCCAAATTCATATGATGCAAACAATTACCAAGGGTTATTTATTGATTGCCAAGATGAAGATGGATATAGCATTAAAGAAGAAGGACAATATACTGGTTATATATTAGCTAAAGATCATACATATATTTCTTGGTACGTAACCTCAGTGAGTGAAAAACCTGCTAAAGTTAAATTTAGTATTGAAGATATTGAAAACTCCGGTGGATTTTCTGAACCTTTGGCTAAAGGTAAAAAATCAAATGATCTTTACAAATTAAAAGACACCCGAATTGATGATGTGAAAAATTATGGTGCTAACCCTGAAGGGAAAACACATAAAGAATTAGTTGGATCAATTTGTAGTGATATGGAGGAATATCCTGAAGGAGTATCAGAAATAGAGGTTATAGGTGTATTCTATAAAGATAAAAAATTAATTGGTTCTACAGGTAAACGTATTAGCAATTTAAATTATAAAGAAAAGCAACAATTCAATATAAGTCCAAACCACGTTGACTTAGACGATGCATCAACTTACGATGATTACAAAATAGTTATAGCGTTTCCGTCTGTAAAAATATCAAGTGAAGATTCAGAAGATTAAAACGACCCAATAGAATCATAAAACAAAGAGTAACAAGTTATTTCTTGTTACTCTTTTCTTTTTCTCTTTTAGCTAATTCTCTATTTACAATTGACCACAAATAATCTGCAACTTGTTGCTTTATATCCGGCGGTGCCTCAAGGTATCCTCGCACAAGCCATTTATCTTCTGGTTTTAAGCCGTAATCTTCGATTAGTTGATCTATTTTTGAATCAGGTATAGAAACGAACATATTGTCTCCAATGCCATCTGTTAACCACACATAGTCAACATTGAATTCTCGACATATAGAATTGATAGTTTGACTTGATGGATTGGTAGTTCCTTTTTCGATGTTATTGATTGAACCTTTTGAGATACCTATTTGTTTACCGAATTTTTCCATACTCAAATTTAAATGCTTACGTACTTTATATATTCTCGACCCAATATGTTCTTCCACAATTTTCACCTCTTAACTGCTTACACTGTGATTATACATTAAAAAGTATGCCGAGTATACAAAAAAACAAATTATTTAAACGATTTTAAGTTGACATAGTATGCAACGCATACTTATAATGTATGTGTAACATACGAAAAGTATTTTGAAGGAGGGATGTAATGACTGATGAGGAAAATGTCACTAAAGACGCTTTGGATACACTGGGAAAGATGGGATACGACATCAATGAGTATGATCGAGGATATATCGCGTGTATTTTGACTCAAAGCAAAAGAAAAGGCTCAGAAACGGACTCAGATAAACATCCCGAGTCCGATAGTTCTTTGAAAACTGAATAGTGGAAATTTTCGTCATAATCCGTTTGACATAACTACGTACATATGTCATTATATATGTGCGACAAATCAACGTACAAAAGTATGTTGTTCATTGGGAAAGGAGCGGTATGAATGAAGTCGCGAAGTCTAAAATGGGCAGACCTGTAATAGGAGAACCAAAAAACGTTAGAACAGAGATTCGGTTTGATAAATCAACTTTAAAGAAACTTGATGAACTCTGTAAAAAAGAAAAAATGAGCCGTTCTGAATATGTCAGAATGCTCATTAACAAAGTAAAATAAAAATAGGGAACGTGATTTAGTTTGGCGACCGAACACGAACCCTAGAAATCGGATGTTGATGTGTTTCATTGTTTGCGACAAATTCACATCATCATCAAGGCACAAGGCCACTAGTAGTATACCATGTTTTATACGTACAAAACAAATGTAAATTTAGGCCTTGTGTAAAATTCCACTATTTAGGTTTACACAGGGCTTTTTATATTTTATGGAGAATGTTATGGAAAAAGGAAATGTAATCACCTCCGCTTATTATGCAGATAATAAGATTTACGAGGTAGGAATTGATTTATCACTAACTCCTTACGATTTATTTGAAATTTCAAAGAGAAAAGATTATCAATCTCTAAAGACCTTCCTTCATAATTACGGAATATTAAATAAACGTAATTTGACGTTCTTGGATTCATTTGAAAAGGAAGTGCAGAATGACAGAAAGGAGAGCGAAAAGAAATGAAAGCATATGTGACTGTTAGAGATGTGATGCTTGTTTTACCTGTAAAAGATACACAGGCTAGAAAGATTTTACATAATCTACGCAAACAAAAAGACAAAAAGGGTGAAATATTCGAAGGATCATATCGAGACGCTATGCTAGGAAAGATTCTTGCGGTCCCTACTCCAATATTTGTTGAGTATTTTCCTGAGACTAAAAGTGCACTTAATGACATTTGGAAAGAACAAATAAAAAGCACGCTTGACCAAGCGTGCTAGGGTAGTGAGCCCTGCTTAAATTAACCACATGATTATTATATCACAGTTTCTAAAAGGAGAAATAAAAAAATGAATATTGTTAAAGCTACTAAGTTGGCAAAGAAAAGAAAAATGGGAATGGTACGTAAGAACTCATTCCTAACAACTGTAAATGGCTATTTAGTGCCGTTTGATAATGCTATTTATGGCTATGGCGCTTATATTCCTTTTAAAGGATATATTGTTCGCATGGCAGGAATTACAACAAAAGATATTTTGGCTAAGGATTGGATTTTGGTGAAAAGAATAGATCATCAAGATAGAGCATATTCGATTCATGAAAGGGTAAGGCAAAAAGAAAAGCACTCAAAAGAGTGCTAATACTTATTCTATCACACTGAATACGTAATAAATGAAGTTGTCGGCGTTCATAAAGGAACGGATGTAGCCGTTATCACCTAATTCGTGAAGTGCTTTCTTGACTTGATCTTCAGAATGAGTAGGGAACGCATCTGTGACATCTTCTAAACTGCATAGTTTTTCTTCTCCACGTTTGTTTGCTAGGACAAATTTATGGATTTGAATTGCTAAATCAGACATTTCTTTTCACCTCCAATCACTATTATATAAGGA
>ERZ1034939.896-NODE-896-length-16495-cov-31.571594_pt1 | contig 16495 bp, 8 predicted proteins | sample MGYA00520626_ERZ1034939 | MGnify/ENA primary metagenome ERZ1034939 (study PRJEB33766, sample SAMN09781751) | gut metagenome | biome: gut microbiome | host: Homo sapiens | place: Madagascar | study: EMG produced TPA metagenomics assembly of the PRJNA485056 data set...
CAAGTATGACATCTCAGCCAACCTCAGCACATTGCGCAACCGCGTAACCTCTCTTGGCTTTGGCACCGAGTCGTACATCACGGGTGCATACGCCACATACGTAGGCAAGGAGATAGGTAAGTTCTATGGTTGGGTATATGAGGGCATCGCTCGCACACAGAGCGATCTTGATAACCACGCCACACAGCAGGGAGCAAATGTAGGCGACTGCCTATATAAGGATATCTCTGGTCCTAACGGTGAGCCCGACGGTGTTATCGATGCTTACGATCAGACAGTGCTTGGCAGCGGTTTGGCAAAGATGAACTTCGGTTTGAGCGCACACATGGAGTACAAAGGATTCGACCTTAGCATCTCTACATACGGTGCCCTCAACTACCACGTAGCTGACGACATCTACAACAGCCTTAACTCTTGCTATGGCTGGGGCAACAAGGATGTAGCTATGGCAAACGCCAACCGCTTCTCTGAGGATGGCTCTACATATCTCTCAAATGTACCACGTACATACGTAGACAATAAGGGAGCCCTTGCTTGGAACGACCTCTTCAGCTCACGCAAGATACAGAATGCTGCATATTGGAAGATTGCCAACGTAGAGCTTGGCTACAACTTCCCCGACCGTTGGTTCAAGGGACTTGTTACAGGTGTACGTGCCTACGTATCGGCACAGAACCTCTACACCTTTACCGGCTATAAGGGCTACAACGTCGACTATGCTGGCGGCACCTTCACACCGGGCTACAACTTCTGCTCGTTCCCGAGCGCACGTAGCTTCATGGCAGGTCTGCACTTCACATTCTAATAGAAACAATAACTAATAAACGTAAATCCAATTATGAAACTATATAATTATGCACTTGCAGCATTTCTTGGTCTGAGCGCAGTGTCGCTTACATCATGCGAGGACAAGTTGGAGCTTACCAACCCCAACCAGCAGACCACTGACAAGTTCACCTCCGACGATCTTGAGGAGTGTGTCATTGCTGCCTACAACCACATACGTATCGAAGGTTCAACAGGCCGTGTGGGATATACCATCGACCTCACTCGTGGCGACGAGGTATGGAACTCGTCACAGGTTTGGTATCTTGAGTTCGACAACTTCAACGCACCAATCACCAACGAAATCACCGAGTGGCCTTGGCGCGAGGCTTACTATACTATTAATGTGTGCAACTTCATCCTCTCTCGCACTGGCAACGACGATGCCAACCTCACTGAGGCAATGAAGCGCATCAAGGGTCAGGCTCTCTTCCTGCGTGCCTTCTCTTACTTCAACCTCGCTGGTTACTATCAGAATGTGCCTCTCATCACCGACTACGATACATACTCAACACTCGACGGTCTGTATGGCAAGACCAACTCGTACGACGAGGTACTTGACCAAGTAGAAGCCGACTTTAAGGAAGCTATGACCTTGTTGCCTTCACGCGACGAGGGAGGCGAGTGGGCTAAGGGTCGTGCCACATGCGGTTCAGCTGCCGGCTACTATGCACGTGCTCTTATGCAGCGTCATAAGTATGATGAGGCTCTGACAGTATTGAAGGACATCATCGGAAAGAAGTATGGCAAGTATGACCTTGTAGCCAACTACGGCGACAACTTCCGCGAAGGCTCGGCCTACGAGAATAATATTGAGAGTTTGTTCGAAGTACAGTATCTCGATTATGGTACACAGGGTACCGACGACGAGTGGACACCAGTAAACACATCGCCTAACGCTACACAGGGACATGCAGTAGAGTCTAACTTCTGTCCGGGCGACTTTGGTGGTTGGGCAGACCTCTCTGCCTCACCTTGGCTCTACAACCTTTTCAAGAGCGAGCGCACAACAGCAGGCAAGCTCGATCCACGTCTCTACTGGACACTCTGCACATACGAAAACGACTGGGAAGGTTTTGAGAACGGCAACGTTGCATATACTCAGAAGATTGCTTCAGACAGAAACCTCGTTACCAACAACCTCAATGGAGGTATACCTATTGCCAAGTGGACCAATATCCGTACCAATGTTTGCAGCACTGTTGTTACAGGTCTTCACTGCGGTATTAACCTCCGCATGATGCGCTACTCGGACGTATTGCTCCGTGCAGCCGAGTGCGAGAACGAGGTAAACGGACCTACACAGCAGGCTATCGACTGGATAAACAAGGTGCGCAACCGTGCTGGACTCAAGGGTCTTAAGCTTGCCGACTTCGACACTAAGGATAAGTTGTTTGAGCAGATTGCCAATGTAGAGCGTCCTAAGGAGTTTGGTTGCGAGTTTGGTCGTGGTCTTGACCTCATCCGTTGGGGATTCTTCTACGATGCAGGTCGTCTGCAGCAGATGAAGGAGCACAGCGTTGTACGCAAGGGAACCAGTGTTAAGCCAGGCGATGCTGTATCTTACTCAGAAGTAGGCAGCGATGCTGCTGTTATCTGTCCATTTGATACATACGTTCCTGGTCACGAGTTCTTGCCTATCTCGCAGAATACATTGAACAACAACCCGAACCTTGTGGGCAACTCAGCCAACAACTCTACCGACAACTCTACCTATTTCAAGGAGAAGGGTTGGACAGTACATCCGGTTGTTAATCTTAAATAGAATATGGTGGTACGGCTTCGAGCCGTACCTCCTATAAATACCTAAATCATAACAATCAATTTTAGCAAATACAATTATGAAACATATAAGCAAATTGGCATCCGTATTCTGCACCGCCGCCTTGGCGATGACAACACTAACCGGATGTGAGGGCAGCGACATCTTTGGTGTTAATAGTCCCGACTGGCTTTCGGAGAAGATCAACGATATAGCCAATGCCAATAAGGGCCAGGGAGCGAAGATTTCGCCTACAACACTTGGTAATACCGACTGTTCGTCTGCATGGTGGGATGCTCACCTTGATCAAGACATCAAGATCGAGAGCAATAAGGTTTATTCTACAACCTTCACCAACTACTCATCACTTGCCAACAACTATAACAACTATGTTGTCGTGCTGCGCAAGTCGGACAAGACAGAGTATTGCTGTCTTCGTTCGGACGACTATGGCTGGGGCGACAGCTATGCATCATGTACGCATAGCAACACCGCTTCTGGCGATTGGGCTGGTTGGCTTGCACAGATGAATGGTGCCAAGGTTACGGTCACCGTTACCAACTATGGCGACAACACTTGCGACGTTGTAGCTGACGTTGTTGGTACTGAGGGCTTGGTTTCGCAGCAGAAGTACACAGGTATTCCTGTTGAATCGGGCGACCTCTACCTCGACTTCACCGTCGACGGATGCTACTACGTGTTCGACAAGGACGAGATGGATGTAACAGATGCCGTAGACCAGCAGCCAGTATCTATGCAGCTTGTGAATGTTCCAGAAGAGGTTAACCTCGGTTCAGAGCTGTCTGACTTCACATCGCAGATTAAGGCTCAGGTTACATACGATGGCGGTACTGTTAAGGAAGTAGCTTCAAGTGATCTTTCGTTTATGGTAGTTCCCGACTTCAACACACTTGGCGAGAAGTACATCGTTGCTACTCTCAACAAGACTCTCCTCAACAAGCAGGCAGACAAGACCATCAACGCAAGCGCTAAGTTTAAGGTTGTTGACACTCCAGTCAAGGTAGAGCTTGTAAGCAAGCCAAAGCACACCAACTACTACATCTACAACTCGGATGCCCTTCTTGGTGTAGAGCGCACATTGGCATTCGATACTGAAGGTCTTGAGGTTAAGGGTACATATCAGGACGGTCGCACAGAGATTCTCGACAACTCTAAGTTGACATTCTCTACTATCCCTGCTACAGTAGGCGAGCATAAGGTTGTTATTACAGCCAATGGCGGCAAGACAACTGAGGTAACTATTAAGGTGAATGAGTCGAAGGTTACTGCTGTTACTCCAGAACCAAAATCCCTTGGTGCAGCCGATTGTTCAGCAGCATTCTGGTCAGTATGCACAGACGACATAAAACTTCCAGCTGGCGCAACACGCGAGTTCAAACTCACCAACTACACATCTGGTGCAGGCAACTGGAACAACTACTATGTTATCCTTCGCGATGCAGCAAAGACAGCACCTGAATATGCAGTAGTACGTGCCGATAACTATGGTTGGGGTAGCGGTTATGACGCTTGTGCACATGTTGGCACACAGCTTGAGGCTTATGCCGACTGGGCTGGATGGCTTGCCACAATGAATGGTGCAAAGGTTAAGGTATATGTAACCAACTGTAACAACGGTACTGCTGATGTTCAGGCTATTGTTACAGGTACCGACGGTACAGAAACCTACCAGTGGTACACAGGTATAAACAATATCAATCCAAGCGACTTGTTCGTATCGTTTACAGTGGACGGAAGTCATTTGGTATTTGAATAATAACAAAACCTGAAGAGGGTCTGTCAAAAAGGAGTTATTGAAGTTAAGAAGAAGTTAATCCATCTACGATGGATGGAAGTTCTTGCTTAGGCAAGCGGCAAAGCCGAGCGAACGGACAAATACATTGCTTTCAGCAAATTATACATATGTCCGAGAACTTCTGATAACTTCGGGCTATACCCAACTTCCTTTAACTTCCATTTTGACACACCCCCTTTTTAATTAATATTTCTATGAAGAATCTATTACTACCCATATTAGCCCTTTCGGCAATGTCTGCTTCAGCGCAGACCAATCTAACCGATGCCGATCTTCAGGGTGCATACAGTGCTCGTCAATATAACAAGCGCGTGGTATGTCACGACCCATCTATCGTTATCGATGATATCAGCAATCCCTCATCGCCCACATATTATATATATGGCTCACATCTTGGCAAGGGTAAAACCACTGCCGACAAGAACTATCAGGAGTGGACCGTATTCAAGGCAGACGAGGGGAACGCTACAGCAACAAACAGTTTGTTCTGTAATACGGGTGGCGTACTTGTTAACTACTCCCAGGCTTATTCCACACATGCCATAACATCCGTTAAGGACTATACTGGCAAGAGCGTAACATTTGGCAACTTCGATGCTCATGGTTGGCAGAAGAAGGGCAATACTGTAAAAGGAATGCAGTGGGCACCCGACGTTATCTACAACAAGACTATGAAGAAGTGGTGCATGTATATGAGCTTGAATGGCGACAATTGGTGCTCAAGCATCGTATGTTTTACAAGCGACAATATCGAGGGTCCATGGAAATATCAGGGTCCGGTAGTGTTCTCAGGTTTCTTTGGAAAGTATGCACACAATTCATACGCAGCTGCTAACGATTGGAAGAACACCGACTTTGCCATTGCAACCGGTGCAACATCGTTGCCTGAGAGATATAATGTTGGCGACAAGTGGGGCACATTTTGGCCTAACTGTATAGACCCATGTGTGTTCTATGACGACAACGACAATCTTTGGATGAGCTATGGCTCATGGTCGGGTGGTATATTTATGTTGAAACTTGATGCAACTAATGGTCTGCGCGATTATACTTATCAGTTCCCGTATGAAGTTAACGGCAAAGTTGCAACACAGGGTGCTGCCAACGCTAATACCACAAGCGATCCTTACTTTGGCAAGAAGATAGCTGGCGGCTACTATGTATCGGGTGAGGCAAGTTATATAGAGAAGATAGGTTCGCACTATTTCCTCTTTATGAGTTATGGCGGACTCATCAGCACAGGAGGTTATCAGATGCGTGTGTTCCGTTCGGATAATCCAGAAGGACCATACGTAGATTGCAACGGCACATCTGCAATTACAAAACGCTATCTTTTGAATTACGGAGCCAAGACAGCCGATAATCGTGGAGTGTTGCTCTTTGGTGGCTACAAGTGGGATCCGATGTCGGGAGCAGAGGTGGCACAAGGTCATAACTCGGCCTTTACAGATAAGCAGGGACGTTCTTTCGTTGTATATCACTCACGCTTTACTAATAAGGGCGAGGGTCATGAGGTGCGTGTTCATCAGCTATTCCTTAATGATGAGGGTTGGATTATGGCTGCTCCGTTCGAGTTTGACGGCGAGACTATTACCAACAACGATATTGCTACAAAGGCTTCTATAGCCGACAGCGAGATAGCAGGCGACTATCAGTTTATGCGTCACGAATATGGTCAGGACACAGAGAATAAAGCTTACGAAACAGCAGTAAACATTCGTCTCAATGCCGACGGCACTATAACAGGTAGTGAAGAAGGAACATGGGAGCGTACAGCTGGCACTGATTATATACACCTTACTATTAATGGTGTTGTATATCGTGGTGTACTTGTTCGCCAGACTATCGACTATACCAACATTCCGGCTATAGCTATTGCTGCCCTTTCTTCATCAAGCGGCTCTACAACACTTGGTCAGAAGTCGTATACCAAGCAACAGCAGGTATGGGCTGTTAAGGCAGATGCCAAGGCAGCCATTAAGTATACAGCAAACAAGATAAATCTTCCGTTCGATGATGGTACCGTACTTGAGGAAGCACCTGTTCTGCCTACAGAGGGATTGCTTGGCACTAATGTTTCTTGGAAATCAAGCAACGAGTCGATTCTTACATCCGATGGTATTGTTAAGGGTCAGGGCGAGGTAACAATGACAATGGTTATAAGCAAGGACAACTATGTATACACCAAGGACTTCACCCTAAATGTTGAGGCTGATGTAGTGGCAGACGCTCCAGTTTACTATCCTGAGTCGATGGAGAAGAATACTAATGCCGCTTTCTGGGTAAACTTCTCTAAGGACTATTACAACCTGAAGAAGGGTAGCAAGGCTGAGTTTAAGTTCTACAACTACAGCAACAAGGTTGCCAATTGGAATAACTGGTGTCTCGTTGCAGCAACAGCCGAGCGTGGAGCCGAAGGTTATTCAGAGCACTTCGCATTGCGTGCCGACAATTATGGTTGGTTTGCAGCAGCAGGAGGCAATACTGCCGAAAACACTTCCAACATCGACTTCACAATGCAGAGCGAATACAACTGGGACACATTCAAGGACGATATGGACGGCTCGTTGGTTGATATGAACGTTGAGTTTACTACAGGCAATGTGGTTAAGGTAGTGTCTACCATCACCACTAAGGCAAAGAAGGTATACAACTACTCGTTCAGCATGAAGCTTGTTGAGAACCAGTCGAACGTAACCCTATTCTTTGTTAACGAAGGCTCGTATATCGACGGCTCAAGCATCGCTACCGGTATAAAGACTCCTATGGTTATTACCAAGAAGACTGAGAGCGAGGGCAAGTGGTACAACCTTAACGGACAGCAGGTAGATCGCTCTTACAAGGGCATTGTCGTTGTTAATGGACGTAAATTCTTGAATAAGTAATTCTTTAACAACAATTGTATAATAAATGATTCGAGCAAAATGTTTAATTGGAGCAATGGCATTCGCCATTGCCCCAATCTCCAATACAGTCCAGGCTCAAACAGCACCACCGCCTGTTCCTCTCGTTGTAGATACTCCAATGGTACACGACCCCGTTATGGCATTTGAGGATGGCAAGTATTATCTCTATTGTACGGGTCATGGTATAACACAGATGACATCTACTGACCGTCATCATTGGACTATCAAGCCAGATGGTGTGCTACCCGGAAACAAGATTCCAGCATGGACGCGCGATAGTGTACCAGGTTTTGAGACTCATATTTGGGCACCAGACGTAATAAAGTATGGTGACAAGTGGTATCTAACTTATTCGTGTTCTACATTCGGCAAGAACACATCAGCAATAGGACTGCTAAGTAATACATCGCTTGCCAATGCTGACGGATGGAAAGACGAGGGTTGTATAGTTGCCTCAAAGGGCGAGCGTGACAACTGGAATGCTATCGACCCTAATATCATTATCGACAAGAAAGGCAATCCATGGATGACATGGGGATCGTTTTGGGATGGCATTCAGATGATACAGCTTGACCGTACTATGCACCTAAAACGTGGTGCCAAGCCAATGACTATTGCCAGACGTCATGCTGTGGGTGATATTAATGTAGAGCCAAACCCTACATCCCAGTTTGCCGGCACCAATGCCATAGAGGCTCCGTTCATAATGCAGCATGGTGGCTACTATTATCTGTTTGTAAGTTGGGACTACTGCTGTCGTGGATCAAAAAGCAACTACCGTGTTGCTGTAGGCAGAAGTAAGAAGGTTGCCGGTCCATATCGCGACCGCAATGGTAAGGATATGCGTCAGGGTGGTGGCACTATTGTCATCGAAGGCGATAAACAAGAGTTTGAAGCGGCAGGACATTGCTCAGCCTATTCGTTTGCAGATGGCGACTGGTTTGTGTGTCATGGATACAGCATTCCTAAGAATGGTGTGCCATTGCTGATACAAAAGAAAATAACGTGGACGGCTGATGGCTGGCCCACACTGGAATAATATAATTCACTATTTATATAATTAAAACAATGAAACGCAACAACATACTTCTCGCGGCATTACTCGCTTCGTCTCTTGCAGCCAACGCCCAAGTAAAGATAAATGTTGATGCCGCTAATCCCGGCATCAAGGTATCGCCAAATCTATATGGCATATTCTTTGAGGACATCAATCATGCTGCTGACGGCGGATTGTATGCCGAACTTATCAGCAACCGCTCGTTTGAGGATAGTGACAATGCTATACCTACATGGCGCACATCAGCCTCGAATGGAGCAAGCATAACAAGTCAGCTTGTAAGCAAGGCTCTGTTGAACAATGCACAGGGTAAGGCATTGCAGATAACTGTTAAGGCTGACAAGGCTGCAACTGCATCGCTTATCAACGAGGGATTCTGGGGCATCAATGCAGTACAAGGCAGAACATACAAACTATCACTCTTTGCAAAAGGCAACTATAAGGGAGGATTAAAGGCACGTTTGATAAGTGCTGATGGCAAGACTGTATATGCCGAGACAACAGTTGATGCTGCTATTGGCAAGAAATGGAACAAGTATACAGCCGAGCTTACTGCTAATGCTAATGACCATAAGGCTCAGTTTGAATTGGTATTCGATGGCAAGGGCTCCGTTACACTTGATGTTGTAAGTCTGTTCCCGCCTACATTCATGAACCGTCCTAATGGTTTGCGTCCCGACCTTGCACAACTTCTTTATAACATACGTCCTAAGTTCGTACGCTTTCCAGGCGGTTGCTATGTAGAGGGACAAGAATCTCCAGAGAATGCTTTCCACTGGGAGAAGACCATTGGTCCTATAGAACAACGTCCTGGACATAAGAATGTAAACTGGCGTTATCGCACAAGTGATGGTATGGGCTTTGACGAATATCTGCAACTTGCAGAAGACCTCAATGCAAAGCCTCTATATGTTGTGAATGTTGGTTTGTGGCATGGGGGTATGACACCTGTAGACAGCATTCAGCCTTGGATAGATGAGTGTATGAACGCTCTTGAATATGCCAATGGCCCCGTAACAAGCAAGTATGGTGCTTTGCGTGCAAAGAATGGACATCCCGAGCCATATAATATAGAGTATCTTGAGATTGGCAACGAGAACAATCAACCCGACCCTGCACTTCAGAGTGACCATTACTATGAGCGTTTCAAGAAGTTTAAGGATGCCGTGCTAGCCAAATATCCCAATATGCACCTAATAGGAAACGTGGTAGCTTGGGGTGATGATAATCCGACATGGGACAGCAAAGAGAGTGTTGAGTTGCTCGACGAGCATTACTATCGCAACCCAGCTTGGTTTGCCGAGAACTTTAACAAGTATGATACCTACAACCGTAAGGGTTCAGAGATATATGTAGGCGAGTATGCTGTTACACAGGGCTTCGGCAATATGGGATCGCTTGATGCCGCACTGGGCGAAGCTGTATATATGATGGGTATTGAGAACAATAGCGACATCGTTACAATGGCTTCGTATGCTCCTATCTTTGCCAACCTCAACGACCGTATGTGGGCGCCTGACATGATTCAGTTTACATCCGATAAGGTATTCGGCACTCCATCTTACTATGTGCAGAACCTTATGGCCAACAACGTAGGCACACGTGTGCTTAAAGTAAACCAAACCAATCCTTATAAATATGGAGATGTTCAGGTAAAGCCTGCTGTATGTCGTGTAGGCATGGGTACATGGGGCACACAAGTATCGTTTGAAGACAAAGGCTATACCGACGCTAACGGTAATGCATTGCCAATGACTTTACAGGAGTTGCCTACTGATGTGCGTGGCGACTGGAAGGTAGACGGTAATATTATCAAGCAGACATCCAATGGCGAGAGTTGCATACGTCTTAACCCTGGTGAAATAACCTCAGAGGGATATATATATAAGGTACGTGCGCGTAAGGATGCAGGCAATGAAGGTTTCCTCCTTATATTCAATTATGTGGACGACAAGAACTATTGCTGGCTAAACCTTGGTGGATGGAACAATACACAGCATGGTATTGAGCAGATTGTGGATGGCGCAAAAGGTCAGGTTGCCACAGTATCTGGAAATATAGAGACAGGTCGCTGGTATGACATTGAACTAAAGGTTAAGGGCGATAGCATTTTTGCAAGCTTGGATGGTAAGGAGATATTTGCCTCTAAGCTTCGTGCAAACACTCTGCCTGGCGTATTCTCAACAGCAACATTGGACGAGAATACAGGCGAGGTGATACTGAAGGTTGCAAACACAAGCAGCGAAAATACTACAGCCGAGATTTGTCTTCAAGGCAAGACAATATCTAATGCTAAGCTTATTCGCCTTTCAGCAAAGAATGGCAAGGAGGAGAACACAATCGACAACCCGACAAATGTTCATCCTACAGAGACATTTGTTACAACATCTACAGATGGTGCTGTTGTGGAGATACCGGCAAATTCGCTAAATATATTTAGATTGAAATAAAGAGCTTTTTATCTGATAAACCACCATAGACTTCTGGACTTGCAAAAGTTCAGAAGTTTTTTTATCCCAAATCGGTCATTAGGATTTGGGTTAAAAAACTTGAAAACATTTGGTAGTCTCAATAATTATTGCGTAATTTACGCAACGTAAAAAGCGCAATAAGATTATGACAACAATTAACAATCCTTTCGTGATGTATGGATACAAAGGAGCAGAGTACTTTTGTGACCGTGAGAAAGAAACCGAGAAGATGATAACTTCGCTACACAACGAGCGAAATATCACGCTTGTCGCTCCTCGCCGTATGGGCAAAACAGGATTAATCCATCATGTCTTCCAACAGTTGGAAAAGCAATACGATGATGTGAAATGCTTCTACTTAGACATATTTGCCACCAAGAACTTGGAGCAAATGGTGCAGCTCATGGCTTCGGAAATCATTGGGAAATTAGATACAATTTCTCAATCCGCCCTGCGTAAAGTACAGGAGTTCTTCAGCAGTTGGCGACCAACGCTAACAATTGACGAACTGACAGGCATTCCAACATTTTCTTTGGATTTGAAACCAAACGAGGGACGAGAAAGCTTGAAGCGAATCTTCGAGTACATGAAGCAATCTGGAAAGCGATGCTACGTGGCAATAGATGAGTTTCAACAAATCATGAACTATCCAGATAATGGAGTGGAAGCATTGATACGCTCTTACATCCAATTCCTTCCCAATGTATATTTCGTATTTTCAGGCAGCCAGCAGCACATGATGGAAGAGATGTTTTTGTCGGCGAACCGCCCATTCTTCCAGAGTTCTCTTGTAATGTCACTACCATGTATCGCTGAGTCAAAATATCTATCATTTGCCAATCGTCTTTTGTCATCACAAAAACGAGAAGTGGATGTAGACACATTCACCTATATCTACTCGCAAGCCGACAGCGTAACTTGGTATGTACAAGCCATCCTACATGGTATTTTCGAACATCGTGATGAGCAGATCAATAAGGACTTAGTGGATGAAGTGATTCAAGAGTTGATAGAGGAGCAAGCTATGGCATACCAAAACTATTGTGCATGGCTGACCGAAAACCAACAGTTACTCTTGTTAGCAATTGCCAAGGAGCAAGTAGTTTCCTCCCCACTTAGCCAACAATTCATCTTAACCCACCACCTACCTGCCACCAGTAGCGTAAAGACAGCTCTGAAGGCTCTGGTGGACAAGCAATTAATCAACAAAACACCAAAAGGCTACTTTGTCAGCGACCGCTTCTTTGCTAAATGGCTGGCAAGAGGGGTATAAAAACTCAGTAAGGTAGGTTTCTGTTTTACGTCCTATGATTTGCTCCATATTGCTTGAAAAAGATAATTGTTATGGTGCAAAATTACGATAATTATTTGAGAAAACGAACGATACTTTAGCCAAATCGATGGTTTTTGGCTCGATTTGGCTAAAGTATCTAGTCATTCATGCAGTATATCTGTAGGTTTAGTAAACACATAAAAAAAGGTTGGATTCCTTTTCGTAAGGGAACCCAACCTTTTCTATTTTATCACTAATCTTTTTTAATCTTATATGCTTATGATTATTCTACTGTGCAGTAGATATTGTCTTTTGTCTTTCTTGTAGGATACAACTTGACTGTGTTACCTGCAACCTTAATGTCGCTACCACCTGCTGTCAGGTTGTTGAGACTTCCACCGAGGTTGATGTCCCATTCACCATTTACGCGGAACTTCCAACCGTCGGCTGTCACACCAACATTTGTTGCCTCGAAGCAATACTCTTCAGCATTCCAAGTCATGACTGCGTCGCCAGCCCAATTGTTGAAGTTACCAATCAGACCCATGGTCTCAACCTTAGTGGCTGTGATAGTGCCTTCTGAAAGATTAACATCCATGTAGTAAACACCTTCGCCGTCATTTACACCGAGGTTTCCATTAGCAATGCCAGCAGCAGATCCATTAAATGTAACGAAGTTACTTGCAGCTATTGCTGTGTCCCAATTTCCTACTGCACGCTGGAACTTGAACTCGTAGCCAGCACCGTTAGGATCGGCCAAATAAACATAACCAGTGTATACGCCCTTTGCATCGTCTACGAGAGCAAGCTTCTGGTCGGATGACTTCCAACCATCAGTGCTACCGATGAAGTAGATGAATGGATCGTAATTAACCTCCTCTAAGGTATAAGAGTAGTCCATCATGTTGATAGAGAGCTTATACTTACCAGCCTTGGCAATCTTACCAGCCTTAGCGTCACCGTTGGTCAACAAACCTGTCATACTGTCGTCGCCGTCAACCTTAGGACCTACTACGCCAGCAGCCCAGAAGTTACCGGCATCAACGTTCTTCTTAGGAATAATCTTCCAATACTGATTATCCTTGGTTGTCTCGAATGTGATGGTGAAAACAGGATCATCATATACATCCTTATCGCTGTGCTTGAATGCCTGCTTAGCACTTACAGTATTCCAACCGTCAACGGCTGGGGCATCACCAACGGCTTCGACATTAAACATATCGCCTACGAGGTAATAGCCATCTTCAATAACTGGAGCCTCAGGAATAGCCTTAACCTGGAATGTTGCAGATGTAGCCATCTTCACGGCTGTTGAGCCATTGCTTACCCATGCATCAAGAGTAGCATCGATGTCGCGCTCTGTAGGACGCTTTCCCCACTTATCTACGATATAGCTTGTCAATTCAGCTGTTGCCATGTTGCCATCAGCATCAATGTCGAATGACTGACCGTCGAAGTTAATCTTATAATTAGGTGTATAAGCAGCGTTGGAAGAAGTGGGAGCAACAATGCTCGCCACTTTTACCTTCTCTGTATTAACGTCAGCCAAGTTGATGACATCAACTGGAGCTACGCTACCATTTCCGAATGCCACAGCTTCCTTCTGAGAATTTGTCTGTGGGTTACCCCAATCTGTGAAGTCCTCGGTGCAAGACACCATACCCATCAGAAGGGTCATTCCCAATAATATTTTCTTAATCATAATTGTCTTTGCTTAAAGTGATTTACAATTTAACGATGCTGAACGAACCTGTGATGTCGTTGAATGAGATGACGTACTTGCCTTCTGCCAAGCCGATGTTCTTGCCACCTGCATCACACTTTCCGTACATGTTGATAGCGCCATCTTCTGCACCATAGCCCCAGCTTGTTTCCCAAGAATCAGCAATCTTGAACTTGAACTGTGCAGTCTCGCCAGCAGGAACATCCATTACATAGTACCAAGCGTGGTTCTTAACGCCCTCAGTGTTGTACGGGAGCATTGGTGTGTCGGTCCAATCATTGAATGAACCACTAATCTGGATAGTACCATAGTCGTTTACATCACCCTCGTACTTCTCCATCTTGGCTGTATTGTCAGCAGTGTTGATTGTAATGGTGTAGTAACCTTCTTCAGGAGCAACGATATGACCACCGTCACCACCGCCATTACCACGATATACGATTGTACCCTTCTGAGCAGCATCGGCATTCATACTGAAATCCCAGTTGAAGCTTGCTGGCAGAATCTTGAAACCAGCATCAGCGCTCTCGGCCTTATCGTTGTAATCACCAGTGAGGAAGTAGTTGGTGTATTCAATCACACCAGCACCAGTCTTCTTGTCGTAAGCGAAGTTTGGCTGAAGGAACATAGGAAGTGCGTCTTCTCCAATGCTCTTATTGCCAGCCCACTTAGCGCCGAACATGTTACCTACAAGATACCACATTGTTGGTGTAGCATCCTTCAACTCAATGTAGTATGGCTTTACTTTTAGCATTACTGAGTTTGAAGCGATAGGGTTCAGTCGGTTTGTTCCCTCAAGGATGTAAGCGTTCACACGAACGTACATCTCCTGCTCGGCAGGAACATTCTCTTCTGTCCATTTAAGTATCTTTACCAATGCCTTGTCCATTTCTTCTGCAGAGGCAGAAATATTACATTTCTGTGTAGTGTTGCTAAGAACAGCGTAGTCTGGAACCTTTTCGCCACTCTCATCTGCAGCAGCTTCATCAGTAGAAACTGTGAAGTTGTTGGTTGGAGATACCTGTACCTCGTATGTCGCATTGATAGGAGCATTGTCTGCTGTATACTTAGGCTGTGACCATGTAAGCTCAAGACCAGTAGATTTTTCCAAATCAATAGTCGAATTTATATATTCAGGAGTATTCAACGTAAACTCAGTAGGCTGTATAAGCGTAGGGTTTGAGTCGTTGTCATCCGAACATGATGCGAATAAGCTGATGATGCCGAGAAGCAGAGCACCCATCATATATTTATTCTTCATATTGCGTTTACTTTTATAGTTCTATTTTTACTTTTATACTTTAGTTCTGAACCTCATTATATCCATCGATCTGTGTCAGGTTCTTGTTAGAAAGAATCTCTGAAGATGGGATAGGATATAGGTTATTGGTCTTAGCGAATGTAGTACCCTTAGGGCTACCACCCTTAAGATCCCAGTTGTATGTAGCCTGTCCACCAAACTGATTGAAACGAATCAAGTCGGTACGGCGCTGACCTTCGCAATAAAGCTCGCGAGCACGCTCGTCAAGAACATCGTCAAGAGTGTAAGAAGGACGTACGGTAGCGTGGGCACGATTGCGCAGAGCGTCGATATAACCCTTAGCCTTAGCCTCATCATTGAGGTGCATCGCTGCCTCTGCTGCATTGAGGTAGGCCTCAGCTACACGGAAGAGGAAGAAGTCGATGTCGACATTTTTGCTGTCGTGAGGAGTACCGTTAGTAGAATAGTTGTTATTCCACTTTGGTGTTGCAATACCCGCAGCAAACTTGTCGTTATCTCCAAGTTCCAAGGTACGATCTTTACCCCAAAAAATAGCACGGTCGTCAACGTTCATATCGCGAATTTCTTTTGCCGACTTGTTTACAACAACTGTAGGATCGGTGAAGAACTTCTTTACGAATTGTGGACGAACACGCATACCTTGCCATTTTTCAGAAGTGGCAGGGCCCTTATCTGCAACTGTACCCATAGTATCATCCCAAAGAGCAGCTACATAGAACAGAGAGCCACCATATCCCTGAGTTTTTTCTCCATCTTGCATCAATGGAAGAAGAGCCTCGCAACTTGCACCATTCGAACCGTTATCGCCCATGAAGAGCAAGTCGTATGGCTTGTAGCCGTTAGCCTTTGCCTCTGCAGACATATCTGTTTCGAGGAAGAGTTTATATTTTGAGTTGATAACATTCTCGGCATATTCAAGTGCCTCTTTCCAGTATGGATTGTTCTGACCATCGTTATTGAGGTATGTACCAGCATTGAGGTACAGACGGCTTAAGAGCAACCAGCATGTGCCTTTGTCTATGCGGCCATAGTCTGGATCTGTATCTGTCTCAGGCTTTGCCTCCAACAGGTCTGGCTCTGCAGCAAGCAATTCGCTTTCTACCCAGTTGAACAAGAACTCACGACCTAACTGAAGAAGCTCAGCGCGAGTGTAGCTCTTGCCTTCCTCAAACTTAGAGTTGTAAGCGTGGGCCTGACGTGGTGTCTCTGCTGAAATCTTGTCAATGAATGTCGGGTCTCCAAAGAAGTCGAGCATCAAGAAATAGCTATAGGCACGAAGTACACGCACCTCTGCATACTTGGTTGGCTCTGCCTTGGCAGCGTCAAGACTTAAGAAGTGGTTCTCGTAAGAGATGTTTGACATCAGACGATAGTACAAGT
>ERZ1034939.899-NODE-899-length-16443-cov-11.767208_pt1 | contig 16443 bp, 28 predicted proteins | sample MGYA00520626_ERZ1034939 | MGnify/ENA primary metagenome ERZ1034939 (study PRJEB33766, sample SAMN09781751) | gut metagenome | biome: gut microbiome | host: Homo sapiens | place: Madagascar | study: EMG produced TPA metagenomics assembly of the PRJNA485056 data...
ATTTTTCATCGGTGCGATACTGGTTTCTTTCACCCGATGTTGTTTTACCTCTGTAAACCATTCCTCGAACCACTCATTTAATGTAATTTTGGTTTTTTTATAATCCAACGTCTCTCTGGCACTTTCTTTTGCCTTTTCGAATTCTTCTATCAATGTATTTAAATCTGCTCCATATAAATTGATTTTAATTCCATTTACAACCGCCCTTGCTTCAAATGAACCATTCTTTTCTCTGATTCCTCTTGGTAATGCTTTTGCCATAATTATTTCCTCCTGAAAAATTCTGTTTCTTTGTTGCTCCTTCAAACTACCATCGATACGCTTATAAAACAAACATGCGATCTTCTAGTCTCGCACAATTGACTTATTTCTTAATTTGTGCAAGTAACCATTTATCCAGCAATAGCTTATGTGCATAATTCCGATTACCAATTCTAACAACAAATATTTTTTCATTTTCTTTCATCAATTCTCTTGTTTTTGTCATCCCAAGATTTAGGTAGGCTGCTGTTTCTTCTACATTTAATAATACCTTTTCTTGCATCATATACTGCCCTCAATCTTTCTTCTTTCCTATATAATAGTCATACCCGTTCCGAACATTGCAGAACATACATGTTTCCTTATATCTCTGCTCTGGATTTACCCTCCGGATAAAATGCCCCTGCACATTATAAAAATTACCTGCACATACTCTGCACAGGCTTACAACTAGCGGTTTTTCAATTATCTTTGATATTCCGGTACTTCTCCGGATTGCTTTATTGATCTTTTCCATCTCAGCATGTTCTAATGTACACACATAGTCTTCCAACCGTCTTTTATCTAAAGTTCTCAACTGCTCCATCAGAACAACCGAATTCTTTTCTAATCCTTCCATTTCTGGAATTGCTATATGAGTAGGCAATTTCATTTTTTCCTTGCTTGTGATTGCTGCCACGATTACTGTTGGACTATATTGATTGCCTATATTATTCTGGATTACAAGCACCGGGCGATAACCGCCCTGCTCACTTCCAAATACCGGATCTAGATCTGCGTGGTAAATATCCCCCCGTCTGACTTTGCGCTCTTTCATGATTATTCAATCTCCTCTCGCTTTTCTGTCCATTCCTATATAGAGTTCCTGCCACTGGCAACTACTCTAGTATACTTAGGTATGTAGGGTACAAGTCTATTCGTCCCTGACACCCCGACTTGTAATTAGGAAATCATCAGACGGCTGACTGCTAATCAGCTCCACAGGATTCTATCTAAAATGAATGTATGGGATTGGGTTTTTCCTCTCCAGGGATCTCCTGAAGCTGCCCTCACTTGTTGCGGCATCAAAGAAATATTTTGTATACACGACTTTATGACCGGACAGGAGTATCATTATGCCTGTTGCCTATCATCGCCCTGTCAGTAGCAGACTGACAATTATAACCAGATATATTTCGCTGGACAGATGGGCAATGCACGCTGAAACCATAAGGAAGTATAAGTTGGGATTTCGCTGTCTTTACCCATTCTGCATCATGGCGTATCTGTTAACGTGGCTTACGCTCAGCACGATAACAACAGGAATGTGCCTGATGAATGCATATGAACTTGTCAAGGTTCGTCCTGCTCTTTCTTCTAAAACGAAAAGAAGGAAACAGACGGATCAGAATATTTCTCTTTCCATCTGTTTCCTCACTTAGGCTTCGATTTTCAACCAACTATCTTAACATTTTTTTCAAATTTCTAATTGCTGCTTTTACAGACTTAGCCACCATCTGAAAAGAGCAGCCTTCCTCCTTTGCAATCTCCTCATAATTCTTATCTTCAAAATAATATTTGATGAGTCTTCTTTTCTGAATTTCTGATAATTGCTCAATTGCATTATGTAATCGTTCCTTTTCCAGTTTCTTTATTACCGCATCTTCTATACCTTCTTCCTTCTGAAATGCTCTTTCGTATAAACTGGAATCCCAGATTTCTGATTGTTCCAGATGCCTGTCCACAACATTCATATACGATATATCTTGAAGTTCAAAGCAATCGAATTCTTCATATAGCCTTTTGGAGATTTCCATTTTGTATTTTTTATAAGCATCCATCGTAAACTCAATATAATAATGTTTATTTTCTTCAAAAATAGTATATGGGTTATCTTTGTCTTTTCTTCTTTTTGGTCTGTTTTCTTTCATTGTATCCTCCGTATTTTTGATTCTCAAATTCAAATCAAAAGCGGAGGACTCCGAATAGATACTAATAAACAACTCTTTACTTGAAAATGAAAAAAAGACACATCCGTTTGAAAACAGATATGTCCTTTTTTCATAAATTTATATTTAATTGTTGCATTCCCATCTCAGTTCCTCCAAATTAGAGGAACTCTATGGTTGTCATGCTTTTGTCTATTTCCTCTTTCGTAATCCGAAAGAAGTATAGTTTAATAAAACTATATTTTAACGATGATTTAACGATAATTCTATAAAATTTTAATTTATCCATCGAAATTTGCGGTATTAATGCTGCATTCTAATTACGTTATAACAAACATACTTTAGTAGCAATCATTCAATCTATCTATAGGAGTTAATATCTCATCTGTATAGACTCCCAAGAACGCAATAATAGGAAAAATTAACAAAGGAGACATGAGAAAAGAAATTGAAAATATTTTATTTGCTAATCGACTTTGTTGTTTTATTACATTATCACTGAACTTATACCATTGCCAAGTAGATGGTATGTTTTATTTATGGTGCAAAAATTGCTTGCCATATCTAAACGAATTTTTACTACTCGAGGAGCAATCGATACAATGCGATACACCGATTGCAATGCAAAGGATGTCGGCATATCTATTTTTTTAGAAAATACATTATTTGGTATACTCTTTGGATTAATCATATATGTATTCAAAGAATCTTTCGATACTGCCAAAATGGTTTGATCTGCTAATTTGAAGTCCCTCCATAAGTCTTTTTTTTATTGTTTTATACAATTGATTATATTCTGCAAGCATCTTTTTATCTAATTCATTTAATTGATGGTAACTAGAGTGAAAGAATTTGTTTTTTACAATTGAAACTCCCCCCACCTATTAAAATGATCCCCACGATAATAAGCAAAACAATAATGCTTAGTTTCTTCTTTTTCATAAATCATATCACTCCCTTCACTTAGTGAGAAATAAATTATTTTATGGTCTAAGCTCTAAACTCAACATAATGGTTTTATCTGAGACGTTTTTAACAATCATGTAATCGTTAGAGTCAACATATATCAGAGTATTAAGGTATTCTTCATCCACGCCATAAGGACTACTGACTTTAAATCTTTCTATTGGAATATTTATAACTTCTTTTGAACCATTTTCATCTACACGATACAAAGTATAAGATAAATCTTTATATATTTTTTTATTTACAAAGATGTACTGATCTAAACTGGTCCATTTATCAATCTTTTTTTCTTCACCAGGTTTTAATTGTAAGTCAGGTCGAGTAATTAGTAGAGTAGCTATATATGTTCCCAAAGCGATAACGACAATTACAATTGTTATAGCTACTCGTGGATTAGTATTTTTTTTCATCAATGCTCTCCTTTATCATTTCTTGGTATTTTTCCGATTGAGAAATAAGTTCTTCAATCTTTTCATTAGGTAAAATTTTCTTAATTATATCATCAGCACTTTTTTCGTCATCGCTCAAATAGTATGGTTCGGGTTTACTTAAGTCATTCACATTGTATTTATTATGAGTAGAACCTATAGAATCTCCAATATAAATATCAATTTTTTCTATCTTTCCATTATCAGATCTGGAAGTTATATTAATGAAGCAATTCTCTGTAGAAATGAAAACAGCACCTTCTGACGAAAAATAATATTTTGCTTCTGAAGAGTTAATTATGAGTTCTTTGCGTTTATCATCGTAACTCGCAGAAATACCTTGTTTTTCTAAATCGCTAATCGTTGAAGGATAATGATTGTAGAGTTCAGGAAGATATTCTTTCTCTGCTTGAGTTTTAGAACTATTAACAGTTGCTGATATAAACAGGAAAGTAATATAAGATACAAACAAAACAATCATTAAGACAACAGATATGATTATTTTCTTTTTCATTTAGACAACTCCTTATCCAAATAATCTAAGTAATTTTGAAGATTTTCAGTCTTGTAGTTGTTGAATAGAATCATGGATATACTTTTTCTGCGTTTCTGTCGCAACTTCATCAAGTTGTTTTAATAGAGCGATGCATTCGCTTTGTCTACCCAATAAATTATAAGCTGATGCAATATTTAAGTACCATATCATTTCTTCCTGCATATCGAGCGGTTTCGCATCTATTGCTAGTAGTTTGTCTAAGAAATGCTGTGCATTTTTGTTTTCAAGATATTCTTTTGCTATAGATTTATTCATTTTTACAAATCTACTATCTTTTAACATAAACAAAACTACAAGAAAAAAATAACTAAAGGTAACAATAATAAAACCAATAATAATAAATCCCCAATAGAAAATGGTTGCTTCTACATAAGAATTGATGATATTACAATAAACAAATAATAGTATAATCCAGAATAAGTATATCAATCTGACAATCCAGTTTTCCTTTTTTTCATACATTTCTTTTTTATGTTTCAAATTCCACGGTTCATAAACCATTTATATTTCACCACACTTCCCACTACAATTGTCAGACATATTGGTTCCGCTTACTGATATTGCCAAGTTTTCGCAAAATTTACCAGTCTCCTACTGTAACCCTTGTTCCTACGACAATATCATCTTGAAAACTTATTTGATACACTTTCCAACCCACCATAAAATCGTCTCGAATATTATATTCATAGTAAACAACCTTATTCTGTTCTGTTATTGTCCACTCAGGTGGTCCTAATAAATCTTCTATCTCATATCTATTCATTCCAATAACATTATACTGTTCTTCAAAATTTTCAATATAAAGATATCTTTTAGCCGGATCACATCTAATCCATTTCTCATGTGAAAAATGTCTCTCCCCCCAAAAAAACAGGATGCCTACACACAATACACAAGCAAAGAGAAATCCACAAACACAAATAACTATACTTCGTCTAAATTTTTTTAATTCCATATTTTCTCATCTCCAATCGGCTATACTCTGCATTCAGTTTTCTAATATTATTTTTCTAAATAGAAAAAACAAAACTGGCTTTTATTGGCTGTTATACTAAACTACCATTAAATTTAGAGACTCATAATTTATACAGAAATCCCCAGCATTTTATTCTAATGGGACATAAAACTCAGGTTTGAGAAAGAAATAGTGAACAACAATAAATTTACCGTCATCACTGACATGTACGGACCGGTACTCTTCCTCCAGATGGGTTATATCTCCAACATATTCATCCACATTACAAGCAAGAAGGAAAGGTCCAAACCGTTCATATAACTTAACTGTTCCTTTATTAAGCATGCTTATGTGTGCTTCTGTCACGAATGTGCGATGTGTCTGAGGTTCTGTCTTCTCTGTATATGATGGATGCAGGAACGCAAGCAGAAATATTCCTACAGTGATTTCTAGCAGCATCAAAGCAATGACGACTATCCCTCCTAGCACCGCATTTATGCGGCTAGCCAACTGACCCATTTTAACCAAAAAGTAGATAGCAATTGCCACCATATCCCATGCAATAATATTAAGTCCCAGCATTACAAATTTAATGTCAAAGAAAAACAAGATGGTAAGTACAGACATCATGGCAAATAAAATATAATAGAATATTTTCAAAACTTTTGTTATCCTTTTATTAAAAACTAGATTAAATTTTTCACATTCATTTACATTTACATTGTTTTCCATTAAAAACACCTCCAAACTACGGTCAGAAACCGCTCCCTTAACGAAATGTTAAATTGCTTTATGTATTAAAAATATCCCTGCATTCTGTAAATGAAAATACAGGGACATCTCGTTAGTTTTTATGTCCTTTTCTTTTTTTAATACTGCTAAGCCACTTATTATTCCCGACATTCCCAATAAACTTAGAAAGCTTTCGTAAAGTTGTATGTCTTCCACTACTAACATCATTATAGCCGGTACGCAATTAAGCAACAGGCGTAATAAGGCCAAAAATCTTCCGCCTCTAAACATATACCATATTGAAACATTAGTGTCTCTGCCATTGCTCACAGCTGGTCTCCTATTCATTTTTTTCTAAGGACATATTACTTACTGTTCCCGTATCTATATCAAAAGATATATCACAGTTATTCCAAAACGTATCTGGGGCATACCATGTATATTGCTCTTCATATTCACCTTCGTAAATATTTTCTTCTTCACACATACCGTATGCTTCAATCACTTCTTCCTTTGTTGAACCAATTTGAATTCCACCTGGGAAAATCACTTTTAGGTGATCTGTTTCTAAAAAAGATTGGTCTACATCAACACCTGTAATTGCACAATTTTTTATTTTTTGTGGTGAATCTGTATGGTTCGTAAGTGTTACCATGATTTTATTTCCAAAAGAATCTTCGAAATAGGCAAAATGATATTTTTCTGCATTAATTACATAATCCGCAGCTGTATCGTCCGTATCTAACACCAACCCTAACGATTCTAACTCTGAAACCGAAAAAGGTAATGTAAGTACTTTATCCTTTATCTGTACCGTATAACTTCCCCACTCGGATCCCAATTCCGTTTTTGCTGTTTCTGTATTTTGTTCTTCCACCTTTTCGTCTGCGATAATATCTGAATCCGGAACGGCTGTTTTCACATCCTCAGGTATCTTAATCTCAGAAAATGTATTATATTCTTCATAAGTAGCACTTACTTTGTAATCTGTGTATGCGTCATCCAGTCCTTTTGTTTCTCCTGAAACACCTGCACTAATTCTTGCCGGCAGAATGGAATCTCTGTAAATTTCAATTGTACATGGAACAAATTCCTCCTCATTTATTGTTCCATGCGTATAGTCCATTTCTTCCCCTAGTATATCATCTGCTAATTCTCCCTCAGAGAAGTCTTCTAAATCCCCAACAGGAATCTGTCCCTTTAATTCAAAACATTTCTTTCCTCCTACCTCTGTAAGTTTCTCAGATAACACAAAATGTTCACTGACCTCCTCCCAGCCTTCTGCAAACTCTATAATATCCTTAGAAATGGTCCTTTGTTTATCCTCATACCATGTATCATCTACTCTACTATATTCTACAAACCCATCATCTTTTTTAACACCATACACTTCTATTGGAGATTCAATATTTGTTCCACCCATATACGGGATGATCATATTCCCATTCATATGGTATCTTTCTGGATTTCTTGTCATTCTTATCTCTGTATCCATCTTAAAAGACCCGTTACCGTCTAAGGCTTCCATTTTATATTGTACAACGACCGACTCAATCTTTTCCAGATTGTTAGACATATCAGTTAATAAGGCGTCGGGCGTCGCTTTTTTTCCACACCCGGTCATAGACATGACCGTGAGCATTCCTATAACTCCAATTACCATAATCTTTTTCATATATTTTTCCTCTTTTCTTCTTGGATCATCTTTTGTAGCACCTTATATAGTCCATTTTTCAATGAACTGTCTTTATCGTACCAATGTTCAATCAACTTCAATCCATTGTCAAAATAAGAGACATAAACAAAACCCTCCTCTTCCCTTATAATACATCTACATGTAGGGGAACCCTGTAGATAGCTTCTCTTTTATAGTGATGTAGAACGCTAACATGCATATAACTATTATTAGAACAAATGTTTCCATATGTTACTCACCTTCCATTCTCCCACTTATTCTATTTTTCTAGATTGTATAGTTCGGTATGTCTCAATAAATTTCTCGCACTGATTACATCTATGACCGGTAAAAACTGCAAAATATAATAAATTGTAGATGGCTTTTTCTCTGTATTATTACGCAAATAACGAACGAAAATAACACCGTTAATACCGCCTAACATAATATAAAACAATGTGGCCACAAGTGGACTGACAAATAATGATATGAAGTCGTCAGCATTAATCGAATTATACATTATTAGAAGATAGACAATAAAGAACAAACCAAACAGGATAAAAAACATATTAAACCCAGATTTCCCGTATATATTCCATACTCTAAAAATATTTCTTATCTCTACTTCATTTTTAAGTTTATAGGCTTTGTAGGAACCAGTAAGAGTAACCATTGTAGCTCCCACTACGACTAAGGTATTTATCAGTAAAACATAAGGCATAATATATATGTTAAAGGAAAAGATTAACATTGCCACCAGCAGCGGCGGACTCGGTATTAATCCTACATTTGTTTCTGGAACCAATAATTCATTCATCAAAAAAAACAAAATCGCAAGCAAGACTATAAAGGAAATGTTTAACATTAGCCAGAAAATAATAATCATAACTATATTTAAAAATGTTTTCATTTTTGTTTCTCCTAAATATTGTAATTCTCTGTTCTTCATAAAAGGTAATTCTAATTTTTGATCCTGACTATTATAAAATATGTGGTGCTGCCCCCGGGATCAGCAACGTAAATGGAAATATCGGTATATTTCTCAATATTCCATACAGACAAAGTACTACATAAATAATCAAGAGCCCTTTTTCATTCAATCTCCTATCAACGTGATTTTCTCCAGTAGTTGCCCAATCAATCACTCTAAACACAATGTAAATCCCAATCCACGGAAGCATTATAACTAGTAATGGATTATATGTAAGTGCTGCTATGATTTCTCCATGCAGAATAGAATAACATGCTCTCCCCGCTCCACATCCCGGACAATAAAACCCAGTAATCAGGTAAAAGGCACAGGGGAGAGGATGACTATACGGATTATGAAAATATAAATAGGTTGCCCCTCCCCCTGCCGCCATCACCATGATCAACACACATGCCCAACGTATTTTTCTATTTCCTTGTAAAAGCTGCAGTAGTCTTTGATATATTCGAGCCATTTATGTTCCTGCCTCTTAATACATATAGTATTGAGAAGAAATATTTCCAGTCGCATAAAGGATTGTATAGCCGCCCAAGACAATAACACCAATTGCAACTGATGCAATTATCCAGTTTCTAGAGATTTTAGCAAACCGCTGTGCATCTGCCATATTTCCAACCGCTACTGCTGTATCAATCTTTAGCGCATATACGATTGCTGCAATACCGAATGGCAAACAACAACATATTGTAGAAATGATTGCCGCAATAAGATAAGGCGTTTTGCTGACTGGTTTACTCTGCATTGGTTGATAAGGATTGCTTGTCTGATTATAGTTATTTTCTACTTCGTTGTAAGTAGTTGCTGTTTGTTCCGCTTTACAATTCGGACAAATAGTTGCTCCCTCCGGAATCTCTGTAAAACATTTCTTACATTTCATAATTTCATTTTCTCCTTTGTTCATTATTTTATTTAAATAGTTTGTACACATGAGCGTCCCATGTTTTTACGATAAAAATGTTTGCGAAACGCCGTGCGCCGCATAAATACAGCATTTTTTCTTTTCTTTTAGCAAACCGCTGTATTCGAGCCATTTATGTTCCTGCCTCTTAATACATATAGTACTGAGAAGAAATATTTCCAGTCGCATAAAAGATTGTATAGCCGCTCAAGACAATAACAGCAATTGCAACTGATGCAATTATCCAGTTTCTAGAGATTTTAGCAAACCTCTGTGCATCTGCCATATTTCCAACCGCTACTGCTGTATCAATCTTTAGCGCATATACGATTGCTGCAATACCGAATGGCAAACAACAACATATTGTAGAAATGATTGCCGCAATAAGATAAGGCGTTTTGCTGACTGGTTTACTCTGCATTGGTTGATAAGGATTGCTTGTCTGATTATAGTTATTTTCTACTTCGTTGTAAGTAGTTGCTGTTTGTTCCGCTTTACAATTCGGACAAATAGTTGCTCCCTCCGGAATCTCTGTAAAACATTTCTTACATTTCATAATTTCATTTTCTCCTTTGTTCATTATTTTATTTAAATAGTTTGTACACATGAGCGTCCCATGTTTTTACGATAAAAATACTTCAGCATTATGCTTATCATTTTCCAACCCCTGACATGTCCGGGGTTCTTTTGTTTCTATATAACAAGTGGGGGATCTGGAATAGCCCTCCCACCTCCTACATATTTCAAAACATATCAATCTAATCCATATATTTTTTGTATAACATTTTTTCATAACCATCTGTCATCCCGCTTCATTCTAAATTCACTTTGTATTGATATTCTATATACAAAGATTTTTATATCCTCGGTTTGTTATCTGTAACAAGTCGGTAGCTTCCTTCTATTGTATTTTCACTATATGAATTTTCCATTTTTTTAAGTGAATATGATGCATTTTGATATTGAGGATATATTTTAACCTTCTTAGCATAAATCACTCTTGTATCACATAACATGTCATGAAATCCGCATTTCTCCTTATCTATTCCAATGATGATATATCCAACAAAGATTGAGAGCCCACACAAATATCTTCCGACCGTTTCCCGGTATAACGTATCTATAAATGATAGTTTCTGCTCTGGATTACTAGGTACAACTTGTATATTCATTAGCCTTTTCCCTACCGTTGTTCCTGTGCGCCATGTTAACAAAACAAAATATGCCACTTTTGAAAGATACAGCGAAACATCTTCCATAGTATATTGAAATAACAGGTTTGTATTTCTCACAGAATCGCTCGCTAAAAGCCATCCAAGCTGGATTACGAAAAGTCCGATAAGTATAATGCCACTATCTATAAAATACGCTGCTAATCGAACCCAGAACCCTGCATAGTTTTTTTCTTTACTGTAATCCATCTGCATAATACATTAACACCCCACTTCTCTTTTCCTCCGAAAGTTCCTGCAGTATCTGAGCTTCAGATTTTGGAACAGTATCTTTTACCTTGGCAAATAAATCCGCAAGAATATTCTGATCCATTTTAGGCTCATAGAACTCTTCAACCCCCACCACATCAGACATTTTATCTTTCATATCTTCATAGGAAGAAATTTCATCAAGTAAGCCCATTTCCTGTGCTTGTTTTGCAGTATAAGTACGACCATCAGCAACTTTTTCTACTTCACTCTTTGATAGTGTTCTCTCCTTTGCTACGATATCGACAAAGTTTTCATAGTATTCATCTATTTGAGACTGATAAATTTTTATCTGTTCATCTGTAAGTTTTGAACTGTCCTTGTTTTCTCCGCTAGTTATACTGACATATCGAATCCCCAGTTTTTCATAAAGTCCACTCATGTCATATCCAGTCATAATAACACCTATCGAACCAGTTACAGTATTCTTATTCGCATAAAGTACATCTCCAGCAACAGATGTCATGTATCCCCCTGACGCAGCATAATGTGCCATATACGTCCATATTGGTCGATTTGTGAGATTTTTATATTCTTTTAATTTGTTATAAAGTTCTTCTGACTCATAGACAGTTCCTCCCGGTGAATCCACATATAATAAAATCCCCTTATTGCTTGAATCCTCTATCAGACGATCTATGTATTCCATGGACGTGTCATGCTGGTATCCAGATGTCGTATCAAAAATACTCTGCTCGGACTGTTCCTGGATTGTTCCCGATACAGTAACAATTCCAATATAATCTTCCGTTGGTAAATCAAATTCTGGAAACTGGGATGTATCTATATTGGCTTTTTTCAAAAGGCTTTCTCTTGACGCTTCATTTACCTTTACACTTGTAATTCCTGTAAACATAAATACTGTTGCTGCTATAATTAATCCTATTACTTGTTTCCATTTCATGCTTATTTCTCCTACTTTTATTATTAGATGTTTTTGTATGCGTTATATTCTTCATTTGTTATAACATGAAATGATCTGTCTTGTAGCTGAATCACTTCATATGTTAATGGGTTATTTTCTGCCCACTCTTTATTGCTTTCTGATTTTTGTTTCCACCAATAATAAACTTCAACAAAACCATTATGCAATTTTTCTTCTGCATTGAGCCTCGCAGCTTTAGCTTCGATAAATGTATCAAAAGTGCCAAGATAATATTTTTCTTTTTTGAAACCTATATAAGCTTTATACCTATTGTGTTCTGTAATCACAATTCCTCTAAATCCACTTGTATTATCCCTTCGATTTTTTCTTTTTTCGAGTATCTCAATACAAGTTCCATCCATCCTATGTAGCTGCTTATAAATATTTTTTCTATGTTCTTCTGCATAACAGCCACAACTTTTTGCTTGTCCATGTACTAATCTGCTTTCAGATATTGCTTTCGTCTTTCCACAGCCACACGCACACATCCACATAACAGAGCCGTTTTCATCTCGCTCCCTCATTTCGTATAACACCTTTAATCTTCCAAAGGATTTTCCTTTTAAATCAACTATTATTCGTGATGCATGTTCTTTTTTATAACAACCACAGCTTTTACATTTGCCGCTTTTCAATTCGTGTGCCGTCACGATATGACTTTTTCCACAATCACATCTGCATTTCCAACATGTCCTCCCTCTTTGATTTTCAACCCTTTCTTTTACGGTCAAATATCCAAATTTTTTCCCTACTAAATTTTCTGCTTTCGTTCCATTTTTGGCATTGTTTTTAGCTATACAGCCACAATTTGTCACTGTGCCTCGTTTTAATTTTTTTGTGTTTACTTCAATCATCCCTCCACAATCGCAGATGCATTTCCACACAATATATGCGTTTTCCCGCTTGTCTGTTTTCTCTATTACTTTTAGTTTTCCGAATTTTTTGCCTAAAAGATTTTCCCCTTTCACCAATAATCACCATCTTCTCCATTGTTAAAATAAAAAACTATATTATCAATAGTCCCTATCACAGCTAAAATATTCAATCGGTAAATTCCAACGCGGAACCGCTTCAAATACAGCATAAACTTTCATGCATTCATCACAATAAAAACCATCCCCTTGATTGTACAAATTTGCCATTTCTTTTTTTGTATCATCTATACTCTTACTGTCTGCATACCAATTCATTGTGGTATGAAAAGGTAAAGATCGCTCTATGTGTTGAAAGGTTATAACTCCCTTCCTGCATTCATTTCCACATTCAGGACACTTCATTTTTTATCAGCCCCTTATTCATTTTCTATTTTTCTTATTTTTTTCTCATAAGTTCTAAATCTCATACCGCACGTCATTTTGAAATTTCTTCAAAACAATATCCTACCTCTCGAACGCATCTGATTTGAAATCCAGGACTTTTTGTTGTTTTTCTTAATTTCGAACGCAATTTACATACGTGTGCGCCAATTGAATTACTTTCAATGCCCTGTTCATATTCTCCCCACACATTTCTGTAAATCTGACCGTAAGTCATCACTTTTCCTTTATTCAGAATTAAAAACTCTAATAAACAATATTCTTTTGTTGTTAGTTGGACTTCTATTTTATTGCAATACACCCTTCTACTTTCAGTATGAATTACAATATCTGCTACTGAAATACATTCTTTTCTCTCTATTTCATACTTTCTAAGTCCGCTATTGGTTTCTAACATATTTATCATTTTTTCAAACAACTCATTTTCTTCTTTGTCACTTTGTGAACAATTTAATACTAAATATCTTCCGATAACACTCTCCTCCTATACCATTATTTTTAAATACTATTATCTTTTGAATTTTTCATTACATCTTCAAAAACATCTGATTTTTCAATGAATGTATGGAACAATAAATCTACCCACTCTTCTTCATGATACTGACTCAACGGAATATTCCTTAATTCACTTTTCACCTTGTCCGTATGCAAATAAAATTCCTCACTTTTTAGACCAGTTCTTTTTTCCATCTCCGCAAAAATTCTTCCTTTATCCATCGAATGATCTCCTCTTCTTCTAAAATCATATCACTTCAAGTTTCTTTACTACTCTCCTGATTTTCTTTTCTATCGACAAATCAACGATAGCCTTTTTGCTTTCTTCGGATACGATTATGTAAGACTCTGGGTATCTTTCTCTGATTTTGTTCTCCAGATACTTCATTTCTTTCTTGTAGGTCTGGTATTCCGTTATATAGATATCAATACCTCCTGCTATAAATCCAGATATCTCCAAGGCGGTATCAATCCTTGCAGTTAAAATCAAATCTATCTTGCATTTAGATGTTTCAAAAATCTTATATAATAAGTCCCGATATTTCCACAATAAGTCTTGCTTATCCGTACAAACTAAAATATTAATTACATTTTCGATATGTTTATTTTTATTTATTTGTCTCATGATTACAATTCTGTCTGCCTCTCACTATTTTTTTCTGAAAAGGAATTCCATCTCTCATAACACATACACAATTCTTCGTATTCAACTCTGCTTAAATGAAATTTGAATAAAATCCACTCTTCTTCTTTCAAGTTTCCAAGATCTTTTGCAAAAGCATCAATACTCTGATATTTCTTAATCCCTTCTTGCAATTGCTTCCTACTCTTTTCTACAATTGCCTGATATATTTTTTCTTTCCGCTTTTCATTCATTTTTTTCTTCACCACCTTCCTGTTTTCTCTGTATAAGCTGTTCTTCTATCCAGTCATAATGCGACTCTTTCAGCATTTTCATTCCACGATCTGCCAGGTATGACTCTACATCCTGATGTTTTATGATCTCTTTTTCATCTTTCAATTTTCTCACTTCCTTGATATATCAATTCCTTTTGCCATTTCACATATATACTCTTCTACAGTTTGTTCTTTATTTCTAATTATGTTTAAAATTTCATCTTCAAGTTCAACAACTGACATTTTTTGCCCATCAGCCATATTTTTCAGAATAGCTTTTGCATCCTGTACCTCTAAATCTGCCATATGCCTCACGCTCCTACTACTTTATGTTCTTGATATTTTCCCTTTGATTTCCATCTATTTATAAGAATGTTAGTTAAAAAACTAATTCACTCATCGCTTTCATAGTTATTTATTCTCTTTCTGCCTTTTTCTTGTACAGCAAATAGATAATAAAGCTTTGCATATCTTCCTGAAACATATTCCTTCTGATCTGCATATGTTCTATGCATTTTAAATGTGCATTAATCCTATATATATGTTTATATCCTGTATAAGTTCCTACAATCCATTCAGTCTCTGGACAGACTTTATATATTTCCTTTTCTACCTCTTCAAATAATTCATCTGAATTTTCTTCATCTATTATTAAAATTTCTATATGATTTCTAATTACACCATCCAATATTCTTAAGCTTTGTGTGTTTTCATTGATGATCAAATTAATTTTAAAATCAGTCTGATTATTTATATTGAAACAGATATTTCGATACATCCAAACCTTTTCCAGATCTTCGATGCAAACAAGCACTGAAACAATTATTTTATCTACTAAATTAAATTTATTTTTCAATATCTATCCTCTTTTCTTTTTCCCCAAATATCTACTGTGGAATATAAGATGAAGTCTTGAATCTCCTTGTATACGTATAATCCAAGACTTCATTACATCTATTTTCCACTATGCTATTTGCAAATACATCCTTCTGCATATGCTTGCTGCTTATTGAAGTATTCCTATTGTTGAAACCATTGCAAAAGCAACAACACCTCTTTTATATCTTTTCATTCTTCTTTTTCTTCTTTCCTATATGCTCACTTACCCAAACAAAAGACGCAGCATTGATCTTTTTGATCAGTACTGCGTCTCAGCGTCTTACTGTATATAAAGTTTTTTCTATTACTTCAACTTGGTAATTCTTTACGTTTATCAGCATTTCTTTTTTGCACTTGGGACAAAATAGCAAAAACTTATCAATAACTGTATCTTCCCTTAGTTTCATTCTTGTCTTACTATGACAGCATGGACATAATAGCCATCTAACTTCCTCCATCTTTATTCTCTCCATCTAATACTATTTATTCGTTCACTTTTTCTTTTAAATTTTTCCCCGCCTTAAATTTCGGAGCAAAATGTGACGGAACAACTATTTTTTCTTTCGTTCTTGGATTTCGGCATATTCTTTCATTAATCTCTTTCGCTTCAAATGTTCCGAATCCAGGTAGCTGTACTTTGTTCTTTTTCGAAAGTTCGTCCCCAATAATCTCTATAAAATCATTCAATACAGCTCTTGTTTTCTCTACCGGAAGGTTATACTTTAATGCAAGCTTCTTTGCAATATCATTTTTTGTCATTTGTTTTCTCTCCTCATATTTTTTAATATAAACCAGACTTGTCCGGTTCACTTTTGCTAGTTTCAATAGAGGGGATGCTTACCGATATAAGCATCTCCCCTATCGTCTCAAATTCCAGTCAATCTAGTTTCTTGTGTTTTTAATTCTCCTTATCATCAACAAGATTACCAGAGCTCCTGTAATGATTAATAATGTTACCAGCATCGGAATATTTGCCGAGTCTCCTGTCTTAGGCATATTAGACAACTTTGTTGTTTTTGTTGTTTTTTATATACCTCACGTAGTTTTTTACATGGGTAAT
>ERZ1034939.900-NODE-900-length-16408-cov-8.444567_pt1 | contig 16408 bp, 13 predicted proteins | sample MGYA00520626_ERZ1034939 | MGnify/ENA primary metagenome ERZ1034939 (study PRJEB33766, sample SAMN09781751) | gut metagenome | biome: gut microbiome | host: Homo sapiens | place: Madagascar | study: EMG produced TPA metagenomics assembly of the PRJNA485056 data set...
CCACATTCCAGTCTTATTATTCTTGATAACCGCCATCTATCCCACCTCCTTATCCTTAGATAGCCCGTAGATTCGTTTCATGAAATACCGTGTACTGACACGCCCTTTTATTGTCACGAATCCATCAGCCTCAAGTTCTGCATTCAGCCGTCGTATCAGTTTATAGGAATACGATAGTGAAACTCCCAGCATTTCCATTACATCCTGCGCTGTCAAAAGTCTCTTGTTCTCCATAAGCTAATGCCTCCTCTCTTTTGTTTTTTATTATTCAGTTCATTTCTGAACGGTTATGATGTGTATTATATTAACAGTTCATTTTTGTACTGTCAATACTATTTAATAAAAAACATTTCATTTTTGCACTGTTGATGGTATAATGTACCCAAATATATGTTTTGCACCTCGTGTCTTCATGCATGGTACAACACTCATTACACTTATAAGGAGCAGTTAAAATGGGCGAAAAATTCACCAGCCGGGTAGGTTTTTTAATTAGGAATTTCAGAATTGCAGCAGAAATGACGCAAAAGGAATTGGCAGATAAGTGCGGGCTGAACGAATCCACAATCAGAAACTATGAGCTTGGAAACAGATACCCAGATGAAGCGACTTTATTAAATATTGCAAACAATCTAGGAGTCAGCTTTTATGCGTTGTCTGACCCTGATGTGGCAAATATATTCAGTGCACTTCATGTGCTGTTTGATATTGAATGGGCATATGGACTACGCCCTACAATCAAAGACGGAGAAGTATACTTCAAATTTGAAAAACAGCTTCCAAGTGCCGGTCCTCGCCCGCAGGAAGACCTTGATAACTTCAAGAAGATGATTGAATATTGGGCACTCCTGCGAGATAAACTGGAGGATGGCGAAATAACCGAAACGGAATATTATCTTAAAGAGATAAAATTTCCGATGAACCTGATAGATTCGGATAAGGAATATACTGTTTCGTTAAATCTTGACGATGACGACCAACTACTGGTTCAGAATCTGAATGAGGATGAAAAGGCAGCAGAAACTGCTGAGCTGCTGAAAGACTTATTTCCGGATTTCTCATATGTGAAGAGGAAGAGGAAGCCAAAGAGGGAATAAAAATATAACATAATATTACATTCTTAACTACAATACTAAGAAAGGAATAAAAAGATTTATGATGAAATTATCTGATAACATTCATATACAATGTTCAAGATGCAACCACAAGTTCATAATCGATAAAGATTTCTATGAACCTAATATTAGTTACTATGATCATGGCACTAATGGAATGGGAGAAGAAGTCGAGTATTCAATAGAAGATGATATTAGATGTGAGATCTGCAACAATAATATTTCTTTCAAAATATCCGGTAGTGAATATCCCATAGGTGCCTTTAATTCTTCTGACCATAGCATTAGTGGAGCTACATTTGTTAGCAATCCTACATTTGAAATGATATATTTCCTGGAAAACGATTTGGATTGTCAAGACGAATATAAAAATCTAAACGATTTTTTATGTAAAAATCAAATTGATACACTTTACCATTTTACAAGAGTTGAAAATCTTGCAAACATCATTAATTATGGTCTTGTACCCCGTAACATCATTGAAAGCAATAATATAGATAGCCATTTCAATGATGAATGGCGCTACGATAATTGCACAGACGCAAACTGCTTATCTATTGAATTCCCTAATTATAAAATGTTTTATAGCTTAAGAATGTCTGAACCAAATACAAAATGGGTGGTTATTAAATTAAAAATACAGATTCTATTTGATTTCAAATGTGCATATTGTTGGACTAACGCAGGTGATTCAAGTATGTATACAAGATCTCTGCAATCTCGCATGGGAGCGGCTGCTTTTATTGACTTATATAATAATCATCCCGGATATCCCAAAAGGGAAGATACCAAAATAAATGACTGGTATCCAACTAATCCTCAAGCTGAAATACTTGCTTTTGGTACTATCCCAATCAAATATATTGATTGCATTTATTTTCAAGATTATGAAACTTTATCTGCCTTTAAAGATATAGTTCCTGACAATATAACCACAAAAGTACATAGCCAAGTATTCAGTTATCGTTCTGATTGGAATTTTTGGTAGGAGGTGAAAATTTTATGGCTATAAGACCTGTATTTGTTGTATCTGATGATCAACGTCTTTTTATTAAAGAAAATGTAGAATTTCAATTTTTCAGTGGCTTTTCAGAACAACAAAAAAAAAGAAGCATACATAGTTTACATCAAGCATATTTAGAAAATAATGAAACACGTAAAATACTTGAAATATCTAGCAAATCAGAAGTAGAATTAGGTGTAAAGTTAAGTGCATTCAATTTAATGATTACTACTAAATCAAACAAAACTTTTTCTGTAGAATCAGCATTTCAGTCAAGCAAAGTTTTCGAACATGGAGGACCATATAAAGACCTTTTACTTGTATCCTCACGCCAAGCAAAAAAAGATGATAGGCTAAAAAATAGTGGTAAATTGATTGCTTTTCAAATAGATGGAAAAACTTTTAGCATTGAACCCAAAACCTATTTTTACAATTGGCTTTATATAAACACATTACATCTACATAATGACTTATCGGAAAATGTACTATGCTATGATGCCTTTACTGATATAGAATTCAATCCACAGAAATCAATAAATTGCCAAGCTGAAGCTGTAGCAATTTATGTTTCGCTACATAGACAAGGATTATTGAATGAAGCATTAAAAGGAAAGGACGAATTTCTAGAAATAGTCTATCCTACTTTTAAGCAAACAGCAGATAATGCCAATCAACAAATGAGCATATTTGACCTTTTGTAACAAAAAATCCCAAAATTATTGTCATTTGATTGTCACTTAACCAAAAACGAGCCAAGAAACGCCTTAAATTCAGCATTTCTTGGCTCATGTACATTTATATTCAGGCAACCCTCTTTATCCTCAAAAGGCAAAATCCTTTATCCTCACCTATTTTCTCTTTCAAGGCATCTTTGGACTTCCTTCAAGGTCTTGGCTTACTCTCTCTTTCTTCTCTCTTATCTCTCGATATTCCTCTATTTTCAAGGCTTTCTCCATGGTTTTAAGTAAAAGAAAAAGACCTCATAGAACGGTTTTTCCGCTCTACAAGGTCTTTATTTTCTCGTTATTTTATTCATTCCCTAGGCTAAAGATTTTTGCCCCTTGAGGATAAAGGGCGTTGCCTTGGGATAACATTATTCAAACTCTTTTTCGGGTTCGATTTTTCTTATGAAAATAGTAATTTTTCATGTAGAAATCGTATCATTTTGATACTATTTTATATATTGTTTATGCGGTTGCATTTCTAGTGTACCCAAATTGTACCCACGCTATTTCTGTACACTATTCTTCATTATCAAAGGTGTCATTTTTTCCATGAGTTCATCTGCGATACATCTGCTTTTGTCATCAAGAATTTTCTTCTTTTGTTCACGTGCCCATTCTACAGCTTTTAACTGATCCTCCGGTCGTTCACTTAATATTACATGTTCTTCCATCATGATATGCACCTCCTTATCGCTTCTCATAGTTTATACCTACATTATAACAGCTTTTCAGAAAATAATCTGCTGCTTCCTGTAAATCTTTTATATTTTTTGCCTTGTTATTTAAGTCTATTGCTTCATTAAGCAAAACAACTGCTTTTTCAAAATCATATTTACTATTTTTTACCAGATATGATACATTTCCTAAATTCGTAACGACAACCATAAGTTTAACGGTCTCATATCTAAGCAAAAACTGGATATCTGACAAAGAAAAAGCCGACAACGATGGGTGATTATGCAGCACCAAGACAACACAATCTCTGGAAGCACGTATCAAATGATAAGATGTAGAATCACTCAAAGGATCAACAGCATGCTCTGCCCCCAGTGCAATTCCAAGATAGCGTTCGCCTTTTTCTATCAGCTGCGCACTTTCGAGACTATATGTTACTGCCACTTCATTGGAATTATTTTCATCCTTAGATATTTGCAAAACTTGTCTTGCCAATTCCCGAAGGTTATCGTATTCTGTTTCTGGTATCTCTTTATATTGAACACGTGGCACTTTGTTAATTGCTTCATCAGTGATCATAATCTTATGGTCACGCTTTTTTGCCATTTCGAGGTCATTTAAATCACTGCCCATCTCTACCCCTCTTTCTGTTCCCACATATTAATTCGTTTTCAATCATATAATTCTACCCCAAGTATGCATTTGCTATTTCTTGCATTAAATCTATATTATCCAGTTTAAGTTCTTCCATATGCTAAACTCTTAACAATCATTTGCGGAATAGTTATCATATTTGTCTTGTAAAAGTTATTACATCATGCAGCTACCATCTTAATAACACAATTTTCATCAATCCAATCGAATATTTCTTTTAATTCCCTATCAAACAATTCTAATTCGTCTGGATTGATCCAAGATAACCCTAATGTAGAGCCTTCGTCGGCACCATGATGATACTTCTTCGAAAGGTCATACAATTCTTTTAATTTTTTTGCTATTTTCTTCTTATCCCCAGAACATGATCCGATTACTTTTTTATACTCATTTCCAATCCTTTCCGGATCAAATTTTGCTTTCGTTGTCAATTGGAACAAACATGCTTCCAATGCAACCCTAAGCAACATAGCTTTCTTGCGAGCATCCGCGATTGTTTCCAAACCAATAGATAAATACAAGGTTTTGACATTCTCATATTCAAATCCCGAAAAACAATATCCATCTGGCACCAAACTATTACAATCCACCTCCAATTGTGTTGCATCTTCTACGTCATGTATGTATTTTCTCAATCCTTGGCAATTATACATATTTTCGTCATATTTAATATTCCTTTTAGCATTATGTGCATATACAGTATGAGCAAAATAAGTTGATTTCTTTTCTATAGTGCTATATTCTTCTGGGTTTACTATACTAGTATAAGGTCTTAATGACATCAATGCTATAATACGATCACTCTCGTTATTCGACGCAATTGTATTTGTTATGAAAGATTTGTAAACCATTTCATCTGACATCAAATAATCCTTAATCTCTAAAGGATAAAAAACATTTTCTCTATTTTTCAATTCTAGCATTGAAACATCATTTTTTATTGTACCCGAGAATTCTAGAATTTGTTCTACAAAAGCAATATCATGTGTCATTACAATTACTTGATCGTTGTTGTTCCCAAACATTTCGCCAATTCTATATGCAATAACAGATTTTCTGCTCAAGTCCAAGCTTGTGATTGGATCATCAATCACAATAATTTTACTGCTTTGCTTTTCTTCTATTTCAGACAAAAAATATGCAAATGCTAATATTCTTTTTTCTCCTTCACTACAAATTTTTGATTGTTCTTTATCATATTTTTGAGGAACATAATCTTTAAGTTTTATATAGTATTGTCTCCCTTCTACGTCTAACGTAAACTTGATATTTAACTCACGTAATAGTTCGTTTATTTTTTTTAGTTTAATTCTGTCAAAGCAGTCATCTAATCTTTCAGATGTTTCTATAACCTTTTCATTTAACTTCAAGACATACTCGGCCGATTTACTTATTCCAATAAACTCATCCCTATTCTGACCGTATGAGGCTTCAAACAATGCTTCTCTTAATTTGATTTGTTTTTCTTGCTTAATTTTTTCAACACTCTTATTGTATCTTATTTGTAATTCCTTTTCTAAGCTTCCTATTCTTTTAGAAATCTTATTTAATACGCTTATGCAATTTATATCTTCAGTGTCTAAATAAATTACCTGGTATGGATTTTCAATCTTACTCCACAATTTATCAACTATTTGTCTCAAGTTTACCATTATACTGTCATTCTGAGCAAAATCGACATTGAATTTTCTCCGAGTTGTTATCGGCAATATTTTTTCTCTTTCAATTATATTTAATACATTCTGATATTCTGTTATCCCTAAACCAATCTTTTCTTCATCAAATAATTGTATTTCTTGTTTTGCATCTTCTATTATTTTTTTTGCTTTAATTTGCATTTTTGAAGCAATGAATTTCTGAAGTTCCTTCAAAAATCGCTTTGCTTCTTTAGCTTCTATGGTTTGTCCACAATAGGGACATATTTGTGTATTTTTTTGATTATAAAATCCTGAAACAAGCCATTTTACATTATCTTTTTTTAAACATTTTTTCATGTGATCATTTATTTCAGTATTTTTTACAACCGGCAGCACTTCCAACATTTTTCTTAAATCTGCAATAGAAACATATGTATCTCTAATGTTAATACTCTCAATTTTCTCTATACAAGTTAAAAGTTGTTGCAATTCCCTTGATGTCTCAACTGTTTTTTTCAATTCCTCTTGTATTTGGTCTTTTGACGATAATGGGAATAATTTTAGGTTCTTTATTGCATCTAATCTTTTACGATTATCTTCTTTAACTTTATTTTTACCTAATCCCAGCTCAGAACAGATCTCTTTATTTGCTGACAAAAAATTATTAATTTTCTGCATATGCTCATTTATTTGCTGTATATAATTTGCCTTTTCATTGGCAAGCTTTACCCCTTCCGCTCCCATCGTTACTAACGCAATGTCTTGCTTATATTCTCGGTTTACAAATACATAATCTCTTATATATTGTTCATTAAAAGTATATATTTCTAACTCTCTGCTCCAATTATCTGATTCAGAATATGCAACATCTTCCGAATCTGTACCAAGAACAACCTTTATCTCCCCTGCTTTTTCACCTGAAATCTTATCCAAAGTTCTCCGATCTACTGAGATAGATTTCTTATTTGCAAGCGAGTAAAACATATCACTTAAAGTAGATTTTCCCGAACCATTAAATCCAAATATGATTTGTTGTTTTCCTATTTCTTGGTTACCAATAAAATTTTCATATCTCCCTAGATTATGCATTTCTTTTATACTTGTAATCATCTTCTTCCCCCTTCACAGCATTACAAATCCCGTAATACTCACAACTTCTCTTATTCTACACAATATATTCTTGTTATATTCTGACGTCAATTTTCTATTCGACAAAAATCCCACTTTGCTGCCACCATTATATAATACAACCAAATCTTCCCACAACACAACATATACTAATATGAATCTAATTTAAAGCTTATTCTCTTACACAAGAGCTGTACCAATGTAAAAACTTCCTCCTCATTTGACATGTTTTCTATCTTTTTAATCTATATTATACCAAAAACTCCGTTAAAAACAACGATGGTATAATATATAATTGTGCTTATAACTTTCAAACTCTTATTCAAAAATGCACCCGTTTCCGGGTGCATCCTCTCATCTACTCATCTTCAGAATACAGCTCATCCAACACTTGCTCCAGCGTTCCATCCTTTGCATAAGGCAAAGCATCTAACTGTCTGAAATTATGCTTGATGTCCTTCGTATCCTCATCAAATCCCAATATGTAACTAGTTGCTATCTTATATATGATTTCTGTTGGTGCAAGTCCGTACACCTGCTTTTCAAAGATGTGCTTCAAGCGTTCCTTATTGTCCGGGAATTGCTTTTTCATTTCGTCACTCTGATATAAACGCTTCACAATCTCTGTAATATACAGACCGGATTTCATATATAAATCAATAAACGTCTTATCCGGCATGTCAAAGCAGCCGGGATTCTCCTGCTCCAGCATGTCCACCATTTTCTTAACCATTGTCTTTGGTGTGAATATCTGGTTGGTTTTCTGCGGTGGAATATAATCAAATATATCCTCTACGCTCTTTTCATCAAAATAATCGGCAAGCTTTTTCTTTAAGGCAAGAAATTCTTTTACAGAATCATCAAATACCACCGAATCGAATAGCTGTCCTTCAAAGTGCTTGGTCTGTCCGGTTTCTTCCTCCACATAGTCACCACCATCACGCAAAAACTTGAACTGATCCAGCGTGATACTTGTCACTTCCAGAAAAACTTTATCCGGAATGATGGTATCAAAAGTGGCAAGCGTTACCGTATTATCTCCGTATGCCATAAGAAATGATGGAATTGTCCTTGAAAAGCCACGCAAGTGATCTCTAACACCATCCTCAATTGTTTCCTTTTCCCGTTCCTTCTTCTTTGTTTCTACGGTCTTGACTGTCTCCTTCGTGGATTCTCTTGCGAAATCAGAAATAGCAGTTGTCAATTCTTCATTGAATTTTTCCATAGCTTCCTTCTGCTTCTTCTCAAATTCTTTATCAATCTGCTCTGATGTTTTTCCGGTTTCATATCTTGCCTGCTGCTCGGCAACACGCTGATTTTCTATGACATTTCGCTCTATCTCATAGTTGGTATGCAGCTTATCTATCATCCGATCTGCCTCATGGTTCAGTTTTGATTCAATCTGTCTTTTATCGACTGCTTTCATATCAGAACCATAGGTAGACTGTGCTGTATCCACGACTGCCTTGACCGCACTCTGTTTTACCGCTTCTTTCAGTTTGTCGATGGCTTTCTGCGCCTTGTCCGGTGCCTGCTCCATCTGCGTCATTGTTTCCTGTACCTGAGATGTCACATCATAAATTTTATCGCCAAAAACATCCTGTGTTCTTCCAATCACAAATTCATCACTAAGAGCCACTTCCCCATTTTCATCCAGCGATAGATCTTTCTGCACTTCCTCCGTCAGATTTACCTTGCTCTTTGGTTCTTCTATTGGTTCAAACTTTGTGATAATATCAATGACTTCCTTCGGCGCCCCAAAGATGTTACTGATATTCTGAAACAGGAAATTGCTCATAAACCCACGCTTTACAACCTCAACAGAACGAATTTTTCTCGGAATTGTCAGTACCTTTTCCGCATCCAGTTCTACTAATTCTCCCTGTTCATCTTCACCAATTACAGGGAAGAAATTAAGCAATTCCTTTACATTTTCCTTCCGCTCCTCTGCAGTACCGCCGCCCTTTGCTGTATTAGGATTCAGATTGTTGGCAAACTGCTCAAAAATAGTAAGGGTTCTTGCCGGATCAAAGTCAAATACATAAGCATTTTCTTTTCTCTTGAAAGATGTCCCAACTTTAAACAGACAAGGATTCTGTGCCCGGAATGCCGCCTGCATATAAAGTGCCGGGGATCGCATATTACTAAGCATCAGCACTGCTGTCCATTCTGGAATTGTAATTCCTGTCGTAAGCTGTCCTACCGACAAAGTAATGGTCTTTTCATGCTGTGCAATAGCCGCAACCACTTTATCATAAGATTTCATTGTTTCCTCATCATCGTCCAGTTTGCCGTCGCCAGCAGCAAGAACAACTTCATATTCCTGGAATATTGGATGTTCCCTTAATTTTTTTGCCAGCGCCTTTGCACTGTCTACCCTATCGAGCAGCCAGAAGGTGTGCTTTAATTCATCTCGCAATTCTTCCGTAGAAAATGGAAATTTTGTCTGTCTTGTCAGGGCATCGAGAAATTTATCAACGGAAGATTCATGGTTAAACTTACCATTGGTAACCGCAAAAAACTCATTCAGATCAAATGCATATTCTTCTGTCTCCCCGTCAATTTCTATGCCCTGCTGAAGCTCATCCTTGATAATTTCTGACATCTGATAAGTATAGAGATTAAGCTGTGGCAATGTTGAATACGGATTTTCTTCCTCTGCTGAAACATCCCAGTCACGTTTTTTCTTCTGTTCATCTGCATAAGTCCAGTTATAGATAGCATCATCAGCAAATTTATTATTGGCAAGTGCTTTAAACGGTGTTCCTGACAAATGCAACGTAAATTTACGCTTAATACGATCAAATGCAACATCTGTTTTGTAGGTATCCACACCCTCATGTGCTTCGTCGATGACAAGGATATCCCACTCCATATTTGCGACCTCACCTAATTTATCATACTGACCTCCAAAATAGATTGATCCTTTCATATCCTGCAAGGATACAAATTCAATACATTTTACATTGTCACTATCTTTTTCCAAGAGAAAATGTGTATATTCTTCTCTTGTCAGCACACCTCTTTTCCCTTTCAGTGCATCAACTTCACTCACAAAAAGATAACCCGATTCACTACCCAGAAATTTGGCATAATCTGAAAACCATGAATTTGCAATCGCCGGTCGATTTGTAACGATCAACACTTTTTCTGCCCCGATTTTCTGCACAAAATCATAGACCGATAACGTCTTTCCAAATCTCGGCTTGGCATTCCACAGAAACTCTCCATCTTTATGAGTTGCCTGATAATCAACTGTCATTGCAACCGCACTCTGCTGCTCCTCACGCAATTTGTACGGAATCACAGTTTCTGTTGTTTTTAAAATACCATGATCTTCCCTAAAATCACGAAACATTTGCTTTGATGCGATGCCATCCACATGGAACCATTCATTATTTTTTCCATTTTCCTGCTCTATACCGGATTTTCGCAAATAAGCATGAAAGTCCTTATCTATGAATGTCTCCCCTGAACCATCATCAAAAGTGGCATTTCCTTTCCATTCAAGCTGCCACTTAACATCAGCAGTATGTGTCTGTTGATTGATACGGGTTTCTACATCCTGCTCTGTATATCCTATCTTCGTCCAGCCGTTATGGCGAACCACTTCCGGAGTGGAATAGCCATAAAGCATCGGAACTACCTGCTTAGTTGTCTGAATGTTAGGTTTATTCACGCTATTCCATCTCCTTTACATTATTTTCTATAAATGCGATTTCTTCCTCGGAAAACCCATATTTTTTATAGAGTTGCTTGTCAATGTTTGCTATGGATACAGACCAATCGATGTCTGATTTGTCGGTGAAATCTTGGAGTGGAACTTTCGCCCATGTATCTCGTTCATTATGTTGATCAACCTTTAAAATACTCAACATAGTCCTTAAAAACTTACTTTTAACATATTTAAGTAAACTAATTGCTTCATATTTTGTATCAAATGCACCAATACCAATAAATGTTTGCGTATAACCTTGATTTGGTCCTATCACAATAGGTGAACTAAGAGTCTCACCAAGAACTCCCTTCCCATTGGCTCTAGGCACTATCACTTTCCACTTCATCAAATTTTCATGCTCTAAATCTACAAATTCTTTATCTATATAACGCCAATACCTTTTATTTTTGATAACTCCTATTACAGCAATATCAGTTTCATCAACTGCCTGTTCTAGAAAAGAAGGTATTTTCTCAAAAATATTATTTCTAAAACGTCTATCTTTCCCTCCACTTCCAATCAAAGATTTATATTCTGGATGTTTTAAGTATAAATTTTCAAAATCAAATCTGTTTTGCGTATATATAATATCTTTGATACTCTTTTTACTTATCTCTGACACCTTGGAATTAATCGACCTTAACTCATCATACGGTGAGAAAACTTCAATTGCACCATAGTTCTTTGTTAAATCTCTATATGTTACTGTCACACCACCTTTGATGTCTGTATTGCTAAATACTTTACTACTATCTTGCTCATAGTATAAAATTTTTAAATGCTCATCATCCAACATTTTTTTATTCCATTCTTTTGGTGTAGAACCTGCATTGCTTAGAAATCTTGCTGGATGAATCATTTCCACTTTATCTGCAATTTGATAAGCTGAATCTAAAAACTTATTGTAAACTGGCGGTGCAAACGTATCATTTTCTCCTGTTGTTATATCCTGATACGGCGGATTTCCAATCGCAAAATCAAACTTCATCTCATCTACCTTCCTTCATGCTTTTATATGTCAGTGATTTATCGCTGCGCCAGTCATAGATCCGGCAGTACACTTCTTCCGGTTTTTCTATATCCTGCTTTCTCGGCTCATCTGCTACCACAAAGTCAAATAGACTGAATTGATGATATTCCTCTTTGGGCTTTCCAAAGGGAATCGTCCCGGATATTCCATCCATCTGCCACAGGTTCCAGACAATAACATTCACAATCTTTCGCAGTTCTACATCTGTTGGAACTCTCCCCCACCTGTCCTGCATATAGTCCACAAAAGTTATGAGCAAATTGATTCTTGCAATCAGAAGGCTGTCTCCTTGAAATTCATAACCATACACACTCTGATATGCTCGAAGCACCCATTTGAACCATTCAGTTGCACTGTCTGTATTTTCATTTACCACACGCAGTTTTCTGTCTAAAATTCCTATCCGCTGCCTAATCTCAAGCAGTTCTCCGGTAGCTGCATCATAGCGTGATACAATGTAGGGAGCTTCACCGCAGGTAATCTCAAGCCTTTTGGAATCGACATATTTTTTCCATCCATCCGCTGTGTCAAACTCCACTTTTTCTGTGTTTACTAGCCAACCCTGCTCACATTCAACATTAAAAACATCTTTTCTTCCAAACCACTCTTCATCGCAATGGTTATTCATTTTGTTGCATATCCACGATGGCGTAAACACCTCGGCTTTGGCTCTGGTACGTTCCTGCTGTTGTTCCTTATTCTTTAGCACCCTCGGCTGTATCTCATATTGCGTAAATCCCTTTAAGATTTCTTCTGTCATCTGCTCAGTTTCCTTGATTGGAGTACCTTTGGAACTATATACCGATGTCGCAAATATAATATTTTTCTTTGTTGTCTTATCCTTCAGCAATGCTTTAAGATTTTCACTGACCGGATAAGTATTCAGATCAATTAACTTATCCATTTTTATCCTCATTTCTAAAGCCGGCTATCTTTGATAGCCAGCTTGGAAAAAATGTATACTTTTTTTCATGAGAAAAATTTGGATTTGTAACTGTGAAATTTCACGAAGTTTTGACAGAAAATTACTGAATTTCGACTGATTTCGTGATACAATATGTAAGAATGGTTTTATGTATACGATTACTGGAAATGTATACCATTTCAGTTAGAACGCATGAACTATTTAACTGGATTTTTCATATTTTACTGCCTTGCTGTAAAACGTCTTAGGGCACATATTACAAGCCTTAGCAGCTTCTTCTATTGTGATTTTCCCTGCCCGCCAGTCTTTGTGCATCTGATAAAAGTTTTGTGGGATTGGTAATGGTGGTCTGCCGAACTTTACACCCCTTGCTTTCGCTGCTGCAATTCCCTCCGCCTGTCTTTGCTTGATATTGGTGCGTTCATTTTCTGCAACATAGCTAAGCAATGCCAGAACGACATCACTGATAAATGTTCCAAGCAAATTCTTTTCTCTGCGGGTATCTAACAGCGGCATATCTATAACAACAATATCTGCTTTCTTCTCTTTTGTAATAATGCGCCACTGCTCATTCAATTCCCCGTAATTCCTGCCTAAGCGGTCAATCGACTTGATATACAGCACACTGTTTTCATTTAATTTTCGCAATAACCGCTTATATTGTGTTCTCTCAAAATCCTTACCAGACTGCTTATCCATATAAATGTTTTTCTCAGGTACGCCCATCTCCGTTAACGCGATTTTCTGTCTATCCTCATTTTGTTCCTTAGATGACACTCGCATATATCCATAAATATTTATATCTTCCATGTATTTTTGCCTCCCATCTGCCAATTTCTCCTACTTAGGTCTAGTATTTGCATGCATATTGGTATATAACCAACAGAAAGCTGATTCGATAAAATCAGCCTTCTGTTGTAGTGTGTAATCATCATTGTAATAACGTTGCTCTCACAATCTCCTCCGCTCTCTCTCGAATATTATTCATCCTCTGCACCCAAAGCATCTGATTTTTCTCTTTCAGATGTTCAGTCACGCCCTCTTGTTCTGCCATTTGCTTTACAAGCAAATCAAACTGCGCCTCTGCCTGTTCCTGCATCATAAGCAAATGTTCCTTTAGTTTTCCACTTAATAGCATCGCCTGATAGATACCGCTCCGATGTTCTTTCAGATAATGTCTTCTCATAAGTCCAAACTTTCTCAATTCCCCTTCCGGCTCTGGATCAGAAATTAAGTTTGGTATCAAATAATCTCCATTTTTTTCGTATGTAATATTCATAAACAACCTCTCTTTCCACGAATTACAATTCGGTACTGATATTGTGTTTTCTCGATGTGCCATGTTCCTGTGTATGCATAGATTTTTGTTGTGTTTGCTCTTTCACAACCTTCTGCTTTTCTGTCAAGCGTTCTTTCATTGTCTTAGGCTCTAATGACTTCACAAATTCTGCAAAGGCTTCGCCCAATCCTCTGTTGGAAATAAACTGCTTCATTTTATCCAATAGTCCACTCACATCTGATACTTTTTTCTCTAGTGCAACAATCTTCTTTTCGTATTTCTCCAACAACTTATTTCTGGATACAGCTCTACCGAAAGCATCTATGATTTTTTCCCAGTCGCTTTTCTTTACCTTGACATATTCTTCACTGCCAAAAATATTGCTTACTGGAACTGCTGCACTTTTCAATTTCTTGGTATCTTTCTCTGTTTCTTTGGCAATAGTCTTTAGGGTATCTGCTCTCAAATCATGTTTTTTCAGCACTTCCTTGTTATCTTTTTCCTTCTCATCTAACTTTGCGATCTGATCGGCAAGTTTCTCTGCCTGTTCTGCCAGCCTTTGATTATTTTCTTCTATTGTCACCCCTTGATGCTCCAACTTTTCCACTTTCTGCATCGCAGCTTTATACTCCGGCAGGGTAAGGTTATCTCTCTGTACGCCCAACACCTCGACATCAATCCCTTTCTCCTGACAAAGTTCCGTCAGATAAGCTCGCTCCCTCTGTTGCCATGCAACTGTTTCATTTTCCTTTTTGCTGACCGCCTTTGCAAATCCCATTTGCTGCAATGCCTTAGTCAGACTGTTGCGTGTTTTCATGCCTGTTTTATAGCCATTTGCAACCGGAATATAATCAATGTGCAAGTGCGGCGTTGTTTCATCCAAGTGCATAACACAATTAAACAGATACAAATTGGGATTACGTTCCTGAAATGTTTTTGCATATTGCTCCAATATTTCAATGGCTGCTTTTGCCTCCTCTGTAAGATTTCCATCTGCACCCACCACAGGAGTGTCATCCTTTTTGCCTATCTGAACGATATTCTCGTAGAATGTCTTTTCTTTATTACCGGAATTCTCTATTTCTTTCAGATAATTTTCCTTTCTACGATCCTTACGCTTTTGTCCTGCATTATACTCCATAAGTGCCTGCCCAAAGCATTTCTCATACGCCTGTTCCAAAGATTCCTGTATATAAATTCGGTTCCAAGCTGTCCTTTCGGGTACCACATTATTACTGATAAACTCTCGGTTATTATGTGTCAGATGTCCCTTTCCCTTTGGAAAAGAAATTGTTTTTGCTCCCAGTCTTTTTACCTTCTTTCTTCTAGCAATGCTCTAAATGCTGTTTTATTAGGAACCTTCTCGAACATTAACAGTTCGAGAAGTATCGCCAGCTCTGCTGGCTCTTTTGTTACTTTTGTCAAAAGTAACTCCTTATTAGTTTTGACGCAGGCATCAAAACATAAGTCGCTCTCCGAGGGCTCTGCGAGGCTCTTGCCAGCCTTATGGCTGGCATATCTGCCATAAAATACATGGCAGATTGCTCGCTCCGTCAGATAATCCCTTCCATCGTTCGCGCTGGCTGACGGTACCAGATATGTCTATTCCGGTACCCAGTCACCCATTGCAAGTGCCATCGTCATCATCGCATCCGACATATCCGTCTCCGGCACATCCGCTGCTTCATTCTCTATATCAGCCCTATTAGTTCCAGTCTGTGAAGCAGCATGTTGGGTATTGTCATACATACTTTCCATTTTCTCTAACAGTTCTCTCTTTAACATTGATAGCTGTGTGGAAAGTATCTGCTCGATAACACCATCCGTATCGTTCCGTTGCAATGCCTCCTGTTCTATTGCATAGTTTCCATCCAATATCTGGACAAATGCATCTGAAAGTATTTTCCCGTAAGAGCCTTCTTTTCTTGTAATACTCTGCAAATATTCCCACGTTCTACGCTGATTTTCATCATCCATGCAAAATCGCACGTTACTTGAGCGATATTCCTTCCGCATCTGAATCATCCCTTCATTCGCTGTTTCATCATGGCAAGTGCCTCATAACCTTTTGCATTAGCACATATATCTGTGATTACGGATACTTCCGGTTTGGCTGTCAGATCAGAGAAATTTTGTAAAAGACAGCCTCCACCACCAATGATATAAAGGTGTACCAATTCTTCCCGATATCCATGCGCTGTGAGTTTCTTCATAATTTCCGCTGTATAGTTTTCCGCAATCCGCTTGGTCGTCATAGCTACTGCATCTGTCCTGTCCCCGATTCCATTCCTCAAAAGCGGTTCAATGAGCATCTCCGGCACCTCCACACCACCGTGCTTTGATACTTCTTTTTGTATCTTTTCCATACACTGATGTACCCCAAACACTTCTGTACTGATGCTGTTTTCCATAGGTCTGCCGTCGTGAATTTTCAGAATGCTCATGGTTCCGTTTCCTATATCAGCCAACATATTCATGCCCGGCATAGAGCCTTGATTATGAACTGCTGCAAGTCCCTG
>ERZ1034939.921-NODE-921-length-16136-cov-7.279274_pt1 | contig 16136 bp, 10 predicted proteins | sample MGYA00520626_ERZ1034939 | MGnify/ENA primary metagenome ERZ1034939 (study PRJEB33766, sample SAMN09781751) | gut metagenome | biome: gut microbiome | host: Homo sapiens | place: Madagascar | study: EMG produced TPA metagenomics assembly of the PRJNA485056 data set...
TCATAGCACTGGTGAAGAGCGAGCAGGAGGCATTGCGAGGCTTTCTGCTCGCCCTCTGCTGCGGTAAGCGCGACGATGCCGACGACATTGCGCAGGAGACGCTGGTGAAGGCATACCTCTCGTCGGCTGGCTATCGGGACGAGGGCAAGTTCCGCGCATGGCTGTTCACGATAGCGCGCAACACCTTCCTCAACCACAAGGCGAGCACGCGCACGCTCGACGACCTCAAAGCACTGAGCACCATGCCCTCAGCTGCCACAGCCGACTCCGCCTTCCGCCATCAGGAACTGTACATGGCGCTCGCCACACTCTCGCCCAAGGAACGCTCGGCGGTGGTGATGTTCTACATGAGTGGCTACTCGATAAAGGAGATTGCTGGCATCACCAGTAGTTCGGAAGATGCCGTGAAGAAACAACTCTCGCGCGGCAGAGACAACCTTAAAACCATTTTGAACGTATGATGAAAGATAAAGCACTTGAGGAACTCTTCCTCTCAGCCCGACCCACCTTCGACGACGGCGACGCATTCATCCAGAAACTCGAGAAGCGCCTCGATGCCGTAGAGTATCTGAAGCAGCACGAAGAAGCCTGCATCAGACGCTATCGCTACGCCATGCTTGCCACCTTCGTGTTAGGACTCGTATTGGGCGGAGGCGCGATAGCCATGATGCTCAATGCGCCTGCCGACCAGCCACTCTTCACGTTCGGCGCAGAGAGCGGTCTGCTGCTTCTGCTCGGACAGTATTCGCGCTTCGCTGCGGTCATACTCTGCTCGGGGCTCGTGTGCCTCACGATTGTAAGTATTGTGAACATCGTTGTAGATTTGTTGAATATGCGCGATGTCAACAAGGCTTATTTTGTTAAATAACCCTTTTATGCTTGTCTGTATACATATTTATATATATATTTGCAAAATAAATCCGCTTTAATCGACAAAGACATAACAACTTACATCAAATTCTATATTATGAACAGAAGAAACAGACGCTCTGTTGCCTCTGTGATAGCTGCTGTAGCTTTAGCTATGGCAGCCTGTCCGGTATCGGCACAGACCAAAGCACAGACTGCGAAGTCGGGTGCTAATTTCCTCAGTCCGCTGAAGGCAGCAGCACGTGCAGCCAGCCGCAACCTCTGGGGCTATGTGAATAACGCTACGCAGTACCCTACAGCCAGCCAGCAGCTCGGCTACATGGCGTTCGACGCGGCTACGGCGAGCAACTTCCGCGACCTCAAGACAGAGGACGGACGCAACATGTCGCCTAACGGCGGTGCGTCCTACTACGATGGTAAGTACCACGCAGTACACTTCTCAAGAAACCAGGCATCAAGCTCGCTTGTTGTTACCTACTATCAGTTCAATACCGAAGACAAATGGCATCAGGAGATTGCACCGGAGTTGGTTTCAAAGCCTGAGCTAATCGCTACAACCACTGCTACAAGCCAGTTCACCGGCAAGGTGTATGGTCAGTTCTATACCAGCGACCTTGCGTCGTTCGAGTTCGGTATCATCGACTACGACAAGATGCAGCGCACCACAATCGCTCCGTCTAAGCACAAGTTCGTGGCAATGGGCGTAAGCTCTGAGGAGCGCGTCTACGCTGTGGCTACCGACGGTGTGCTCTACGAGCTGAACACCCTCACTGGCGAAGAAACCGAGGTAGGATCTACCGGTGTGTACGTAGCACCGTCGTCAGAAAAGAGCTACACACAGAGTGGTGGCATCGACCAGGACGACGACACCTTCTACTGGGCAGCATACGATGCCGAGCGCAATGGCGCACTCTACTCGGTAGACCTCAAGACCGGTAAGGCAACACTCATTGCCGAGTTCCCGCACAACGAGCAGATACTCGGTATGGCTATACCGGAGGCTACACCAGACGCGGCGGCTCCTGCCACACCTACCGGCTTCTCAGTGAAGTTCGAGAACGGATTGACAAAGGGATGGGTGTCGCTCTCTGCTCCGTCGAAGACATACGGCGGACAGACACTCAGCGGCGACGTGAACTACTCGGTACGCTCAGGAAAGACAGAACTACTCATCGGCACAATGCCTGCCAACTCTTCAACAACCAAGGAAATCACCGCTCCTGAAGGACTGAACAATTTCACCGTTACATTCTCCAATGCAGCAGGCAAGAGCAAGGCTGCCAAGACAACAGCATACGTAGGCTACGACGAACCTAACCAGGTGTCGTTCGCACGTCTGAAGATAGACAACACAAGCGGTAAGGCAACCGTCACATGGGGCAAGCCTTCGGGCTCCGTACACAACGGCTACCTCGGCGACCTGCGCTACGACATCGTGCGCTATCCCGACGCTAAGACCGTAGGCACAAACATCAGCGGACTGTCGTTCTCTGAAACTATCAAGGACAAGCACCTGCGCAACTACTACTACGGCATCATACCAATCAACGGTACGAAGCGAGGTGCAGAGCGTCGCACTGGTGCTGTGGCTTACGGCGACAACATCGTGCCGCCTTATTATGAGGACTTCTCTTTAGAGGAGTCATTGGATCTCTTTAACATTATCGACGAAAACGGCGATGATAACACATGGAAGTGGCATGAGAATAAGCATAGCGCATACTATCCTGCTTCATCCAGCAAGGCAGCTGACGACTGGCTCATCACTCCTGCCATACAGCTTGAGGCTAACCACTCTTATAAGGTATCATTCACAGCACGCAGCTCAAGTGCCTACTTCCCCGAGAAGATAGAGGCAAAGTGGGGCAATAAGGATAAGGTGGCGAACCTTACAAATAAATTCCTTGCAGCAACAAAGCTGCCAGCTACGAGCACTACATATGATGGCACGGTTAACACAACTGCTGCTCAAACCTTCTACTTCGGTATTCACGCTATCAGCGACAAGGCAATGGACTATATCTATGTGGAGAACTTCTCTATCGTAGACAACGGTCATCTCAATGCCCCTGCTGCTGTGGAGAACGTAAAAATCACTCCCGACCCGACGACCGCACTGAAGGCTAACATCAGCTTCCGCCTGCCGACAAAGACCGTTGCAGGCAAAACACTTGCTGCTGTCACAAAGGTTGTAGTAACTCGCGACGGCGTAACCGTTAAGGAGTTCGGCTCAAGCAAGTCGGGCGCAACACTCTCTTGCGACGACAACTCACCAGTAGCTGGTTTCAACAACTACACCATCACTGCTTACACCGCCGACGGTGCAGGCACTCCGACTGTTGCGGCTGCTTACGTAGGTCTTGACAAACCGGCTCCGCTCGCAAACGTGAAGGCTGCTGACATGAAGACTGGCGTTAAGCTGACATGGGACAAGGCTTCTACACAAGGCGCAAATGGTGGTGCTGTGCTCACCAACGACGTAACATACAACGCTTACCGTGTGCGCATCTCTGACGGCGTAACAAGCCAGCAGCTCCTCGGCTCTGTTACAGAGAACACATACACCGAGAAGTTCAATACAGCAGAAGGCGCGCAGGCTGTACGCCTCTACTCTGTAGGCGCTAAGAACAGCAAGGGCGAGAGCGAGCGCGTAATGTCATCGCCAGTTGTAACTGGCAAGCCTTACGCTCTGCCGTTCCGTTCTAACTTCGTGAACGGTGAGAATGCACACCTTTGGTGGTCGCTCACACTCGACGAGGAGGGTGGCATCGGCTTCCTGCAGAACACTCAGACCTCAAGCGACGGCGACAACAACTGCCGCGTGTTCACATCGTTCAGCAAGGGTGGCACAGCCGACCTTAGCTCTGGTAAGATAGCTCTCGCCGGTGCAAACAACCCGGCTGTGATATTCAGCCACAACGCTACAAGCGGAAAGAACTGCAGCATTGAGGTGTACGCACAAACTCCTGACGGCACACGCAAGCTCATCGGCACTGTCGACTACTCAAAGCTCAGCGGTAAGGCAGAGGATTGGCACCGCTCACTGTTCAAGATTCCGGCAGAGATGGCAAAGGCAGACTACGTTATCATCACCTTCGTGGGCAAGGCTGACACATACGGCGTAGTGCGTATCGACGACGTAAACGTACACAATATATACGACAACGACCTCGCTGTAAGCATCTCGGCTCCTTCCAAGATGAAGCGTGGAGCTTGGAGTAAGGCTACCGTTACCGTGACAAACAACGGCGAGAAGGCTGCTTCTAACTACCGCGTGCAGCTCAGAAGTGGTAACGACATCATGTTCGAGCAGACCGTAGCAGAGGCTATCCAGCCACTCGCAAGCAAGTCGTTCGTTGTGAATGTAAAGAACAACGCTACCAACACATCGAAGACATTCAAGTTGTATGCTGACGTAGAGTATGATGCCGACCAGTACAAGGCAGACAACAGCACTGCATTGGCAGTAGAACTGATTGAGTCGGGCATCCCGATGCCAGAGAACTTCTCGGCTACAAAGGACGAGGCTACAAGCAAGCTCACCATGAACTGGAGCGTACCGACATCGGCAAGCATCCAGACTCGCGAGACATTCGAGAGCTACGACAACTGGACTATCAACCTGTTCGGCGACTGGACTACCTACTCTTCTATCAAGAGTGGTGAGACTGGCGGTCTGTGGGGCTCGCAGGGTATGCCTTTCCCGCACGAGACAGAACTTTATAACTATATCGTGTTCAACCCGGATGCTATCCAGGACGGTATCACTTCGCAGAACCTCACTCTTAAGCCTCACGGCGGCGAGAAGTGTCTGATTACTATGTTCGCTCGCGAGATTGTCAACAAGAAGTTCGTTTACTACGACGCTGACAACTGGCTCATCTCGCCGATGCTCTCTGGCGAGGCGCAGACCGTGCTCTTCTGGGCTAACAACGGTCAGCCTAACCCGTCGAACATCCGCTATCCGCAGACCATCGAGGTTTACTACTCTGACAAGACTGCCGACCACGCCGACTTCAAGTTGTTAAAGACCTTCACACACAGCGGCGGCAAGTGGGATTCTTACACAGTAGACCTGCCGGAGGGCGCAAGCTACTTCGCTATCCGTTGCGCTACACCTGAGGCTGATGCTTACATGCTCATGCTCGATGACATCGTCTACAAGGCAGGCTTCGGCAAGCTCGAGGGTTTCCGCGTATATCGCAACGACAAGATGATTAAGGAGCTTCCTGCTACCGCAACATCTTACGACATCAACTTCGACCCGAAGGCAGAGCCTACACGCTATAGCGTATCGGCTGTGTTCACTGGTGGCGAGTCGGTTGCTGCTACATCTGACGAGTGTCAGACAGCTATCCACGGCATTACAATCGACGCTCAGCATCCTGCTGATGTCTACACCATCGACGGCAAGCTCGTGATGAAGAACGCTACATCGCTCAGCTCGCTGAAGCGCGGCGTTTACGTTGTGAACGGCGTTAAGATCGTGAAGTAAACTTTAGGGGGTGCACTTGTCTCAAGTGCACCAACAACGCAATAAGTCCACTGACATAACATTGGTGCACTTTTCTCTGTTGGTGCACTTCTTGCTCTGGCAAGCGGCAAAGCCGAGCGGAGACAAGTGCACCCCCTTGGTGTTATCGGACATCCCTAATACAAAAAATCGCCTCGCTTGGAGATTTCCAAGCGAGGCGATTTTTGTTTGTTGTATGATTTCTCAACTGCGACGATACTCCGACGGCGACATGCCGGTGTGTTCTTTGAAGTATTTGCCGAGGAACGACTGGTTGGAGAAGTTCAGCTCTTGCGCAATCTCCTTAATGCTCTTCTGCGTGTTGCGCAGCAGCATACGCAGCTCGATGGTGACGTAAGAGTCGATCCACTCGTTGGGCGTGCGCTTCGATACGGCTTTGATTGTCTCGGAGAGATACTTTGGCGATATGCAGAGCTGCTCAGAGTACCAACCCACGCGGCGCTCCGAGCGGAAGTGCTTCTCGACGAGCTTTATGAACTGCGTGAATATCTCCTCGGCACGTGTGTTGCAACTATCGTTCTGCGCCTGCACGCTGTAGATGACGTTCGACAACTCGTATGCCATGGCGAGGAACATAGCCTGCACCATCTCGCGGCGGAAACGGTTCTCTGGTTCGTCAATCTTCGCCTTTATGCGGAAGAATGTCTCGTAGATGAAGTCGAAGCGCTCCTTCGGAAGGCGGAACACGGGGTGGTTGCGTGCGAAGAGGAAGAGCGACGACAGCTCGTGAACGCTCTTTATCGTCTCGTTGAAGAATTTGTAGTCGACGAGTATGCCTATGCCGCGACAGTCGGGCGAGAGCGTGCAGTTGTAGACCGACCTGCCCTGGTTGATGATGATGAGGTCGCCGGGCTCTACGTTGTGCTTCACCGAGTCGACGTAGTAGCTCACGGTGCCACGCAAGCACATAGCAAGCAGCAGACACTGCATACGGCGTGGCTCACGCGGAATGGGTATCTTCGCCACTTCGTCGAGTAGGAGTATGTCGTTGCCAATGTGGCTACCGTCGCAGAAGCGTACTGACTGGCTGACGGTGATATCTCTGAAATCGGGCATGATGGTGTGGTGTTGAGATGGTGTGGTGTTGAGATGTTGAGGTGGTGATTATTGCTGCGGCTTCTGCAGTCGCAGGTTGAGCTGGAACATGGAAGCACCGAATATCATCAGCGAGAAGACGATGGCGAGTGCCACGCGCTTCATGTCGCCACCGAAGAAATCGGCGAACTGCATGTCTGCCGACTGTGGCATGAGACGGTAGAGCAGCACGGCTGTTGAATTGTTCACCCAGTGGTAGACAACGCCGGGCACGATGCTGCCCGTGCGCACGTACATCCAGCCGAGCAGTAGTCCGCAGAGGAATGCGCCGACGCCTTGCGCCATATTGCCGTGAACGGTGGCGAAGAGCGCAGCCGACAGAGCGATGGCTACCCACTGGCGGTGTCTGCCCGTTATGTCGCAGAGCACGCGCAGTATGGCTCCGCGGAACACGAATTCCTCGGCAATCGGTGCTATGATGCCGATGGTGATGAAACCGAGCTTATGCTGCATGATGCCCTTGAACATCTCGTTGTATGTGTCGGGCAGCGTTACGCCGAGCAGTTCGGTGAGGTATGCCAGTGGAGCTATGGTGCCTATGGTGAGGCATACCACCCAGAACATCGTGAACCACGGGCGTGTGTTGATGTATGCGCCCGAGCAGGGCGTCCAGCGCAGCTTGTAGAACAGTGCGATGGTGATAATGCTACTTGCGAGTGTTGTGATGGTTGTGGTGCTTGCCGTCATGCCACTCGATTGGCTTATGAGCATTGCTGCAGCTACAGTTATCGCTTGTATCGTAAGGAAGGCGAAGAGGTACAACGCCACGTTCAGTAATTCTCGCTTTTTCATATTTTGATGTTGAGATGTTTAGATATGATGTTGAGATGTTTAGATATGATGTTGAGATGTTGTTATGTTGAGGTGTTGAGATATGATGTTGTGATGTTGTGATGTTGAGATTTGTACTATTGTCACCACCTCACCACCTCACCATTACAACACCAACTCTCACCACCTCACCACCTCAACCTCTTTCTTATCAGCCTCGAGTTGCTTCTGCAGTGCTTCAACGCTCTCGAAGCGTTGCTCGTCGCGCAGCTTCCTGCCGAACTCCACTCGCACTTTCCGTCCGTATATGTCGCCCTCGAAGCCGATGATGTGCGCCTCGATGGTGGTCTGCTGACGTTGGAACGTAGGGTTTGTGCCGATGTTTAGCATCGCCGGCATCCACTCGCCGCCCTCTACGCTCACTCTTGTGGCATAGACACCGTTTCCGGGCACGAGCTTCTCTGCGCTTTCGGGCACGATGTTCGCCGTGGGGAACCCTATGCGGCGGCCCTCCTGAAAGCCGTGCGCCACGCTGCCCGTGATAGAGTAGGGGTGGCCCATGCAGTTGTTGGCTTCAGTGATGTTGCCCTCGACTATGAGACGGCGTATGAGCGACGACGACACACGCAGCCCGTCGATGTCTATCGGCGTGTTCTGCCTGACCTCCATGCCCATCTCCTCGCCATAGCGCACATAGTCGGCGAAACCCTCGGCGCGGTTGTGTCCGAAGCGGTTGTCGTAGCCCGTGAGCAGCATCGCCACGCCATACTTCTCGTGCAGCACCTGGCGCATGAACTCGTATGCCGAGAGCTGCGCCATCTGCGCGTCGAAGTGGAGCACCTCTATGCGGTCGGCAGCGGTGGCGTGGAGCAGCTGCAGCTTCTCGTCTGTGGTGGTGATGAGCTGTGGCACGTAGTCGGCATGTACCACCTGACGCGGATGGCGGTCGAACGTGATGACGAGCGACTGCCTTCCTTGTGCGTGTGCCATGGTCGTAAGGCTGTCAATCATAAACTGATGACCGCGATGTACACCATCGAAGAACCCGATTGTTGCGCAATATTCGTTTCTCATATATGCAAAGATACTGATTTTAAGGCGAATGGCAAAGGAATAGTGCCTTTTTATGTCGGCGCGAGCCTCTCCGGCGTTCGCCTCGTCTACCAGCGGTTGAACAGTTCGAGACTGAAGCGCACGGCTATATCCGTGAATTTCCACTTCTTCTGCGACGCAAAGACACCTATCGACAGTGCGCGTGTCTGCACACCGTAGCCCCATTCTAAGTAGGGCGTGAGGTGACTCACGGAGAGCGCACTGACGTACACGCGTTCCTTCTCCAACAGACGTCCTATGTAGGGTAGCCAGTAGAGTGCGAGCTGCGGTGTCTCGTACGTCACGTTGCTACGCACGTAGTATTGTGAGGCGTTGTACCAGTTGGAGTTGAGCAGCTCGAATGAGCCCGACCAGTTGTCGTTCCATCCGTTAGGTATGTTGTTCTCGCGGAAGTTGCTATAGTCGAGAAAGTATCTGCCCGTGCTGCGATGTGTGTAGAAGCCCGTGCCCAGGCGCATCTGCAGCGAGTTGAGAGCCGACAGACGGTGGATGTACTGTGCGTCGAACTCCATGCGCTCGTAGTCGATGTTTGCCCCCATGAAGCCGTTTATGCTGCGCTCGTAGTTGGCGGTCAGTATCGGACCCGCATAGCCTATCGGTCGGTACGTCAGTTCCACCATCGGTGCCACGGAGATGTATGTCGTCGGCATACCCACCTCTTCAAATCCCGTGTCCTGGATAGCAGTGCGGCGGTGCCCCATCACTCCTACCTCCAAGCCCCAGCGCGGCGTAGGGTCGTAGTGCACGTATGCCTTCAAACTGTGGTCGCGGAAGTAGGTCAGGTTCAGACTGTCCCAGTTCATGGCGTTGTCGTGCTTGTCCTTGATGGCGTCGAGCACCGACGAGTTGCGTATGCGCCTGCCGCTTGCCCACTCCGTCTGCACGAATCCGTTGTGGCGGTTGCTGAAGTAGTATGTGATCGGAATGTTGAAGTAGAACTGCTTCTGCTTGAAGGCATAACCAGCCTTTATGCGTACCTGCATCTTCTGGTTGGCAGTGAAGTTGTACTGCGCCTGCACGTCGAGCAGGTACGTCAGACCGCGTCGGTTGCTGTAGCTGAACTGCAGAGGGTTCAGTATCGGACCGATGTTGAATGTTCCGCGCTTGTCCCTACCTATGTCGCCCCCGATGCGTCCCATCAGTGTCTCGCCGACGTTCGTAAGCAACTGTCTGTTGAATATGCTCCCATGCGTTTTGCTCGTTGAGTCGTTAAGAATATTGTCGTTGTAGCTCTGTTGGCAGAGATAAACCTCGTGCTCGGTGAGCGGAATGGGGCGCACGCGAGCGAGTAGGGTGGTGTCGTCACGCTCTGCGAGCGAGTCGATACCGTAGTCGGGCAACCCGTAGATCGTAGTGTATTCAGCCGTGATGTCGTTGCCGAGGAACAGAAAACGCGCATTCAGCGTACACTCCTTTGGCAGCAGCGTGCGTCCCTTCTCCTCGTCCATGGTCGTGGAGAGGTGAAAGCGCACCATGTCGTACTCGCCGTCGAGCGCAAACTCAATGATGCGTCCCGTCAGTTCGTCCACTTGCGCCCAACCGCTCACCAACTGCGTGCTGCTCTGGCGTGGGGTGAAGTTCACGAGTGCCGTGCCCTGCGTGAAGCTCTGCGCCTTGTAGCGATAGTAGCGACGGTTGCGTTGGAAGAAGGGCGAGATGATACGCCCGTCGATAAGCATCTCTTCGCTGATGAGCGGTGTGAGGTAGTTGAGCACGGTAGGCATAGGCTGCGACTTGCGCGTCGTCGTCGAACTTTCAAGCAGTCGGGTGGCGGAAACCGTTCCCTCCGCATCAATTCTCATGTGGTTGTATGTCTCTCCGAACACCTCGCGCCTGCTCGCGTTTGCAATGGCAAACATCGACGGCACGGTGAGCAGCACAGCGTTGCGACGGTTCGTGCGGATGGCGTACTTTGTGTAGGCATAGCCCTCCTTCGGGCTGTATTCTGTCGTGTCCACTGAGGCAGCATAACTGAACACGCGCTTCATAGTCTGAAGCGTGTAACTGCGATTGTCTGCTCTAACGCCACTTACGACAAACACAAATAGTATGGTTAATATGAATATTCTGCCTCTCACCCTTTCTGTTATGCTACATATCTTGATGAATTTCCTTTGTTTTCAGTATCCGTATCGACCGTCGCGAGCATCTGCGTCGACCGCCGCTAGCATCCGCGCCGACCGTTACGAGTATCCGCGTCGACCGTTACGAACCATCAGCATACGCTTGCAAAAGTAGTTAAAATAATGGCAAACACCCCATCAACCCACCCGATACTCCCAAAAACATAACGTTTATTAATGATTTTTCAGCCCTTTCTCAGTGTTTTTTCACTCCTTTCTTATTGTTTTATGCAGAAAAAGTTCCAAATATTTGGCGTTTCTCCCGAAAAACACTACCTTTGCAGTCGCAAACTTATCCTAATACATAGGTTAAGTCGGACTTGTAGCTCAGTTGGTTAGAGCAACAGACTCATAATCTGGAGGTCCCTGGTTCAAGCCCAGGCTGGTCCACGCTTCTATTACAGCGACTTACGCTTCGGCGTAGGCCGCTGTTTTTGGTTTCTGCGTAAACAATGCATTAAACGTCCGTAATATGCCAATACTGAAGCCATGCACGCAGCTCCACAGTCACTCTGATCATGTTGTTTTACAGAAACTTTCTTGCTGATTTTAATATTCATCATTTTCGTTCCACATATAAACTGTTAGATTTTTGCTATCCCAAAACACTTTATCAAATCGTTTCAAAAATTTAGAACCTAAAAGTCTCCTCTTTTTTAGTTGAACTACATGTATGTTTTTATATAGTCTTTCATTAATATATAATTCTGAAAATATTATTTTCTTTACTGTTTGAGTATCAAATAGCGTATGATTTGTTCTAATCATTGAATCGCAAGAATGATTAGATTTTAGCTTCTCTATGTAATGTTCATCTATCGCCAAATCACCATCAAATCCTGTGTCAATTAGAATATCATCAATAACTACGTTGTCTAATCTTAAGGTTACCTTTGGGCGTATTCTGTCTTTATACTGAAGAATTATGGCGGATGAAGGAATCTGTGGTTTAAAATCAAAAGACTTTATGTCTAATGTATTTTGGGTCGAAAGAAAAAGCATGTTTAGCTTTGATAGTACATTCATTCCAATGATTGCTTTGATTCGATTGCTTTTGAAACCTGAAAAGTATGCGAAATTTTTAATTTTTACTTTATCATTAACTTCAAAATATTGTGTGAAATACATTGGTAAAATTTTATTATTACCTTCTCCATCGTTAACCAAGACTGGAGATAAAAAAGGGAATCCAATTTTATTAGAAGATATATATGAAAAATCTGCACCAGTATCAAATACTACACTATCTTGTGTAGTAAAATAAGGACAATCATCTAATTGAATCTGACCGACCTCGATATTAGTAAAATACCCTTTATAACAAAAAAAGACTACAACAATCCATACTGTAGTCAAAGATAAAATAAAAATCACGACATTCTTAAAATTCATGTATTTCATATTCTTTTTAAGTTTTACGGATTCAGTTTTTTAGAAAATAGGTTTCGATTAGCTAATCATGGTTCAAAAATACACAAAATCCTCAAAATAACAAACAAAATAAGAAATGTATTGAATATCCGTGATGTTTTTAAAGGTAAGAAAACGTTGCAGAATAGGCTTTGGAGTCACACTCCGAAGCCTATTCTGTTTTTTCTGCGTGGCATCTCTATGGGCACAATGTCCTCCGGCGTAATCAGAAGGAGGTCGTTGTGATTCTTCGGCGGCTGCTTCACGCATCGTGTGGCGTGCTGAATGTATATGCGCTCCAGCTGGTTGGCTATGAAGCGTGCGTTGCCCCACGTCTCGGTGTCGCGGGCGCTGAAGGCGAGCGCTATCATATCGGTGTATTTCTGCCATGCCTTTACGGTGAAGCGGTAGCTGTACTCCTCAATGCGGCGGCTGGTTATCTCAAGCAGTTCGTCGACGCTGAAGTCGGCAAACTCGAAGCGGTTGGGGAAGCGCGACAGCAGTCCGGGGTTAGTCTCGAGCAGTTCGTTCATCGGCTCCTTGTATCCGCAGAGCACCACGGCGATGTTGCGCTGGCTCTCGTCGGCGAGCAGATTCATGAGTAGTTGCACGATGATCTTTCCGGGGTCGTTCTCGTTCTTTCCGTTCAGAAGGTATGCTTCGTCAATCATCAGGACGCCGCCCTGCGCCATTTCCACCACTTGCTTCATAGCCCTTTCCTCGTCGCCCCAAAGCGTGCCGATGAAGGTGCCGCGGTCGCATATCACGACGTGTCCTTTCGAGAGCGCTCCTGCCTCGTGCAGCAGCGCCCCGAATATCTTGCAGACCGTGGTCTTGCCCGTGCCGGGGTTGCCGAGGAATAGGCTGTGCAGCGAAACCCGGTGCTGCTTCAGTTCGGGAAACTGTTCGTGCAGCATGCGGTTGTAGGCGGTCAGCGCCACCAGTTCGTCCATGCGCTTCTTGATGTTGCCACAGCCCACCAGCTTCTGCAGCTCCTCCTGCGGATTGTCTATGGGGCGCAGTATCTCCACCTTTACTCTTACGTTCTGGTTCTGCTCTATGACGTCGCCAGGTAACGGATTGTCGGTGCAGATGTCGTCAGTCTTCTCTGTCGGAGTGTTGTCCTCGGCTTGGTATTCATCTACATCTTCATCTTCATCTTCCAGAAAAGGATCCTCTTCGTCCTCAGTCTGCATGTCGTCGAGTTTGACATCCTTGTACTCTTCGCTCAAGAACTGCTTCATGAGTCGTTCGAAATCCTCGTTAAAATTCTCGTCAGTGTTGTTCTGCATATTAGTCATAATTCTATCACGTTAAAAAAGCAACTAAATTCTTTGTCATTTCGTTCATTTTTTTGCTACAATAATTTTTGTTTTGTGATAGAATTATGATTATCTGCTGCAAATGTAGTGCAAATATAGATAACTACCAAATGTTTTTGCGTAACTTTTTATAACTTTGTACGTACACTACTTTAAAACCAATTTATTACAACATTTATCAATATGATTAAGTCATTAAGAAAGATACTTCTCGTGGCGTGCCTTGCGGCTCCGTCTGTGCTGCCGGCGCAGATGTGCCTTGTGAGCAAGGGCAAACCGCATGCACGCATCGTGCTTGCTCAAGAGAGCGACGTGAACCGTAAGGCGGCGCAACTGCTGCAGCGCTTCGTGCGCGAGACGTCGGGTGGCGAACTGCCTATCGTTTCCAATGGTCGCCGCTCTAAGAACTGCGTTGTGATTGGAGAGTCGACCGACGAAGCCACCGACGACGGATACGTAATCGACTGCTCGCGCGGCACACTCGCCATAAAGACGGCAGGCGGCAAGGGTGCTATATACGGCGTTGCGGCACTACTCGAGAAGCAGCTCGGAGTAGACTATCTCGCTAAGGACTTCTACACGCTCACGCCGTCTGCCGACTTGCGCATTCCGCAGATGCACGTGGCGGAGAGTCCGGCGTTCCGCTTCCGCCAGACGTTCAGCTACTCTAACAACGACAGCACCTACCGCGACTGGATGCGCCTGCAGGAGCACCGTGAGATGTTCGCCGCCGACATGTGGGTGCATACGTTCGACCGCCTTCTGCCGTCGTCGGTCTACGGCAAGTCGCACCCCGAATACTACTCGTTCATCAACGGCGAGCGCCGACCCGGCAACCACAGCCAGTGGTGTCTCACCAATCCCGACATCTTCGAGATTGTAGCCCACCGCATCGACTCTATATTCAAGGCTAACCCCAATCAGAACATGATTTCGGTAAGTCAGAACGACGGCAACGACACCTACTGCCAGTGCCCAGAGTGCCGCAAGGTGAACGAGTACGAGGGTTCGCCTGCCGGCTGCTATGTACGCTTCCTCAACCGCCTGGCTGAGCGCTTCCCCGACAAGCAGTTCTCTACGCTTGCCTACCTCTTCACCATGCATCCTCCGAAGCATGTGAAGCCGCTGCCCAACGTGAACATCATGCTCTGCGACATCGATACCAAGCGCGAGGTGCCGCTCACCGACAACGAGTCGGGACGCGACTTCGTGCGAGCGCTCGAAGGCTGGGCGAAGATTTCCAATAATATCTTCGTATGGGACTACGGCATCAACTTCGATAATGTAGTGGCACCGTTCCCCAACTTCCACATTCTCAAGAAGAACATACAGCTCTTCAAGCGCAACCACGCCACGATGCTCTTCGAGCAGGTGAACGGAACGCTCGGCACCGACTTCGCCGAACTTCGCGCCTACATGCTCGGCAAGCTGATGTGGAACCCGGAGCTCGATGCCGACTCGCTCATGCAGCGTTTCATGCGCGGCTACTACGGCGCTGCCGCTCCCTATCTCTACCGCTACCAGCAGATGCTTACCGGCGCGCTGCTCGCATCAGGCACACCGCTGTGGATATACGACTCGCCCATTACGCACAAGAACGGAATGCTCAACGCCAACCTCCGCAAGGCTTACAACGAACTCTTCGATGAGGCTGAAAAGGCGGTGGCTGCCGACTCGGCGATGCTGGCGCATGTGCGTATAGCCCGACTGCCGCTGCGCTATAGCGAACTGGAGATTGCGCGCACCGAGAGCGGCGGCGACAAGGCTGCGGTGGAGAAGTCGCTCGACACGTTCGGTTCTATCTGCGCCCAGTACGGCGTGCCTACGCTCAACGAGCGCAACAACAAGGTGGAGGACTATTGCCGTCTATATCGTCAGCGCTTCCTGCCTAACGGCACGAAGAACAAGGCAGCCGGAGCGAAGGTGATATGGAACATACCGCCGCAAAAGCGCTATCAGCCAATAGCTGACAAGGCGCTCACCGACGGACTCTATGGTGGCACCACGTTCGTAGAGAGTTGGGTAGGCTGGCAGGGTGAGGATGCCGACTTCGTGCTCGACATGGGCGAGCAGAAGCAGGTGAACAAGATAACCACCGATTTCCTACACCAACTCGGACAGTGGATTCTGCAACCCAAGAGCGTAGCCTACTACTCCAGCGACGATGCCAAGAACTTCCGTCTTCTCGGCACACACGACTTCCCCGAAGACCGCGACATAAGCGTTAAGTTCGTTCCCGCCACCGTCATTCTCGCTGCTCCCGTCCAAGCCCGCTACATCCGCGTCGTCGTCAAGACACTCGGTCTCTGCCCCTCATGGCATTACGGCGTAGGCTATCCTGCCTGGTTCTTCCTCGACGAGGTGGTAGTGGAGTAGACCTTCGATGATATGGTATAATGTCTCAGTACGTGAAAAAATCTACCATATCTCCCAGCATCGCCGTAACGCTCACACTATTAACAGCATAATGGCTGGAAGATACCGCTCCGCAAGGGCGAATCTTCCAGCCATCTTCCAGTTACTTTTTCTAAAAAGAAACTTTTTTTGCTGAAACATATTCCAATATCGTATAAAACCCTTATCTTTGCAAAGTATATCCATCCGAAAGCCCCAAAGGGCGGAGGTAGGGTAGACATATACATAATAAGGCGTAACTGTACGCTTTGGTTTTGACAGTGTAAGAACTTCGCAAACTCTCAACTGCTAGTCAAAAACAAAGCAACGGGAACGCCTCATGGGATGTATTATATACAACCCTCATTGGCTTCGTACAGTTTTACTGTTCGTTGTTATGGGGCATTATATACTTACATCAACGTGGGGCTTTCGGCGTTGTATCAGCATTGTACATAGCAAGACCACAATTCTTATTTGTTACCTACTTGATTATCAGTAGGT
>ERZ1034939.924-NODE-924-length-16110-cov-19.287636_pt1 | contig 16110 bp, 13 predicted proteins | sample MGYA00520626_ERZ1034939 | MGnify/ENA primary metagenome ERZ1034939 (study PRJEB33766, sample SAMN09781751) | gut metagenome | biome: gut microbiome | host: Homo sapiens | place: Madagascar | study: EMG produced TPA metagenomics assembly of the PRJNA485056 data...
ATTGGAATGCCGGAATCTTCGTATGGAACATTGATACCATCAGCAAGGCAATCCGCACCTTCCATCCAAATCTTGCCAGTATCATGGACGAGATGGCACCTTCTTTCTATACCGAACAGGAGAAAGCGGTAGTCGGCAAACTCTTCCCAACCTGCGAGAAGATAAGCATAGACTATGCCGTGATGGAGAAGTCGAAAGAAATCTATACCTTGCCAGCCGAGTTCGGCTGGAGTGATTTAGGCAGCTGGGGCAGCCTCCGTACTTTGCTTCCACAGGATGAGGCTGGCAATGCCAAGGTAGGCAAGGACATTCGCTTGTATGAATGCAAGAACTGCGTGGTTCATGCAGCCGATGAAAGTAAGGTGGTTGTTCAAGGCTTGGATGGCTATATCGTAGCCGAGAAGAATGGCCAACTGCTTGTTTGCTCATTGCGAGAGGATCAGAGAATTAAGGAATTTGGGGAATAATTTATTTTGATAGTCTAATTGGTTTTTTGAGAATATTTACTATCGAAAGTCAAATATGCTAAGTATATTTCTACAAGCATTTGTATTGTAAAAAAGTTAATTACTTATTATTTACATTATACGTGCATCAATACATTTTTTATATCAATGAAGACAAAGATTTTAGATTGTACCCTTCGTGATGGTGGTTACTATACGAATTGGGATTTTAGTTCTGAAGTTGTCAAGACTTATATCGAGACAACCAATAAACTTCCTGTAGATTACTTGGAAGTTGGTTATCGTAATAAACCAACGAAAGAGTATATGGGAAAGTTTGGTTATACGCCAGTTTCCATATTGAAGAAACTACGTAAGAGCTCTAACAAGAAACTTGCGGTAATGTTGAATGAAAAAAGCACATTACCAGAAGATTTGGATGAGCTTCTTACTCCTATCAAGGGATTAGCCGATATGGTTCGTCTGGCTGTTGATCCAAAGAACTTCGAGCGTGCTGTTGTTTTGGCTAAGGCCGTAAAGGCTATGGGATTTGAAGTGGCATTCAATACTATGTATATGTCAAAATGGAGTACAGAGTATAAGGGATTCTTGGATAATCTGTCAGAAATCAATGGAGTTGCTGATTTGTTCTGTATGGTAGATTCATTCGGTGGTATTACTCCTTCTGAAGTAAGAGAAATTACGGCAAAAGTAAAGGCAAATACCACTTGTGCTGTAGGATTCCATGGACACAACAACTTGCAGCTCGGCTTGATTAATACTTTGACTGCTATTGAATGCGGTGTAGACTTTGTTGATGCTACAGCTTTGGGTATGGGAAGAGGTGCTGGTAATCTGAATATGGAATTGCTTCTTACTTATCTTAAAAACGAAGGCTTGGATGTTGATTTCAATGTCTTAGGCGACTATGTCTCCAACTTCCAGCCATTGCTAGATGAATATCAGTGGGGCACTAATCTGCCATATATGATTTCTGGTGCCAATCGAATACCTCAGAAAGAAGTGATGGAATGGGTTACCAATCGTGCGTATAGTTTCAATAGCATCGTTAGAGCTTTGGATAACAAACGTAATTGTGTGGCAGACAATGCTCATTATCCTCTTTTGGAAGCAAGACCAACAGATAAGGTCTTAATTGTTGGAGGTGGCAATTCTGCAATTGAGCATCTGGAGGCCATTAAGGAGTACTTGAAAGCTCATCCTTCGGTAGCTGTGGTTTTTGCAACTTGCCGTCATGCTGCTTCTTATCTTGATATAGATAATGATAAATATTATTGTCTCGTAGGAAATGAGGCAAAGCGAATGAAACGCAATATCAAAGCTGAAGAATTCAATGGTAAGTGTATCTTGGCTCCTTTCCCTAGAAAGATGGGAACCGAGGTTCCTGATTTTGCGGAAGACTCTACCTTTGAGCTTAAAGACATTGCTTTTACAAAGGATTACTTAGATTCTTGTACTGCTATAGCTTTGCAAATTGCATTAGATTTAGAGGCTAAAGACATATTTGTTATAGGATATGATGGTTATAAGGGAGAAGTTCTTTCTGAAAAAGAAATGGACTTAACCAATGAAAATAGAACCTTATTCTCTGTTTTGGTAACCTATTTAAAGAAACCATTGATTTCCTTGACAGATACATTGTACAAAGAATTAGAGGTTAAATCAATTTATCAATTAATTTAGTTATAAATAATATTAATATTAACAATATGGGAGGAGTATTTTTTGTTAGTTATACAGTTACTCCTTTCGGTAAAAATGTGAGCAATATGAGCAGAAATGAGAAATTTGCCTTTTTCTTGCCAACGAGAAAAGGAAGTGAACGAGTTCAGAACAAGAATACCAGAACTTTTGCTGGTATTGAAGGTGGTTTGTTGAAGTTGAAATTGAATCAGTTGTTGGAAATTGACAGAGTTCATGATATTATCGTTTCAACAAATGATCCTGAAACAATTGAGATTGCACAGTCGTTCAATAATGCTAGAATTCAAGTAATAGAGCGACCAGAAGCTTTGTGCTTGTCTTCTACTGTCATCGAGGATTTCATTAATTATATCCCAACAGTGGTCAATGCTGATCATATATTTTGGGTTCATGCAACAGCACCATTTGCAGACAAACAAGTTTTGGAGAATGCACTTGATGTCTATGAGAAGGAAGTGATTGGTGAAAATAATTATGATAGTTTGCTTAGTGTAACTAAGGTACAGCAATTTCTTTGGTCTGCTAAAGAAAATAAATGTATCAATCATGATAGAGAACAAGTAAAATGGCCCCGTACTCAAGATTTGGAGCCATTATATGAAATTAATCATGCATTCTATATTAACAGTAGAGAGAATTATCTGAAGTTCAATGATAGAATTGGTGTAAAACCATATTTATATGAATTGGATAAGATTCACTCATTTGATATAGATTGGAATGATGATTTCCAACTTGCTGAAATTATTTATAATAGTTTATATGCAAAAAAATAAAGTAGTAACATTTGGAGAAATCATGGTGCGCTTAGGCGCACCTGATTATCTCAAACTAATACAGAGCAATAGCCTGGATGTTAGTTATGCTGGAGCTGAGGCTAACGTTGCAGTGAGTCTTGCTCATTATGGTATATCTACAGACTATATTACATGCTTGCCTGAAAATCCTATTGCAGAACATTGCTTTATGGAATTGCGTGGTCATCGTGTAGGAGTAGACCATATCCAGCGTTCTGGTAAGAGAATGGGTATTCTCTATCTGGAGACAGGTAGCAACATGCGCCCATCCAAGGTGTTTTATGATCGCGAATATTCTTCGATAGCAATGATAGAGCCTGGTAGTATCAATTGGTATGAGATATTGAAGGATGCTACCTGGTTTCATTGGACAGGTATTACTCCTGCTTTATCACAAAATGCAGCTGATGAATGTTTGAAAGCTATTCAAGTAGCTAATGAATTGGGTGTAACGGTATCTTGTGATATCAATTACCGTGGCAATCTTTGGAACTATGGCAAGGACGCTTCTGAGGTGATGCCAGCTTTGGTTGAAGGATGTGATTTAATCATGGGTAATGAAGAAGATTGCGAAAAGGTTTTTGGTATCAAGCCAAAGAACTTTGATGCAGACAATACGCAAGGTCGTATTAACCAGCGTACTTTTGAGTCTGTTTGCCTGCAGATGATGGCTAGATTCCATCGTTGCAAGAAGATGGCAGTAACACTACGTGGTGCTATCAATGCCAATCACAATACCTGGTGTGGTATCCTCTATGATGGAAAGCAACTATATCAGTCTGCCAAGTATGATATCACGGATATAGTAGATAGAGTTGGTGGTGGTGACTCCTTTATGGGAGGTCTAATTTACGGATTGCTTCATTATGGGGATAATCAAAAGGCTTTGGATTTTGCAACTGCAGCTAGTGCTTATAAGCATACGTTGAAAGGTGATTTCAATTGGGCAACAGTAGATGATGTTGAGGCTTTGATGAGCGGTAATGTTAGTGGTAGAGTAAAGAGATAAGCATCTTCTCTAAATACACATATAATAATTTATGGATTCTAATTCTAAAAGAATAGCAAAAAATACATTGTTTCTTTATCTAAGAATGGGCTTGTTGATGTTTATATCCTTGTTTACATCACGAGTACTTCTTGATAAATTGGGTGTTGAAGATTTTGGAGTATATAATGTTATTGGAGGTATGGCAGCCATGTTTACCTTCTTTAGCAGTTCTCTTGCCAATGCAACTCAGCGCTTTTTAAATATTGAGCTGGGGCAGAATAACATAGCAAAGGCTAAACAAATATTTCAACAGCATTTTACTTTATATTTGGCAATCATAATAGCTGTAATAATTATAGCTGAGCCCATCGGAATCTGGCTTATATATAATAAGTTGGTTATCCCCGCAGACAGGTTGATAGCAGCTGTATGGGTATTTCAATTTACATTGTTATCTTTGGCAGCAACTTTCGTCGGAATAGTCTTCAACTCGGAGATTGTTTCTCACGAAGATATGAAGATATACTCTTATATCGGTATTATCGAGGGAGTTGCAAAGTTGTTGATATGCTATATCATCAGCATTTCTGATCATAATAGACTGATATTCTATGGCCTTCTGCTTCTTTTAGTGAATCTTGGAATTCAAGGATCCTATATACGCTATTGCATTAAAAAATATGAGGAATGCAAGATAAGGTTAATTTGGAATGTTAAGCTTCTAAAAGAAACAACAGGCATAGTTGGGTGGAATTTTATCGGTACTTTAGTATGGATGATAAATGATAATTGCATCAATCTATTGCTTAATATGTTCTTTGGTCCCGTAGTAAATGCAGCAAGAGCGATATCCTATCAAATCAATGGAGCATTGCTGAATTTTACGAATAATTTCTTTATGTCGGTGAGGCCACAGTTGATGAAAAGTTATGCCAAAGGTGATTTAGAATATATGAATATGTTATTGTTTAACAGTACAAAATATTCGGTATATTTACTTTATATGTTGGCTATTCCAATCATATTTTGTATCGATCAGATATTAGGAGTATGGTTAAAAACTGTACCAGATTTTACAAACATATTCTCCGTTTTAATTATCTGTTATTCGTTTATATGTGTTGTCCATGCTCCATTATGGGATGTAGCTTTGGCTTCTGGTAATATTAAGCGTTATCAGGTTGTTGGTAGTTGTATTTTCTTATTGGTTTTTCCGATATCATATGTGTTTTTAAAACTGGGATATCCTCCAACCATTGTTTTCTATGTGATGATAGGTGTTAGAATATGTTTTTATATATCATCTGTCATCATTGTACAGTCAATAGCTAACTTTTCATTATGGGATTATTTTAATAGGATATTTACTCCTGTTGTAGTAGTTGTTGTACCATCACTAGTTTTACATTTCATATTGAAATATTATCTGCCTGCATCTCTAGTTTGGATGTTTGTGTTTATCTTCCTTTCTCTCTTATTGAATGCTATTATCATATTCTCAATCGGATTAAATAAATCAGAGCGTGGCTACATTATCAATATAGTGCGCAAAAAAATATCAAAATAAAATGAAAATATTAGGAATCTCATGCCATTCTATAAAAATGGCAGCTTTAAAGTTTATTAGTTTAGTAACTTATAATTTGAGTGGTAAGCCTGCTAAAAACAAAAAGGTTTTGGCTGAGTTAAAGGATAAGTATAAGGGCAAACGTTGTTTTATCGTATGCAATGGACCTAGTTTGAATGCTTCAGATTTAGATGTTTTGCATAAGAATAATGAGCTGACATTTGCTTCTAATAAAATCGATAAAATCTTTAATCAAACTGATTGGCGACCAACATTTTATGTAGTTACTGACCAGGGGTATCAATATAGTTTGTTAAATGTAATGAATAGTGTACCCGCTAGAATTAAATTCTTTAAGACTGAGAGTTATTGTGTTACAAAAAAAGTGCAAGGATCCTGTGCTTTTTTAAAGGGGTATACAGATAGAACGCTTCTTGAAAATCCAAAGTTTTCAACGGATTTAGAAAATGGTATTTATGATATCGCAACTGTTACATATTCGATGCTGCAAATTGCGGTTTCTATGGGTATAAGAGATATTTATATTATAGGTTGTGATAATTCTTATGGAAAAGAAATAAAGAAGGACGGGACAGTTGTTGATAATGGCACTGTTTCATATTTTGTAGGTTCTGATCCAAAAGAAACGAAACATGCAGCTGCTACGTGGGAGATGGATATTGCATATGAATATGCCAAAAAGTTTGCTAAAGAGCATGATATTCATATTTATAATGCGACTAGAGGAGGACATCTTGAAGCATTTGAAAGGGTTGATTTTGATAGCTTATTTTAAAATATAAAAATGATTGAATGTTTTAAAATTCAACTTCTTTCTTTTGATAATGAAGAGGAAATCTTTAATATCAAAAAGGGAAAGAAAATATATGGGGTGGATTGTTTGAAGCCATACTTCAAAGCTAATCCAACCATTATTGTGGCTGATCCTTTCTTATTTGAATATAAGGGTAAGCTGCATCTGTTTTATGAAAGTAAGGGGCTTTATACCCCTGGTGTGCTAATGATGACTTCTACTACGGATTTAGTAAACTGGTCTAAGCCTGTAGTTGTCTTGAAAGAGCCATTTCATCTTTCTTATCCTTGGGTGTTTGAGGAAAATGGTAAGGTATATATGATACCGGAAACAGGGCAAGATGGTAGTATACGCCTATATGAAGCAACCTGTGATAGTCTTTGTTCATTTAAACTGGTCAAGAAGTTATTGGAGCAACCTAAGGATAAGGAAATCCGCATGGGTTATGGTGATTCTTCTGTTTACAAGAAAGATGGTAAGTATTACCTGATGACCATGTTGCAATATAGTGAACCTGTGAATGTTTTGGAACTCTATATTAGTGATAAGTTAGAAGGTCCATATACAGCTCATCCTAGTTCACCTATTATTAAAAGTAATAAAGTCGGTCGCGATGCTGGTTGTTGGATAGAACATCAAGGCAAGATGTTGAGAGTATCGCAGGATTGTATGAATCGCTATGGTGACAACGTTCATGTTTCTGAAATAACGAAACTTTCTCCAACAGAGTATAAAGAGGTAATATTGCAAGAAAAGATATTGCCGACGGATATCCCTTTCTATAAAGAAGGTGGACATCAATTTAACGTGATCAATTTTAAAGGCAAATGGATTGTTGCTACCGATGCAAAAGAATACCATCGCCTGATTGGAACAAGAATTTTACATAAGATAAAGAGTAAGCTATGATACCAAAAGTAATTCATTATTGTTGGTTTGGGGGTAATCCTCTGCCAAAGAGTGCACAGAAGTGTATTGCTTCATGGAAAAAGTATCTCCCTGATTATGAGATAAAGGAGTGGAATGAGAGTAACTTTGATGTGAATATCATTCCTTATACAGCAGAGGCATATAAAGCAAAGAAGTATGCCTTTGTGAGTGATTATGCCCGTTTCTGGATTCTCTATAAATATGGTGGTCTTTATTTTGATACCGATGTAGAGGTAATCAAGAATATGGATGACATCATTGCCAAAGGTCCGTTTATGGGGTGTGAGAATGAGGCTAAGGCTGGTGCTACGCCTGCGCAGCTAGGCGTAGCACCAGGCCTAGGCCTGGGGGTTAACCCAGGCCTAGGCCTGTATGGAGAAATTCTTGATATATATAAGGATAAGCATTACATTCTTCCTGATGGAACGTATAGCAGAGAGACAGTTGTTACGATAACAACAGATTTGCTTTGCAAGTATGGCTTGAAAAATATAAGCGATATTCAAGAGGTTGCAGGGGTGTTGATATATCCCAAGGAGTACTTTTGCCCAAAGGATTGGATTACGGGTAAAATAACGTTTACAAATTTTACTTTCACGATTCATCATTACGATGCAAGTTGGCTTCCTTGGTATCAAAAGTTAAAATTAAAAGTAAAGAAAATATTGTCTATTAAATGGAAATAAGCTATGGTTTCAAATCCGAAGGTTTCAATATGTGTTCCAATTTATGGTGTTGAGAAATTTATTTCAAAATGTGCTGATTCTTTATTCAAGCAAACATATGAAAATATAGAGTATATATTCGTTAATGATCAAACAAGAGATAATAGTATTGAGGTTTTAAAAAGTGTTATAGAAAAGAATCCTCAGCGTAAGAATCAAATATTTATAATAGAGCATTCTGTTAATTTAGGTTTGTCTGCTGCAAGGGAAACTGCTATTCAACATGCTACAGGAACATATCTGATGCATGTTGATAGTGATGATTATTTAGAACCGAACACTATTATGGAATGCGTAGATCATGCGTTAAAGGATGATGCTGATGTAGTAATTTTCGGTATGATACATGAATTTAAAAAGAAAACTCATGTATTTTTGCCTAAAAAATATAGTAGTAAACATGATTATTTAAAGGCTGTTATCAGAAAAGACATTCAAACTAGTATTTGGGGAAAACTCTATAAGCGTAGTTTATATATAGATAATAATATCCATTGTTTGAAAGGTGTAAACTTTGGAGAAGATTATGCTGTATACCCTAGATTGATATATTGTGCTGGAAAAATATCATTTATAGAAAAACCATATTATCATTATCTTCGATTTAATGAATCAAGCTATACTTTTAAGTTTAATTTAAATAATGTAGAAAATTTGAAATCAGCACTGAATTGCATTTCTGATTTTTTTAAAGATAAAGCTTTGTTTTGTGAAGATCTCACAATTGCAAGACAGAGAATTCATGCCTGGATAATTAATTATGTTTTTTCATTCTCAAATGATGATAATCTAAAATGGCAGGTTGTTAATGAAATAGATAATCATATAGTGATTGCTCCGTATTTATCTGTTAATCATAGGATTATTTTGACACTTGCTAAAAACAGAATGATTCGTCTTTTAAATTTTTATATAAAAGTGATAAGAACTTTATATAAATGGTTAAGACCTTATTTTAAATAGAGAATAGAAATGATTTATAGTCTTGTTTTTATTTGGGCTGTATTTTTTTCAAAATTTATACCCCAAGATAATAAAAATATCAGTTTGATATTTTTGGTAACGTTAATTTTATTAACACCAATATTATGTGTTGGCGGTTTTAGAGATATAACTATTGGTATTGATACACAAGCTTATCCGGTTGAAGCATATTATTTTGTTCAACAGAATAATGAATTGATTGATTATTTTTCAAGTAATATAGAGGCATTATATCTGTTTACAGCATATATTGTTTATCATTTCATAAGTACGGATTTCTCTGCACTTTTATTTGTTACTAATGCTATTATTATATGTGTTTTTTATATTGGATTACTAAACATAAGAAAGGGTATATCGTTTGAAGTATCAATACTTTTATTTCTTTGCCTGTTTTTCAATATGTTTTTGAGTATGCAACGTCAAGGATTAGCTATGGCTTTTGTTTTCCTTGGTTTAACATACATGATGAAAAGAAAGCTGTTACTTACTGCTTTATGTATTCTTGTTGGATTCTTTTATCATAAGTCGGCTATCGTCTCGGTTTTATGCATACCTGTTTTATATTATCAAAAAGCGATTGTTAATAAATATATATTAATTGGTGTCGCTTTATTTGTTGCTTTTTTCTCTGTAGCTCTTAATTATTTCACTACTTTTGATACTTTTGCGAAGTATGATACGTATGGTAAGGGTGGCGATTATTCCGAAGGAGCTTTCTCTTTATCAGAACTAGTTCTTCGAATCGTGTGGTTAGGAGTATTTTGGTTTGGTGTGGAAAAAAAGTATAAGGATAATAGATACTTTTCATATCTAACAATTTTGCTTTGTGACTTTATGATTAACTTGTTACAGTTGAAAAGTGCATTTGTTGGGAGACTAGGATATTATTATTATATGTGTTACATATTTATAATTCCGCAATATATATTTAATCGTAGTATTAATAAACATAAGTTTTTCTACCAATTATTGGTCTTATTTATAGTTATTGTATATTGGTTTTTTATATTTATATATAAGGATTCAGGCTCAACTTATCCATATAAATCAGTTATTTTAAATATTAGTGACTAATGAAAATATGTATTGATTGTCGAATGTGAGGTGACATATTTGGTGGTATAGGTTGTTATGTTAAAGAAATAGCTTTAACGCCTATTGTGCTTTTGGCTTTTATTGAAACTTCATATTTTTATGCAAATAATTAAATCTATGATATATAGAGGAAAAATATATTGGATAAAATAATGGAATTAGTTATTGTACACAAAATAAAATGAAAAAAATACTTATTTTAGAAAACTCTGGTAAATGTCAATTTGGAGGAGGGCAGAAAATGACTTTGAACGTAGCTTCAATCTTAAATAAAAATTTTGATGTTGCGTTTGCTGATTTCGCTAGTAATAGTGTCTATCTTAATCATATACGTAAAGATTTTCCGACAGCACCGATAATTCAAATGAAAAGTTATACTTCTAGTTCCAAAATTAAGTTGCTGAAATGGTTTTTGGAAGTAGTTTATGCATTAATATTTTCTTTTGTAAATCTTAAAAAAGTGGTTTCAATTGTTGGAACGAGAGAAGTTCTTACCTATGCTACAGATAAAAAAACTCTTATATATGTTTATCTTTTGCAGAAAATATATGGTATTCCTTTTATTCTTCATGCTCATCTTGTAGAGAACCCTTCTGGATTATATTATCCGCTTTATATAATGATGGCAAAGAAAGCTCAAAAAGTAATATGCTGTTCTCGCACTGTGGTTAATTCTGTAAAAACAGATAACACGCAGCTATTATATAATCCGAACTTTAATTATGATGGACAAAAGAAGTATTCTCAAAATAAACATCCATTTGTAGTTGCCGTTGCAGGAAGCCTTATAACTATCAAAGGTTTTGAGTATTTTGTTAAAGCCGCTAAATACTTGGATTCTGGTATCGAATTGCGAATTTATGGCAGTGGACCTCTTGAAAATGAATTAAAAAGGTTGGCAAATAATAAGGTCCGTTTTATGGGTTTTTGCAATAATGTAGTTGGTGAATTGTACGCTGATGTCGATGTAGTCGCTGTCGTGACAATCATCCAGGAGGCAAATCCTCTGTCTGTATTAGAAGCTAAAAGTGTTGGTCTTCCTGTTATTGTAACAAACATTGGAGGTCAGGCGGAACTTGTAGAGGATGGCAAAGATGGTATTTTAGTTCCTATTAAGGATGAAAAGGCTATAGCTAGTGCGATCAATACATTATATCATGATTATAATCGATATATTAGAATGGCACAAGCTTCTTTTAATAGTGTTGAGAAATATGATTTAAATAAATATAAGTGCTCTATATTGGAGATATTCTCTTCGGTAATACATATATAATAATATAGGCAGGTGAAGTAGGTGAATTATTTATTTAGCTACTTTTCTTTTCACCTATGGATCCTGCTTTTTTGTAAACTATGAATAAATTAGATTCTTCTGTAATTTCTGTCCTTCGTTTCCCTTTGATAGTAGGTGTCGTATGTATTCATTGTGGTATGGGGGGGCGTTTTTTGCAATACCTCTTAGGTGGTATATGTGGTAAATTATCAGTTCCTATTTTTCTCTTAATATCTGGTTATCTTTTTTTTCGAGAAGGAAGTTATGAACTAACCAAGGAACTATGGATTTCGAAGTTTAAAAAGCGTATTTTTTCACTTTTGGTACCTTATCTTCTATGGAATTTTATAGGATATATTATATATGCTATAAAAATCGGATTTGATTTTGAGGATCTTTTTCATTCCTTTTGGGTGATAGATATTCCAGGCAGAAGTGGAAGTAGTCCTATCGATGGACCACTATGGTATGTTAGAAATCTGATGATTATGGTTGTTATATCACCGATAATATCTTATATGATGAAATACACCAAGTGGTATCTGATTTTAATAATGACTATATTGTGGATTATTCAAATTCCACCATTTAATAAAGGTATAGGAATTGCATTTTACTTTTTTTCATTAGGTGGCTATTTAAGAATGTTTGATTATCATGTTGAGAATCTACAGCGATATGCCAAATATTTAATTATAGCTTACCCTATTTATGTTATATATGCATTTTTAATGCAATCGAATTCTGACAGTTGGGATTTTCAGTTAGGAATATTATTAGGAATAGGTGCTATCTTTTCCTTAACAATACATTTTATTAAATGTGGTAGTGAAAATTGTAAATTTACCAAAATACTTTCAGAAACGAGTTTCTTCATTTATTGCTTGCATGATTTGCTATTGCAGTTTTTGAAACCATTCTTTTCTGAAATATTGGGTACTGGAGATTCAGCATATATTTCATTGATTGTGGTTGATATAGCGTTATGTCTCGGATTTTTTTATGTTTTGAAACGTATATCTCCCAAGGTGACAAGTTTGCTAATGGGAGGTAGATAATTAATAAGATTTTTATGAAAGTTGCAATCGTACAAGAATGGCTTGTCACAGTCGGTGGCTCTGACAAGGTTGTTAAAGCAATTCTGGACGTATTTCCAGATGCTGATATATATACATTAGTAGCAAAGAAAGAGGTATGTGATGAACTTGGTATTCCATGGGAAAAGGTTCATACATCCTTTATTCAGAAAATGCCTTTGGGAACAAAGAAACATCGTGCCTATCTTCCTTTGTTCCCTTTTGCCATTGAGCAATTCGATCTGAGAGGATATGATGTTGTTATCTCTTCTTCTCATTGTGTAGCGAAAGGTGTGCTGACCAAGGCTGACCAATTACATATCTGTTATTGTCATAGTCCCATCAGATATTGTTGGGATATGTATAATGAGTATCTGGAAGAGTCGCATTTGGATAAGGGATTCAAGAGTTGGTTAGTTCGTCTCATGCTTCATCCTATCCGTCAGTTTGATGCCATTGCAGGAAGTCGTGTGGATTATTATATCAGTAATTCTGATTATGTGGGTCAGCGTATCAGAAAGACATATAGAAGAAAAGCGACTACAATACATCCTAATATAGATATATCTAATTTTGAATTATGCAATGATAAACAGGAATATTATCTAGCTAGTAGTAGATTAGTGGCTTACAAGAAGATTGATACTATCATCGAAGCTTTTAATCAGATGCCTGATAAGAAACTGGTAGTGATAGGTGGTGGTCCAAATCTGGAGGCTTATCGTAAACTGGCTAATGATAATGTGACAGTAATGGGATATCAGCCATTTGATGTGTTGAAAGACAAGATGCAGCATGCAAAGGCTTTTGTCTTTGCTGCTGATGAGGATTTTGGTATGATTCCTATCGAGGCTCAGAGTTGTGGTACTCCTGTTATTGCGTATGGACATGGTGGTTCGCTAGAGACAGTTAACGGTGGCAAGACTGGCTTGTTCTTTAATGAACAGACTTCTGAAGCAATTGTTGAAGCCGTCAATAAGTTTGAGTCTATGGGATCGCAACCATTTGCTCCTGCTGATTGTCGTCAATGGGCTGAAGGTTTCTCGGAAGAGAGATTCAAAAGAGAAATCAAGGAGTTCGTTGAAGAGAAATACGAGGAATTTAAGAAGAACGGAATAAATATTGACTAATATGATAAAAGCCTTTATATCACATAGTAGTGCGCAAAAGGAATTTGCACAAGAACTAGTCAATATAATCGGTCGAGATTATTGTAAGATTGATTGTTTTGATTTTGAGCCAGCATATAAGTCTATTGATGAAATTTTTAAAGCTATAGATTCTTGTACAATCTTTGTTTTATTAATTTCTAAAGAGGCATTGGCTTCAAGTTGGGTTCAAAAAGAAATCTACAAGGCTAAAGACAAGCTCACTTCTGGGCAGTTGGAACAGTTTTGGCCTTATATTATAGATTCTTCATTGAAGTTGGATGATGTTCCTTCATGGATGGCTAAGGACGAATGTTTTAATCTGAAGTATTTCGTTAGTCCTGAAATGTTGAGAAAAGACATTGAGCAGAAAATTCGAAGATTGATTTGGAGAGAAAATCCTAATATTATGGCCCGTGAGACTACTATAATTGGTCGCAGTATTGAAAATGAAGCTTTTGAAGACAAAAGATTTTCCAATCGGGGTAGAAGCTTAAGAGGTCTTATTATCTCAGGAAGAAATGGAGTCGGTAAAGATGCTTTTGCTAAACAATGCCTGTATAAGTTGGGTAAACCTAAAGAAATTGAACCATATCGTATTTCTTTAGATGTTAAAGAAGGCATCGAAAATTTTATTATTTACTTGAACTTATATTGTAGGGAATACAGTAAATCGGAACTTGAAGATATTCTGAGTTCTGCACCAAAAGAAAAAGCAAACATAGCTGTAAAATTATTAAATAAGTTATATGATTCTCAGACTATTGTTTTTGTTGAGGATAACATGGCTTGTGTCTTACCAAATCGAGAGGTCTCAGAATGGCTTGTTGATGTCATTGAAAACCCAGAATTGAATAAACAAATAGGCTTATTCATTAAGTCTTGTATCTCGCCTAATTCTTATATCGAATCAGATTATCCCAAGTTGGCACATATTCAATTGCTTCCGTTAAACAAGAATGATAGAAAAAAACTTTTTTATCAGTATGCTGAATTTTATAATTTGACAGATATAACTGATAGTGATGTGAATTTCTTTGTTGATAAGCTGTTGCAATCTCCTTCTCAAATTTTGAATGCAGTTGAAGTTTGTGCTAATAGAGGAGTGCTAGTTGCCAAACAAGATATAGATCATCTGATATTGTTGGGCACAAAGAAAATGAAGCCGTTGTTGGATATGTTTATGGTAGATGAATTGTCAAAGAATATACTGATTATCTTGTCTACATTTGAATTCCTTTCCTTTGATGTTCTTGGTAAAATTTTCGAGGAACAATATCATGAGCTTCAAAATGTAATTTCTAAAATGATGGTATATGGGATTGTTTCTACATTTGGCCCTTCAGATTCTTTTGTTAGGCTCGATCACTTTATCTGTGATTATGTCAAAAGAAATAAAATAGCATTGCCTTCAGATTTGGAAACTTATGTTATGGAAGTTGCAGAAAATACAGTAACCACAGATGACATAACGGAAGATGTTTCTTTATATCTTTTTAAGGTTAAACGTTCAATTGTTCAAGGCCATTGTGACAATAAATCGTTTTTGATACCTTCTATTGTTATCAAGTCTCTTATGGATGTATATAATACTCATAATTATAAGATGGTTATTAAAATTTGTGATGCTGTAGCTAATGATTTACACAGTTATTACAAGGATATACATCGTGAAATTTCTTATTGGGCTTGTTTGGCATTATGCCGAATGGCAAAAAATAGCGAAAGAAATGCAAATAGATTTTGGACGGAAATCAAAAATATAGATGGAACAGATGAAGAATTCTTAAAAGGATTTTATTTTAGAAATCAGGGAGATTATCAAAGAGCAGAACGGTATTATCGCCAGGCCTTGGAACATTCGCCAAATATGCAAAGGGCTAAACGTGAATTGGTAACAGTCCTTTTATGTCAAAAATGCTTCGATGAAGCTTTGTCTTTAGCCAAAGAGAATTTCGAAAAGGATTCTGATAATACTTATCATATCCATGCTTATTTCCGTTGTCTTGTTCGAAAACACAATTTGGGTAGAGAAGATATTCGAATTATTAATAATCTTATGGAAGCTGTTCAAAATAGCTACTCAACAAAAAAAGATGAACTTTCTGCTGCCATGGATATTGAATATCAAGCCTACGTAAGAAAAACAAATGTACCTAAAATGTTGCAGTTAATATCTGATTATCTGCATATTTATGGAGATTCTATGGATGTTAGAAGAGCTTCAAACGAATATAAACTTCGTCAAGGTATAATATCTAAGGATACTTTTGAACAAGAAGAAAATAAGCTTTTAATTGATTAGACAATTTCAATATGAACTATATTATCACTGGCGGTACCGGTTTCATTGGTACCCATCTTACAAATTTGATTAAGGAGCGTTATCCTAACGCTCAAGTATATAACCTCGACATTGTTAAGCCTGGCACTCCTAATCCGGTAGTAAAGGAGTACAAGCCTGCTTTGCGTGATGGGCAGAAGTTGCAGTCTACTTTCATCGAGTATGATATCCGCAAGCCTATCGAGAACT
>ERZ1034939.927-NODE-927-length-16079-cov-12.882614_pt1 | contig 16079 bp, 15 predicted proteins | sample MGYA00520626_ERZ1034939 | MGnify/ENA primary metagenome ERZ1034939 (study PRJEB33766, sample SAMN09781751) | gut metagenome | biome: gut microbiome | host: Homo sapiens | place: Madagascar | study: EMG produced TPA metagenomics assembly of the PRJNA485056 data...
TGCTTCCTCCTCTATCTCAACGCAGGGTCTTCTACGTGATTCGCCTGAAATGCTGCTGCGCGATCAATGCATGTTCCGCATTTTCCGCAAGGCTTCTCTCCCCCTTCGTAACAGGACCATGTCAACTCATACGGAACTCCCAGTTCTAATCCAATCCGTACTACTTCGGCTTTGGATACATTTACAAAAGGAGCTTCTATTTTCAGCTGATGTCCGGAGCCTTCCCAGATTGCTTCATTCATTGCCTGATTGAATACCGGTGAACAATCCGGATAAGCAAAACCGGCAGAATCATCTGCATGAGCTCCATAATAAATCACTCCACATTCCTTGCTCAGTGCGATACTTGCTGCCGAAGAAAGAAATAACCCATTTCGGAACGGTACGTATGTGCTTACAGGCTTATCGCCATTTGTTTTTGAAATCTGCTCTGCGTAACTCTCCTCCGGAATTTCTTCCGTAGACTGTTGAAGCAGTGAACAGTTGCTATATTGAAATATCTTGCTTAAATCCAGGAACAGATGCTCCACGCCATAATATTCGGCAACTGCTATTGCAGCCCTGATTTCTTTATCGTGCTTCTGTCCATAGGAAACCGAGAGTGCAATCACCTGGTCTTTCCCGTACTTTTTGATTGCCAGTCCTAATGCCGTTGTTGAATCGATTCCTCCACTAAAGAGAACTAATGCTTTCATCTCCATCACCTCACTACTTATTTATACGCCCCGTTCATTGGGATCCCAGATTACTTTATGCATCTGAATCTGCAGACGCACACCATTCAACTGATGCTTTAGCATAAATTCTACAATCTGCACTGGTTCTATGGATCCAAAAACAGGACTAAGATACACATGACACCTGTTTGTCAGATCATAAGTCCGAATCACGTCCAATGCTTTTAACAGATCCTCCTGGCTGCCACATACAAACTTTACCGTATCATCCTTTCCAAGCAGTTCCATGTTCTCTGTTATCATATATTCTTCGCACCCGCTTGACGGTAACTTATAATCCATTGTAAATATCGGTCGTTCTTCGCAAAATGCAGACAAATCAACTGCGCCATTTGTCTCAATTTCGACCTGTAAGCCGGCTTGTAAAAGAAGGTGGATCAATTCTGTGATGTCTTTTTGCAGCAACGGTTCTCCACCTGTAAGTGTCACGTTGCGAATACCGGTTACTAAAACATAATTTAAAATCTCTTCCGGAGTTTCCTCTTTATATTGGCAATCAGGTTCATTGGCCCATATAGTATCACAATAACTGCATCGCAGATTACATCCTTTGAAACGGATGAAGACTGCCAGTTCTCCTGCACGTGTGCCTTCCCCATTAATACTGGTGAATTTTTCTACTACTTTCATCTACTCTTCCTCATAAACCGCGCAATTATTCGGTGTTTCATATACTTCCACACAATGAACCCCGTATCCAAGTTCTGTTAATTTCTTGTAGAAATAATATGCAAAATTTTCTGCTGTGGGACGAAAGGAAACTTTCTCCAAATGAAAGTCCTCATTCTGAAGCGCAGCTACTGTTTCTGCTTTCAGAGATCCCACTTCGTAAATCAGACTATGGTCAAAGGAATCACAAAGCTTTTTCAGATCCTTTTTCAGATTACCAAAGTCCACTACCATTCCCCGTGTCTGTCCTTCTTGCTCCAGCTCCTGACTTTTGATTTTTGCAACAACATTCCAACGATGTCCGTGGATATTTCTGCATTTTCCTTCGTATTTCCATAAAAAATGCGCTGCGTCAAAACTGGCTTTTGTTTGCAAATAATACATATTTCAACTCTCCTGTATGTGAAATGTATGTACCTTTTAAGAGCTGTGTATCCTAAGCGGAGCGTTTTATATATATGGGAAAGTATTTCCTGAATATAAAAAGCTCTGCGTACTTCTTTGCACGCAGAGCCTAGAATCTTCTTAACTAGCCCTGGTTTTGTTTTTCGACAGGAAGGTACAAATGAACTGTCGGCTGTTTTTCACAGCATGAAAATTATACCACAGAAAATCAGTTTGTCAAATTGGTTTTTCTATTTTTACGAAATGGTGTCCTATTTCCCATATTCTATTCTCCCAGGAAATATCTTCCGTAAGCATCTGCTGCCTTAATTGCTGCGCATACAGTCTCAGGTGTCACCTCAAATGGCATGTTATGAAGTGTATCATTCTCTGCACAGGCTGCTGTCGCAACTGCCATAAGCTTCTCGTCTGTCACTTCTGTGATACCAAGTTCTTTTAATGTAACAGGAAGTCCCAGTTCAATGCACCAATCTATAATGTCTTCCAGTTCTTCTGCCGGAATGTCTTCCAGAACAAGCTGTGTGATTGTTCCAAATGCAACTTTCTCTCCATGATACATATGATGACAATCGTCCAAAACTGTGAATCCATTATGGATTGCATGTGCTCCTGCAAGACCGCCACTCTCAAATCCGATTCCACTAAGCAATGTATTAGCTTCAATTACCTTCTCAACAGCTTTTGTGCAGGCTCCTGCTTCCAGAGCAAGTTTTGCCTTCACACCTTCATTCATCAATGTATCAAAGCACAGTTTTGCGAGTGACATCGCTGCCATAGTAACATTTCCACCAGCACAAGTTGTTGCTTCGCTAGCCTGACAGGCTCTTGCTTCAAAATAAGTTGCAAGTGCATCACCCATTCCGGAAACTGTCAGTCTGACTGGTGATTTTGCAATGATTTCTGTGTCCATCAGAACCATGTTTGGATTAGCTGGGAGGAATAAGTATTCTTCGAATACGCCTTCATCAGTATAAATAACAGAAAGTGCACTGCATGGCGCATCTGTAGATGCAATTGTCGGACAGATCAGTACCGGCACTTCTTTGTAATAAGCAACTGCTTTCGCAGTATCAAGGATCTTTCCACCGCCAATACCAATAACAACATCACAGCCCTTTTCATTCATAACGGCTACCAAACGATTAATTTCTGTCTTACTACATTCTCTGTTGAAATACTCATACACTGGTTCAATATCATATCCTTCAAATCCAACTTTGAGAACGTCTTCAATACGTTTATACCCCGACTCTGTGATCAGTACAAGTGCTTTTTTACCATACTTCTGAGCATATTCACCCAGCTTTTTCATCTCACCTGCACCTTGAACATATTTGCTTGGACTACATAAAATATTTGCCATTTTTGTCTGACTCCTAAACTCTTTATTTGTATGTTATTAAATTAACAATCTAAAGATATTGTAGTCCTTCTCTACAAAAGTGTCAATAAAATCTAATTGAATTTTCTGTAAGAAATCGGCTATATAATCACTACTCACAGCTGACTGTATCAAACAACCCTTTAATTCATCTCAACGTGCAAACACCCCTGCTAAAAATCCCCTCTTCTTCACCTGCTGGACTTCTGCCCCACTTCTCATAATCAGCGCAAACATTCCCATGTTGCGAAGATCCTGCCGCAGATTTACTGCCTGTTCTTCTGCCAAACCATCTTTTACTAAGAATGGCGTATCATTCAGACTCACATTCTTCGGGAAATCGTATTTTCTTGCGATGCTTACAAACTCTGACCTCTTTCCGATATAGTCAACCATACTTCCAAGCGCGATCACCTGTTTAGAGTGATATACCGATGGATCTACTTCATACACTTCTTTTTCATCACCAACTGGTTCAAACTTATATTTTGCTGTATAGAAATCCAGTGCCTCCTCAATATAAGAACACGCCTCTCCGTCAAGCTCTTCATACAAAACACACGGCAAACTCGCTACAATTCTTCTTGTTTCTGTTTTTCCATTCCTGTTAAAATCTGCAGGAATTTAGCAACTTCCAATTCTTTTCCGTTGCAATCAATTAATGTTACTTTATAAAATAGTTCTTTGTTTATCATAGTCTTGCTCCATTATCATTTTTTATAACAAAAATTTTATTTTATTATAACTGAAACAGGGTGATACTGTCTACAGATTTTCTGTTTACAGCATCACCCTGTATTTTACTTATTTTCTCACTGAATAAAACTTAAAAATTCTCAGATTTCATTTCCAGCCTGATATCCGCTGCGGATTGCTGCTGAGATATCTGCTGTTCTCTCACCGCTGCAGTCTCCAACATATACAAATGGAACTGTCAGCTCACTGTCGTCGAAGAGATTCTTCTTAGACCCGAGTGCATTCACAATTGTATCTGCTTCAATTGTAACCTCTGACTCGTCTTTTGTATTCACAGCATGAATCACATTATTCTCGATAGAATTCACTCTTGTATTCACATACTCTTTTACATCGTGTTCTTCAAAGTCTTTTTTGATCAGTGGCATTACTGTCTCGGATTCTCCTGTTGCAATCTGATCCAACATCTCAATAATGCTTACTTTGAGACCTTTCTGTGCAAGAAATTCTGCTGTTTCAGTTCCAACTAATCCTCCGCCAAGCACTGCACATGCTCCACTCACTTCGCATCCTGCAAGAACATCCCAGGCAGAAACAACATTGCTGTCTGTAACAGACATTGGAAGATCCATGTTATGCGCACCGATGGCAAGAATTACATGATCAAACTTATTGAGTTCTTCGCTATCTGCTTCTGTATTTAATTTCACATCTACAGAAAGTTCCGGGAGAATCTTCTCATAATATTCAATAGATCTTAAAATCTCGCTCTTTCTCGGTGGAACTGCTGCCAGATGGATCTGTCCGCCAATCTTATCTGATTTTTCAAATACCGTTACTTCATGCCCGCGTTTTGCTGCAACTCTTGCTGCCTCAAGTCCGGCGATTCCTGCACCTACAACTGCAACCTTTTTCTTCTCGTCTGCATGTTTGATAAATATAGTTCCTTCGTTTCCGTTCTCTGCATTTAATATGCAGGAAATGTATTTACGTCCCTGAATTGCATCTACGCATCCTTTATTACAGTTCAAGCATTCTCTGATGCACTCTCCGGATATAGCTTTATTGGCAATATCTGCATCTGCAAGCATGGAACGTCCATAAGCTACAATATCGGCATCTCCGTCTTCGAGGATCTTCTCTCCTGCTTCTAAGCTGACAACACGACCAACTGTTGCAACCGGAATGGATACCAGTTTTTTCACTTCTCTGGCTACCGGAAGTGTCCAGTTATACGGAACATCTCCCATTGGCGGGATTGTATCTCCCATGTTTCCTGTGTGATTCGCCTGAGCAACCTGAATCATATCAATTCCGGCTTCATCAAGCATCTTAGCAAACTGAATTCCTTCTTCTGCCTCAAGTCCGCCTTTTCCACGAAGTGTTCCATCAGGATTTACTGTAATAATTGGCAGTTTATACTCAATCATAAGATCCGGTGCTGCTTCTTTGATTGCTGCTACTACTTCAAGTGCATATCTTGTACGGTTCTCAAGACTTCCTCCGTACTGATCTTCTCTGTGGTTCAGAATCTTAGAGCAAAGAGAACCAAGAAGACGGTCTCCATGTACTTCAATCGCATCAATTCCGGCTTTCTGTGCCTTTGCTGCACATGCCGCGATGCTGTTTTTAATATCTTCTAACTGCTCAACGGTTGCCTCTGTAACAAAATGCTGCATATCATGATGAAGTTTTGCATAAGCACCTTTGGTAAGTTTGTCGCATTCTTCCATCTGTCTCTTTGCTTCTTCTGCATTTCCCTCAGCCTGTGCTTTTGCCGCAGCCTGTCTTGCAATACCTGCTTCCATGATCATGCGTCCGACACCCGGAACATCATACTCCGGATGAAACAGCTGAAGTGCAAGCTTACAGTCATACTTATGTAATGTGTCTGCCAGGTTTTTATATACAGGAATCTGGCTGTCATCATAAAGCTTTGGTGTCGGTGAAGCTGTTCTTACAGGAGCTACATCTCCGATAACAACATACGCTGCTCCACCTTTTGCAAGTCTTTCATAGAAGTTCAGACTTCTCGCCCCAATAGATCCGTCTCTTTCTTCATAACCTGTTGTAAGCGGTGGAAACATGATTCTGTTTTTAAAAGTAAGATTTCCGACCTTAATTGGTTCTGATAATTTATTCCCCATCTTTTTTCTCCGTTTTATTCATTTCTATATTTCTTTTCTATATTTGTTATTCTGAACTTTTCTTCAATTACAGTTCTTCTGCTAGTTTATGTCCTGCAGCAATTGCATCTTTCAGAGTTCCGACTTTATCACAGTCTCCGATAAAATGAACTCTCTCTTCTGTATTTTCTACTTTGTTCGGTGCATAACCAACTGCAAAGATCAGTGTATCCGCATCTGTGATATGATACTCCTGTCCGTCTTTCTCATAAGTGATCGTAGTCTCATCAACCTTCGTCACTTGACTGTTCAGTTCAATCTTTACACCTTTTCTCTTGAGTCTCATTGTCAGCTGACTCTTAGCTGCACCGCCTTCTCCCGGCATCAGTGACGGTGTCATCTCGATCACTGTGATGTCACGGTTTGCTGGGAACATGTCATTAATCAATGGTGCAAGATAATCTGCAGTTTCACATCCGACAGATCCGCCCCCGAGAATAACGATCTTTCTTCCCGGGTATTTTCTTCCGGCAAGGACGTCATCGGCTGTCATTGTCTGCTTGAACACTTTGAATGGAGGAATTTCCTTCGGAACTGCCCCTGTAGAACAGACAACTTCATAATCCTTGAATTCTCCTGCAAGCATCTCCGGAGTTACTTCACAGTTCATGCGGACTTCGATTCCTTCGTTCTTCAGACGACGTGCCATAAACTTAATTACTTTACAAAGTTCCTGTTTAGCGATCGGAACTGCTGCCAGTCTTAAAAGGCCTCCGAACTCTCCGCTCTTTTCGCAGAGAATAACTTCATGTCCGCGTTTCTTTGCAACATAAGCTGCTTCCATTCCCGCCGGACCCGCACCGATCACAAGAACTTTCTTCTTCTCATCTGCTTCCTTGATCTCATCAGATTCTACTGATGGATTCACTGTACAGCTGATCGGATTACCAAACATAATTCCTGTCAGGCAGCGTCCACATCCAATACATGGACGGATATCATCTGTTTTTCCTTCTGCAGCTTTATTAACGAATTCACTGTCACACAAATTCGGACGACCAATCATACAGATGTCAGTCTTTCCGTTAGCAATGAGTTCTTCCGCTACCCATGGTTCATTGATTCTTGCAACTGTAGATACCGGAATATTCACATGCTTTCTGATTTCCTCACTTGCATGTGCATGCGGTGCCGGTGATGTACCAGGTGCAGGCATAGAACTACCTCTCTTAATTGTATTTCCTCCAGAAACATGGATAAAATCAACACCTGTTTTCTCAAGCTGTTTGGATACATAGATCATATCATTCAGTGTCAGACCACCCTCACTGTACTCGTCTCCTGAAATACGAACATCGATAATGAAATCATCACCGCAAAGCTCACGGATTTTAGCAATTACTTCAAGTGTCAGTCTGAGACGTCCGTTAATGTCTCCGCCGTATTCATCTGTTCTCTTGTTATAAAGAGGTGTAAGGAATCCGCCAAGCAATCCATGTGCATGTGCACACTGGATTTCAACTCCGTCTCCACCTGCAATTTGGAAACGGCGTGCTGCCTCCCCAAACTGCTGAACAAGTACGTGCAGTTCTTCTACTGTTACTGCTCTCGGTGCTGATTTTGCATAATAAGGACCAACATTAGACGGTGCGATCAGCTGAGGTGTTCCCGGAATTGGAAATGCCATATAAGCCGGATGGAATAACTGTGCTAAGATCTTAGTATCATACTGATGCACTGCATCTACCAGTTTCTTCCATCCCGGAATATAAGAATCATCATAGATTGACATATCTCCCGGTAAATATGTGTATACCGGCTCTACCGTTGTAACTTCTGTAACGATCAGTCCTACTCCACCCTTCGCCCTGGCTGAATAATGCTCAACCAGCGCATCTGTCACATAGCCTTTATCTGCCATGTTTGTGGAAATCGGCGGCATAAAGATTCTGTTCTTTACCGTAGTCTTTCCAATTTTAATTGGTTCGAATAAATGTGGAAAATATTTATTCATTTTCTGTTCCTCCATTTTTTCTTAATTAAATATCAATCCTGCAAAAATTGATAATTTTTTCACTATTACATTATACCAGTTTTTCATTCATTTTGCTGTTCTATTTGTATGGTTTTTACAACCTATTCTCTTACAAATTATTTTGATTATGCAAATAATCAAAAAGAGTCTTTGAATTATGCGAATTTTCACACAATCCAAAAGCTCTTTTTGTTCATCTTGTTCTTTTGTCTTACGATTATTTTAACTTACAATCATTTCTGCTTCTGTGTATATCTTAACTTTAGACCTTGAGTACTGACGAATCTTTTTATCCAGTAAATCCATTGCAAGAAGAACACCTTCTGTGTCAGATATTCTCATTTGTATCAACTTTAGATCCTGGTATATATAGTCAGGAATCATACCAAATCCGACAACTTTCACTTCCTGTGGGATGTTCACACCATACTTTCGAAGCGCCGTCAACGCACCAATTGAAATCTGTTGATTTTCAAATAAAATTCCTTGCGGAAGCGGATTTTTTCTCAACCAGTCTAACAAAGTCTCTATTATCCTTGGAATTTCATCTCCAAGATCAAGAATATATTTTGCTGATGCAGTATCTTCGTTAGACTTTGTATTTAAAAACGCTTCCTTACGAACTCGATAATTATAATTATCTTTCCCTGTGCAGAAATAATAAATATCTGATGCACCTTCCTTGTACAGATAATCCACAGCACTTTTTAGCATTTGTCTATTGTCTGCACATACACTGCTATACCGACTATCTGGAAGTTCACAGTCATAAAGAACCAATGGCTTTTTGATTCTTTCAAGCAGGTTTTGATCTTCTTCTTTTAATTCGGTTCCAAAAAGAATAATGCCTGCCACAAAATCCATATTACATTCCGTAATTACTGCTTCTGTTTGCGTAATATCGTCATTTAAATACGTCACTCCATAAAGATATCCAAGTCTTCTTGCTTCAGAATCAAATGTAGCAAGTACATCTGACCAGAGATCTGTTTCTGAATTACACGCAACGCCTTTGCTGTGATTAACAATCACTATTTTGATCATCTGATTCACCGGATGGCCAGACACTGTAACGATATTCTCTTTTACTGGAATTACTCCGTTGTTCTTTTTCATTTCTTCCAGACATTCCAAAACCATCCTTCTGGTTTCTTCATTCACACCGGGTTTTCCATTCACTGCAAGCGAAACCGTTGCTTTGGAAACTCCGAGATGTCTTGCAATGTCTACCATCTTAATTTTCATGTGTTATGCCTCGTATTTTCTAGATTGTAGTAAAATTAATTTCGAAATCGTCGTATATTCGAACTTTAACGATTTCTGAAAATGAATACTGTTCGTAATCATCATTCTCAAAATCATATACCAGAATCATCTCTCTGATTGGATCAACAATCCAGTATTCTCTTACTCCAGCAGTTCGATATTTAAACAATTTAATATAATAATCCATTCTTTTACTGCTAGGAGACACGATTTCAATAATCCAATCCGGAGCTCCATTACATCCTTTATCGTCAAGTTTATTTTTATCACATATTATAGAAATATCCGGTTCTACATAATTAACATTATTGTTATTTAAAAATACTGCAAATGGCGCAAGATATACTTTGCATGCCCCTCTTTTCATATCAATATAATCTGCAATTTTTCGATAAAGAGAACCCATTATTTCTTGGTGACGCCGAGATGGGGGTGCCATCATATAAATCTGACCATCAATTAATTCAGCTCTTTCTCCTTCTGGAAGATTGTAAATATCTTCCATTGTGAAAATACGGTTCTGTGCTAATGCCATACATACACCTCATTTCTTATAAACGCTATATTATTCAACAGTTTTCATTACTTTTAAGTATAACAAAATCTATCAAATAAACATAGTTCTTATGATAAATCAACTAAAAAAATCAAGAAGAAAAAACTATTTTGTTTTTACTTCTTGATTTTATCATAAATTAAAACATTATCTGAGAATAGATTCTTAGAATTTACCAGCCTTTGCAGCTTCCTCTACAGCAACTGCTACAGCAACAGTCATACCAACCATCGGGTTGTTTCCTGCTCCGATAAGTCCCATCATCTCAACGTGAGCCGGTACAGATGAAGATCCAGCGAACTGTGCATCAGAGTGCATACGTCCCATTGTATCTGTCATTCCGTAAGAAGCCGGTCCAGCTGCCATGTTGTCTGGGTGAAGTGTACGTCCTGTACCACCACCTGAAGCAACTGAGAAGTATTTCTTTCCAGCTTCGATACGCTCTTTCTTATATGTTCCTGCTACTGGGTGCTGGAATCTTGTAGGGTTTGTAGAGTTACCTGTGATAGATACGTCTACATTCTCTTTCCACATGATCTTAACACCTTCTACTACGTCGTTAGCTCCGTAGCAGTTAACTTTCGCACGAAGTCCTTCAGAGTATGCTTTACGGAATACTTCTTTCAGTTCTCCTGTGTGATAGTCAAGTTCTGTCTCAACGTATGTAAATCCGTTGATACGTGCGATAATCTGAGCAGCGTCCTTTCCAAGACCATTCAGGATAACACGCAGAGGTTTTTTACGAACTTTGTTTGCTTTCTCAGCGATACCGATAGCACCCTCAGCTGCTGCGAATGACTCGTGTCCAGCCAGGAATGCGAAGCACTCTGTATCTTCTTCAAGAAGCATTTTTCCAAGGTTACCATGTCCAAGACCAACTTTTCTCTGATCTGCAACAGATCCCGGAATACAGAAAGACTGAAGTCCTTCTCCGATTGCTGCTGCTGCATCAGCTGCCTTTGTACATCCCTTTTTGATTGCGATAGCAGCACCTACTGTGTAAGCCCACTTAGCGTTCTCGAAACAGATTGGCTGAATTCCTTCAACCATCTTGTAAACGTCAAGACCAGCTGCTTTAGTTACTTCTGCAGCTTCTTCGATGGAGTTGATTCCATACTCAGCGAGTTTTGCAAGAATCTGTTTTTCTCTTCTTTCATATGATTCAAATAATGCCATTGAAATAGTCCTCCTTACTCTTTTCTTGGGTCAATGATCTTAACAGCATCGTCAACACGTCCGTACTGTCCTTTTGCTTTCTCAAGCGCTACAGCCGGCTCGTCTCCAGCTTTGATGAAGTCCATCATCTTACCGAAGTTTACAAACTGATATCCGATGATCTCGTCATCTTCGTTCAGTGCGATTCCTGTTACATAACCATCTGTCATCTCAAGATAACGAGGTCCTTTTTTCAGTGTTCCGTACATTGTACCAACCTGTGAACGAAGTCCTTTTCCAAGGTCCTCAAGTCCTGCTCCTACCGGAAGTCCGTCCTCTGAGAATGCACTCTGAGTTCTTCCGTAAACAATCTGAAGGAACAGTTCTCTCATAGCTGTGTTGATAGCATCACATACAAGGTCTGTATTCAGAGCTTCAAGAAGTGTTCTTCCCGGAAGGATCTCAGAAGCCATAGCTGCGGAATGTGTCATTCCTGAACATCCGATTGTCTCAACAAGTGCCTCCTGGATGATTCCGTCTTTTACGTTCAGTGTGAGCTTACAAGTACCCTGCTGTGGAGCACACCAGCCTACACCGTGTGTAAGTCCGGAGATATCTTTGATTTCTTTTGCCTTTACCCATTTAGCTTCTTCTGGAATTGGAGCTGCGCCATGGTTTACGCCCTGGGCTACCGGACACATCATTTCTACTTCGTGTGAATAAATCATGTTAATACTCCTTTCAATATGTATGATTTTCTTCGTATACGGTACACTATTTTTTTCGCACAAAAACTGACAGCTCTGCATTATTTTTTAACACTGAACTGTCTGCGCGGTGAGAAGTTGATTTGTCACCTGCCACAAACTCTTTCTCCCTGCACCATATGTATTTATTTTCGCACAATTTGTCGCATTCGTCAATCACAACTTTGACAAGATTTTCACCATCTGAGGGAAAGAATTATATAAATATGACACTTGACAAATTTATGTATAAGAAAAGCAGCTTGCAACGGTGTACAAAGGGAACATAATAAAAAACTTAATAATGGACTGCCAATCTTACACAAAGTACCGCCCAAACGAGACTACGGGCGGTATTTTTGTATCATGGCGGAGAAAGGAGGAACTTCCCACGGGGGCTTGACTGAAAAGTTGAGCCTCTTTTTTCATGCCAAAAAACAGGAGGTAAATGCTTATGGCAGATGATAAAACCACAAAAACGCCGGAACAGCCGGTAACGGATAGCGGGCCGGGCAAGGAAACGCCTCCCGCTCCCCCAAAAGAGCCGGAGAAGGTTTCCGTTTCTCCGGAGCCGGAAAAAAAGACGGAACCGGAGGTAAAGAACCCGCAGGTTTCCGTCTATAACTTCGCTGAAATTATGAAGGAAAAAAAGGTCGAGGAACGGGCGGCAGCTCCCAGCGTGGAAAAGCCTGACCCGGCAAAAGTGGAGAAACCGGAAAAGCAGCCGGAGGCTCCGAAGAAAGCGGAGGAAAAACCCAAAGAGCCGGAACAGCCGAAGCGCCGGGGCCGTCCCCCGAAAGCAGATAAGGACAAGGCCGCAACCCCGAAGCCCAAAGCTCCTGCACAGAAACCGGAAAAGGTGGTCAAAAAGGAACCGGAGAAAAAAACGGCTCCAACGGTACAGGCCGCTCCCGCTCCGAAGGAATCCGAAAAGCCGCAGGATGCACCACGCCGGGGCAAGGAGCAGATCGTCTATATCAAGCTGAACGAGCTCCACGCCTTCAAAAACCATCCCTTTGAAGTCCGGGACGATGAAGAAATGCGGGCTATGGTGTCCAGCGTCAAGGACAAGGGCGTGACCCAGCCCGCTATCGTCCGTCCCCGTGAGGATGGCGGCTATGAGATCGTGTCCGGCCACCGCCGCCAGAAAGCCAGCGAGCTTGCCGGGTATGCGGATATGCCCTGTATCGTCCGAAACCTGACAGACGATGAAGCCATCACCCAGATGGTCGAGGATAATCTGAACCAGCGTGAAGAAATCCTCCCCAGTGAGCGGGCCAAAGCCTTGAAAATGCAGCTTGAGGCTATCAAGCACCAGGGCTCCCGCACTTCGGGCCAGATTGACCCGAAGGACGCAGGCAAACGCTCCAACGAGATTGTGGCCGAGCGCAATAAGATGGCGGTCAAGCAGGTGCAGCGGTATATCCGTCTCAATGAGCTGGTTCCCGACCTAATGAAGCTGATGGATGAAAAAAAGCTGGGCTTTACTACGGCGGTGGAGCTTTCCTATATCGGCAAGAAGAACCAGAACTATATCGCCGTCGCCATTGACAGCCAGCAGTCCTCGCCTTCACAGGCACAGGCAAAGCGTATGCGGGAGCTGGACGAAAAGAAACTGCTCAACGGGGATGTGATCGACGGCATTATGATGGAGGACAAAAAGGAGGTAGACAAAGTGATTTTGACAGGTGCGGAACTGAGCAAGTATTTCGGCAAGGAAACTACGCCGAGGGAAATGAAGGACCAGATCATCAAGCTGCTGGACGACTGGAAGGGTCAGCAGAAGGAACATGAAAAGCCGGAGAAGAAAACCGAACAGGAAAAGTAAGCCCAAACTTCGGGTCAGCATGGCCCGAGGATTGCGGGGCTCTGCCCCGCGCCCCGAAGCTCTGGAGATATAAATTATTCCCCGTCGCCAGTTATTCCGTAGCATAGCCGGGAAAATCAGTCAAGGGCAGCGCCGCCGCAGGCGGTGCCAGAGGCACCCTTGACGGATTTCTCCCGGTTATGCTTTTTCCCGGTCAAGCGACGGGGATATAAATTCTCCAGAGCCGTTCCCCTTCCCGGGGGAAGGGGCGGAGGGGTTGGGCGAACTCTTGCTTTTCCCTAAACCAAAACAGAAATGGAGGCTCAACCAATGAAACGACCTTTAGCATACCTGACCGCCGCATGGAGCGGCGAGCCGGATGTTGATATGGAGCTGGCGGCCCACTACTGCCGTCTTGCTTATGAGGCGGGCTTTTCCCCGATCTGCCCGCTCTTGTATCTGCCGCTGTTTTTGAATGACAGCGTTCCCGAGGAACACAAGGCCGGAATTGATATGCGCCGGGATATGCTGCGGCGCTCCCACACCCTGATTGTCTGCGGCAGCGCTGTGGACGAGGATGTAAAAAATGATATTGCGGTTGCCGGGCGGCTGGGCATTGCGGCGACCACACTGGAAGGGGTGCTTGCCGTGAAGGGACACGGCACCCCGGGCCATGCCGGACATTAAGCTGGGGAGCCTTTTCGACGGGATCGGCGTGTTCCCTCTGGCTGCTTTCCGGTGCGGTATCCGTCCGGTCTGGGCCAGTGAGATTGAAAAAGCGCCCATCTCCATAACCAAAAGGCACTTTCCCGACATGGTGCATTTGGGGGATATTACGAAGGTGGACGGCGGGAAAATCCCGCCGGTCCATGTAATTACCTTCGGTTCCCCCTGTCAGAACCTTTCTCTGATCGGCAACCGCTCCGGCCTTGCCGGGGCAAAATCAAGCCTGTTCTATCAGGCGTTTCGTATCATACAGGAAATGAGGGATGCTACTGATAACCTATATCCAGCTATCGCTGTTTGGGAAAACGTCATGGGAGCGTTTTCTACAAATGACCGGATGGACTTTAGAGCCGTCCTATCCGCCTTCTCGGACACCGAAGTTCCAATGCCTCCTTCGGGAAAATGGGGAAACGCCGGAATGGTGCGAGGGGGAACGCCTGATGTGTGCTGGCGACTCATGGACGCCCAGTATTGGGCAGGCTCCCGAAGGCTGGCACGAAGGCAGCGGATTTTCGTCGTGGCGGATTTTGGAGGCAGACGTGCCGCAGACATACTATTTAAGCCCCGTCCAATGCTCCCACTTCCTCCGCCTTGCGGAGAGGGCGGGTGGGCCGCCGCCGAAGGAGATCGAACAGCTTCTTTTGAAACAGGGCGGCAGATACCAGTCATCCACCCCTTTCAGTGCTTCCGTATGCGGGGAGCGGCAAAAAGGCAGGAAGAAACGGCCTTCCGAAACAGCTTCGGATTACCAACTGACCCTTTTCCCACTCTTTTAGCCAGTGATGTAACGCCCTTTGCCTTCTGGTATGAGGGCGACCCGAAGGGCGGCTGTATCCGTTTTCTGACGGAAACGGAAAGCGAACGGCTGATGGGGCTGCCAGAGGGCTGGACAAAGTACGGGGCGGAAAGGAGGAATGAGCCCATGTTTGAAGCCTATATAACCAATACAGCCCTATACCCCTTAATGGGGATCGAGGTAGGGACAACGGTACATTTCCCCATGACGACACAGGAGTTGCAGGCCGCCCTTGCCAAAATCGGGATAGACGGGAAACGGTACAGCGAAGTGTTCTTTACCAGCTTTGACAGTGATGTGCTGGGGCTCTACGATTATCTCTACGAATGTGAGAACATCGACGAGCTGAACGAGCTGGGCCACGCCCTGCTGGAAGTACGGGATAAGGGCGGACTGGAAACCTTTGAAGCCGCTCTTGTCTTGGGAAACCACACAAGGAGCGTGAAGGATTTGATAAACCTGACGCAGAACCTTGACCTTTACCGCTTTTACCCGGATATTTCCGATGATGAAGGGCTGGGCCGTCTTTACGCCGACGAGCTTGGGACTATCGACATACCGGAGCACATTCAGAACTACTTCGATTATGAGGCATACGGGCGGGATGTGCGTATCAACGAGGGCGGCGTATTCGCTCCCGGTGGGTATGTGTCGGCAGTCCCGGAGGGCTTCAAGGAGTATTACCACGGGCCGCAGGACATTCCGCCGGAACACCGGATATTTGCCTATCCTGAAAAGGCCGAGCCTGTCCACTCCATTCTCGCTACACTCAAACGGTTTCAAGAAGCCCCACCCGCTCCGAAAAAGGACAAGGCGGGGCCTTCCCATGAAGAACGGTAAGACTTCGGGCCAGCATGGCCCGAAGCATGAAGGAGGTGCATACCATCAACTATTACCCTATCAATGAAGGAGCCGCCCGCCGGGCAAAAGAAATGAACAGCTTTTCCGACTACAAGGAAGGGAGCGCAACGGCGGAAT
>ERZ1034939.929-NODE-929-length-16056-cov-20.995438_pt1 | contig 16056 bp, 17 predicted proteins | sample MGYA00520626_ERZ1034939 | MGnify/ENA primary metagenome ERZ1034939 (study PRJEB33766, sample SAMN09781751) | gut metagenome | biome: gut microbiome | host: Homo sapiens | place: Madagascar | study: EMG produced TPA metagenomics assembly of the PRJNA485056 data...
GTATAAAAGTAAAAAAGTAAAACGTTTTAGTGAAAAGGGAAGAGTGAAAAATCCATGTGCTTTTGCTTCTTGCGAGGATTTTTGCGCTCTTTTAACTATTGGATTTTTCACTCTTCACTTTTCACTTTTCACTTAAATTCTTCACTTAACTTCATCTTCTTAATTGATAGTCGATTAGTGCGTTAGCTCCTTCTGCAGCCTCTGCAGCGATAGTCTCTGCGATGTTGATGTTCTCGTTTGCCATCACCTTTAGCGTCAGCTGGATAGCCTTATCCTTAGTCAGACTCACTCTGCCGTGCGCCAACTTCTTTATCAGCGTCGACTGCGCTCTTAGTTTTGGCTGAGACATGAATTCGAATGTGCCGTCAGTCATCTGCTGTGCCACTCCGCACATCCTCCGTATTCGCTGCACCATATTTGGCACACAGTAGTCGGGTGCAAACATGAAATACCGCCTCTCGTCGTAGTGAGCCATACCGCCCAGCTGCACGTGGTGGCAGCCGTTAAACTGATTGTTGGTTGTGTTGTTAGCGTTTGTGCTGTTGTTCGAATTGTTGCTCGAATTGTTGTTTTTATTTCTGTTTGAAATATTCTTTCCGTTATTTATCTTGTTCATAATTTTAGTTGTTTTGCGAGAAGAACATTGGAATCTTGCGCGCTTTACCATGGAATATCCTCCGCAATTCAACTCTGTGTTTTATGAAAGTTGAGTGTTGAATGTATAATTCTTCACTTTCAACTTAACAATTGGATTCTTCACTCTTCGTTCTTCACTCTTCACTTAATTTTCGTAATATCCGTCACCAGTATATCCTGATAATGAGCTCCATTATACTCCCTTGTCGAGAATCTCATGGCAACCGCCACGAGGTCGCCCGGATCGAAACGGCATCCTGCCACATTGCCAAGCATCGCCGCCACATACTGGTTCTCGTACTTGCCTCCAAGCTCCTGCAACATAATGTTGCACTTCATAGTCTGTCCACTGTCAGTCTTCTGACTCTGTACAGCGAAAGCCTCGCCCTGCTGCACCACTTTCATAATTTTTGTCTCCATCGTTTCTTAGTCTTTTTTGTTCTTTACACTACTGTTAACACTCACGCTGAAAGAAAACTTCCAGATAGAAAAGTTGAAATAAATACTCATTGTCTTAAAAAGTAAAAAAGTAAAACGTTCCCTTAACATATTGATTTTTCACTCTTCCCTTAACACATGGATTTTTCACTCTTCGTTCTTCACTCTTCATTTCCTTCCTAATTTCCTCAAAAAATACTCTTGACCTTTGCCCGTCACCTTCGTAGTCACTCTTTCTTCCGACCCGTGGTGCGTCTTGATCATCGTCACCGAGGTGGCAAAGATTCCTTCCTCCACCCACTTCTGAATTGGTTCCGTCGACCGCTTGAAGATGTAGCCGTTCTCGCGCATCCATCTGAACAGCCGTGTACGTCCAGTAGTATAGCCATTCCTTGTAAGCAACTTCGCCAGCTCGCTAATTAGTATGCAGCCGTCGCCAGTAGTCACCGCATCGGCAAACTCCACCTTAGGTCGTTGCGCCTCCAACAGCTCATCCTTCTGCTCCAGCGTGCGGTTCAGAATCTTTAGCGCCTTGGCAAGAATCGTCTTCTCGTCGTCCTCGCTATCAAGAGGAATGTAGCCACCCGTCTTGCGGATTTGGGGGAGCACCTCAGAGGTTACCCACTTGCGGAAAGCCCTTGCCGAAGGTTTTCGACTGTCGAGTATAACATCATACAGTCCGTCCTCGTTAACGAAGTTCGCCATCTGTGTTCTTCCAAGCGAGTCGCATATGGGTTCAGTTGAAATGACCCCATCATCAAGTCGCATTGCAACACCATTCTGCTTCAGCCCCAGCACCTTGCATACATCTTTCAAGCAAAACCAAGGCTCACCCTTCTCATCCTTCACCGTTCGAATCCGTCCGAACTCCGGACTCTCGAAAATCATAATATTATTTGTCATAACTATTAATGTTTTTTGATTACGAGTGCAAAGATATGAGAAAGAAGCAGAGGTGGATTGGGTTGACAATTAACACCCACCTGCAATGTCAGCTTCCTGCAAACGACAAAGCCTTACAAACAACAAGTTAGAACAAGAATAAAAAAAGGCAGGTGGATAATTAAAATCTAATCATCCACCTGCCTTGGTATTAAAAACGGTCTTTCACCGTCCGATACGTCTCTACATCATAATCATTCCCTCGCAACCAATCCCTCACCTTGTTGGCGTACGATTCTATAGTAACGTCAGTCTGTAGCCCACATTCCTCTGTAAGAAACCTAAACACGGCACCGCCCGACGGCTTCTCAGCAACAAGTCCTTTCTCACGCCATAACAACAAGAAGCACACCACCACCTTGTTCAGCCCGTCGCCCTTTACCGCAACAAGCCGTCTGCTGCCCATCTTATGGTCGCTTAGATAGCACAAGAACCGATCCTTCTCCCGGTTCCTCACACTCACATTCTCCACCGTCGCCCTTCCGTCAATAAAAAGAAACTGCTTGCGAGGGCCAGGCGAAGTATTTTGTTGGTTTGGTTTTTCATCAACCTCATCCATTAAAAAACCTTTGGTAATCTGCACGAGTTGCTCCATTGAAATATTACCATTAATGTTCAATTCTATGTGATGGTCATTATGTATTGCCCCATCGGCATAATAATGGTTGCTCATATTATATTATTGATTATTATTCTTCCTGCAATAGTGGCGTATCAGCCGTTTCTCTATGCATGACTTTAAGGGTTTTGCTTTTATCTTCGTGCGTTGCTCCCGATTCGTAATAATGAGTTGCTTGAATAGTCGGTTTCTGGGAAAGCGATTCCAAAGCCTTTGTATTTTCTTTTACTGCATCAGTGTTTTGCTGAATAGCTGTAGCGATGGCAGAATCAAATGAGAGTTTTGGACTTTTTTCTTGCTCTTTGTCCAACAGGTTCATCTTCTTTTTTAATATAGGCAGAATCTCAGCATATACAAAGAAAGAACACACAGCAGTACGACTTATCAACCTTCTGTTCTTGAATAAAAGCATATTAATATTGGCAATTTTACCACTATTATATTCATCCATCAGCTCATTGAGTGACAATTCTGTCCGGATCTCATCATCTGTCATTGAATTTTTCCCATGTTGGCTCCTATAGTCTTCAATATCGTATTTCGTAAACTCATTACCAATCAATTCTATCAACTTAGAATTAGATAGTTCTGTCTTGAGTTTATCGCGATATTCTTTAAGCAGATTGATTTTCCTTCTATTTGAATATGAACCATCACAGATTCTTTGAACATTAGAAACAGCCTCTTGGCATTCGTTTAAGAATCTCTCTTTCTGTTGCTCACTATACTTCAAAAGCAAATCGTCAGACGGTTTCTGGAGCAAATCATTTATTTTACTTAAGATTAGCAGAAGATGTTGTATTGCTCCAAACACAATATTGCCATAGGTTATGCTTCCATACTTATCTTTCTCTATGTTTTTGAAGAATTCAGACACAGTCTTGCCTTCTACGTATTTGGCATGTTTGAATGCGGAATTTAGATTCTTACTATAGGTTTTGCGTCGTTTCTCTTTAATATCATTTGTTGTCAGTCCATTTCCCAGGTCCATATCTGCATCATCGATACATGCATTTTGTTGAGCTTTTTCAAGGAATTCATCCCAATTATTATAAGACTTCCAATATTCAAAGTCTACATCTGCGTCAGCATTTTCTCCGAAAGGCAACTTTTTACACCATGCACAGTAAAGTTGTTCAAACAAGCATGTGGTATCAATAATCTCTGACACCAATGCAAGTCTGAACAACTTATTTGAGACAATAAATGACGTATCGAAATGATCCAATGCAGAACGGAGGTTTTCGAGCGTGTGTAAATGGAGTGACTTTTCGTACATTTGCTATTTTATTTGGTTGGAAGGTCTTGAAGGATTTCAACAAAGATAGTCGGTGAAGAGAACATTGCGCGTTCATTCTCCCATTTCTGGTAAAGGTATTCAAAACCAGCATTAGCATAGCCCTCAATCTCTCTCTCAAGAGAACGGATAAATTCTCCAACCGTTTTTTCGTCAGCATTTTCCAAATCCATCCATTTATAGCCGTATGACTCTGAACGGTTCAGCATCATCATGACTATAAAATCACGGATCGGAGTAGGTTTCCATTTAGACATTACAGCAAACTCATACTTATTTTCCTTTGGTTCTAAGTATACAGGTTGTCCTAAGCGTACACCAATAACGCAAGCATACATGAAGGTCTGGTAGATTGGGCCGAATTGTGCCACATCACCAGATCCCGTCTTTTCGCCTATATTGGAAATTGTATCTATCATTGAGCGGTACTTCTCGCTGTAATGAGGGCGAAGGTCATTTATTTTATCTTTCAGTGTTGAGCTGTTCATACTAATAATTATTATTCAGAATAACACATTTTTTTAGTTATAAGGTTTGAAGAATCGGCACGCTCTTCTATATAATTGACGTAGAAAGTACCCTTGAGCTTACCATCTCGCATGCGCTTTGCTATTTCCAGACCACCTGGCAGAATATACTGTTTAGAATCAGGATCGTACAAATCCTTTATCATAATAATACTCTGTCTGAACACATGTGGAGCCATGTCAAGAAAATTGTTGACAAACCTCACTCCAAACTCAGAGAATGGAGCGTCGGATATGAAAGGATAGTCAAAACTATTTTCATTTTCTTTAGCCGATATAATGGACATTACAATTGCCAGCTGTTTCATTCGCTGGAAACCAGTTCCATTACCAAACAACTCCTCGCCGTTTCTGTCAACAACCTTCACTTTTACTGTTCCATCTTCCTCACGTTTAAATACGAGAGTTCCACCGAGAGTCTGGTTGCCAGCTGTCAGTTTTGCGTACATGTTATTTGCAACAATTTGCAATTTGTCTACAATTGTCTTGAATATGCGCTCTTTTGTTTCAGCAAACATGTCTGCTACAGCCTGCATGTCTGTATACAGCTTTTCAGCCCTTATTACTTGTGTGTTATTTTGCTTCTTGCTAAGAGAATTACGAACTTTTTTCAGGCTATCTTCCCATATTTTGATTTTAGCTGTTAACGATTGAATTTCTGAATTTTTATCAGTTTTTATTTTCATTGCATTGTTGTAGCTGGAAAGTATCATACGGTCAGCTTCAGGTTTTGTGTCTTCTGTACCAAGCAAAGCCATCTCGTTCCCCTTCTGTTCTATGACATTCTCCTGTTTCTCTATCTCTTTATCTAGTGATTCTATAGCATCCATATATTGCTTAAAATCATCTACAATGCATGGGATAGTTGTTTCATAGCGTCCGGTTATTTTCTGTATGTCTCCATAAAACTCAACAAATGAATCCGATGTAAGCATAGCTCTGCGCGGACGATTCATAACTTTTTGTATATGAAGCCATGGTTTTGAGCCTCTTGGTGCTTCTCTGTCACAGACTTCGCAATGGCACTTCTCTAGCATACGCTGCAGTGATGGGGTGTCTGGCGAACCCTCTGGAAGCATTATGTCAGGATTGTCAAGTATTTTCTTCTGGGCAAGTTCTTCAATCAGCGTAGTGCGGAGATTGTCAAAAACTCTGGTCTCGTTATTTAAACCCATAAGTAACCAAGGGCGGTTTTCGTCGAACAAACGGCCTGTTATGGATTTTTCTTGAGATTTCTTCTGTTCCTGTAGATTTAGAAGACTTTCATGTTCTTTTTTATATCCAATACGAGCCTCTATACGTTTTTGGCTCGAAAAAAAGTCTCTTTCGAATTTCTGTTCGTTCTCATTGGCACTTGCGAGTTCTTTTTGTGCCAACCGAATTTTCTCTTTTGAGTCAGAAATCCATTTCTCAAATCTATCGCGTTCTTCCTGTAGCTTTGCTAATTCCTCGTTAGCCGAATCGCTTCGTTTCTCCTCTGCCTTGTATTCTTTTTGGGCTTCAGCAACGAGTTCTTTCGCCCTGTCACACATTTGTATAAGGTTGCTCATGTCAGCAAGCACATTTATTGTGTTCTCCAAGCCTTTGAGTGTAGAAAGGTCTACAAGTCGTTCCATCGACTCACCTTGCAGAAGGGAATATTTCTCCATTTCACAAGGTATCATCTTGCGAATAGCCTCATCTTTCTCACTTTTGTCATAGATAGGCAAATCTTCATTGCCTTCTGTCTTTATTACTTCAGTTGTAGCATTAAAAATCCACTCGTCATCATGTTTACAATTCACCTCCTTTGTTACAGTATAGCATATGTCATCATTCACAAAAACAATGCGCACGCCGATTGTAAGCTCGTTGTATTCACGGCGTGCTTTACCCGAAATCATCTTATAATAAGATTCATCAACAGGCATTATCTTCTTCTCGTCAGAATCATAAACTTCATCGCGGAGAATCCAAAGAAAACCATTGTAGAATTTTGATTTTCCCATGTTATTGTCGGCGTTGATTATGTTTATGCCTTCTGTGAATGTGTAGGTATTATCTTCATAACTTCCATAATAGTTATAGAAGTTATGGAAACTTATTGATTTTATGATTGTACCCATATTATTGATTTAGATTAGTCTGAAACACGATTTAAGATGCTTCGGAACGTTGTTTGTACTGTGCGACGATTTGCCACGCAATTTATCACATCCTTGATGATTTCTACAGGGATGTATTCCGATTGTGATGTATATGAAGCAGCTTCTGCCTCTGTTTTGTTTATATTGAAGTGGCTCTGCAGTTTGTCAGATTTCATCACTTCTTTGAAAATAATCTGAGGTTCCATATTGTTGTTTTGTTATAATTATTATTCTTCGTTCAATACCATGCCGTTCAAGTCTATTTCGTAGAAATTGATGACTTCTTCGAGTGTGCTCAAGGCTCCTGTGTAGTAATTGCTTGCAAGAGCGCCAAAATTGGCAACCCTTCGCATTTCATTTTCCACAAGATGTTTCTCCATCGTCCAAAAACGTCGTTCGTAATATGGCGAAGTAAAATTTGGCACAACTACTATGTCGTAAATCCATGCAAACAATTTGTCTTCATGTTTTCTGAGCAAACGTCCGCGACGCTGGATAAACTGTCTCGGATTTCCACTGCTTGATGTAAAGATGCCGTATTCTGCTCTTGGCACATCCACACCCTCATCAAGACAGTTTTTGGCAAACAGCACATTAATTTTGCCAGCAGCAAAAGCTTCTAATTTCTGCTTCCTTATCTGCTTGGAATCGTGGCCGGTGTATGAGTTGCATGTCACGTAAGGGTATGTTTGTTTCAGAACACACTGCATTTCCTTAAGAATATAATCGTCAAGTTCTTCATTGTCCGACTCTTCAATCCGGTTGCGCTTTCCTGCCGCCGAATATACAAAGCAGTATTTTAATCTTTCCTCGCCTATTTCCTTGATGATTTTTTTGAACACATCCATTTTGTTTTTGGCCTTATGGAGTATGTTTTTTCTTATGAGCAATAGTTTTCTTGCCTTTTCAGGGTCGGCGAAATCTCTTTGTAAGCCATCGTACAGCTGCACAAGTTGTCGTGTGATTTTAGCATATTTCTCCATTTCATATTCCTCCAACTTTGCCAGATATGGAAAGTATTTATATGGCATCAATCGTTCTTCTTTTATCGCCCTGCGCATAGAGAAGCTATAGGTGTATGGATAAGAGTCGTTGAAGAAACTCTCAATCTCACGTGTGCCTTCTTCGTCATATATTCGGTTGGGTGTGGCAGAAAGCGCTATTCGTTTCTTAATCGTCATTTTGTGAAACGCATCTCTGACAGATGCAGATCCGATATTATGAGCCTCATCTGCAATGAGTAGCGTTCCGTCTGAAAGCTTAGGAAGAAAAATTTGAAAATCTGCCATTACGAAAGATTGATAAGTGGATATAAGAACATAGTCCACTACTTTCCCCCTACGCATTTTTGATACAATCCTTGCTATATCCTGCTTCCATTTATGATTTTCCGATGAAATCTTTATCACATTACGAAAGTTGAAGTTGCCCACCTCATCACCCCATTGCTCAACCAAGGTCAATGATGGTACAAGTATCAACAGATGATAGAATCCGCTATCCATGTATTCCTCTAACGCACAGTTGAGCGATGTCACGGTCTTGCCCGTTCCTGTAGCCATAGCGAAAACACCTTGCTTTCCACGGTCACGCCACGCTTCATAAGCCTCAATCTGATAAGGACGAGGACCGTCTTTAAACTTTTTGGGGAAATGTGGCTCATCGGCAGAAGGTCTTGATTCCTCCTGCTCAAAATCCATAACCACTTCATTCTCCAACCGTATCAGCTCGTCGACATTGTCTGTAGGATATTTGCTTACTATTTGTTTGCAGAATTCCACAGCGTCAAAGACGTGGACATCCTTGTTTTCACCGTTCCATATATTGTCAAAATCTTCTTGATAGCAAGCTATCCTTTCGATCGATTCCTCGTTATGCCAAGAGCAGATGCAATCTATCGCCTCAATATTGCGGGTTAATCCCGCCGCCGTAAGATTCATGGAACCATTGAATGCCACTTTATTGTCTGACGAGTCGGCAAACACTCCAAACTTTTCATGAGCTATGCCATTGTCTCTCAGTAATACAATCTTTACCTCAATCCTATTTTTCGAAATAAGGTAGGACAAGCATTTAAAGAAAAGTTTGTCACGACATGAGAATGTCTGTAGTAATCTGTCGTACGACTGAAGCATACTCGCCTCAATCCCATCATGGTCCTTATTTCTGAGCATGTTGTAATCATCCTCTGTGACATGAGGATTGATGTACATTCGCATATTTCCACCATTTCTCACAAAATGTGCAAAACCACAGGCTAGCATGTTGAAACAGGCACTACTGAAATATCCTAATCCAAGACATAGAGTAGAGCTGTTAGATAATGCTTTTGTAAAGAACTCTGTTGGCTTATGTACACGTTTGGAGGAATAAAGCAGCATGAAATTCTGACTTGTCAAATCAGTTTCTGTATCGTGCGTATCGGCTATTGTCTTTGCAAATATCTTTTCGTACGGAAGACTGCAAAGCCCCCATTTCCTATTTCCGAAACTCTTGAAAACTTGCTTGTCGAGCGATAGCGACGAGCACAGGCTATTGTATGATGTGCTAGACTTTCTATGTTGATTCACATAATTGAGAATATCCAACAAATCCTGCAGCTCATCTGCATGAGTTTCCAAGAAACACTTGACTAACTCGCGGATTGCGGGTTCTGCGGTCTTCTGTGGTGCTTTCTTTTCTGCTTTAGATATAATTATATTATCGTCAGGATCAACAACAAGTTCGTATAATGAATATATTTCCGAAATTAGGACTTGAGTTATTGACCTCGTCTTGGTAATGTCATAATTATTCCAAAAATCAGGATTTTCTTATATATACGACGCTATATTTAGGCACTCGCCACCCTTGGCAATTTGCAGCAACTGCCTGAACGCATTGTGAAACTTGTCAAAGTCAAACACTTCTGCCAAATCCATTCTTTTTATGAGGTCAATCATAATTCTTCCAATCCTTCATGTATACGATCGAAAAGATAGTCAAACCCAACAAGATTAGGATTGTCTTTCACATCTCTGTCAATGCGCTCGAGTCCATCGTCAAGGTGCATCTTAAAGTAACGTGGTAGATTCTTGTCGGTATCTTTGATGTTGTAATGGGCACAAATCATAGATAGGTATAGAGGAAACAGGTTGCCGAAGAGCACATTCTTGCTGTACTCCTTGCCGCCAGCGTCCATAACGTCGGTAGGCGCAAATCTAACGCCGCTCTTAAGCGAATATGCAATGGCTATACGAGCAATTACATTCTCTGTTCCGAGAGCAAATTTGCGCGTTAAGCGTGTGACAAGTTCTTTGTTCTTTGCACTTGTCTTTATTTGAGTTATTGGTGTCATGTTGTTGCTTCCTAATTTTCGTTCATCAGTGTGGCAGGGTCTACCTTTTTGAAACCTGAGCGTGTTGTGTCATTGGTTATCAGAGTCGTACTGCCTATATATGGCATAAGCATTTCGTATTCAGATTGTGTGAGCTCCTTATGCAGCAATGGAAACAAAACCACCTGTCGGGAGATTGTCGGATAGAATTCCGTAATAATCTTTGATGAGTGGCTTTTGTCAAACTTTTGCAAAGGACTGTCTATAAACACGGGAAACTGGATTCCGCTCTCGTCCACAAGCGATTTCAATAGCGATGTAGCATAAAGCTGCTTCTCGCCTTTTGACAGAGTGTCCTTGTCAATCACGTCACCGCTTGTTGTGTAGAGAAGGATATCCATGGCATCGGCATTAATTGCCACCTCAACACGTCCTATAAAGTCCTCTTTATGCATAAGCGAGTTGAGAGTTGTTTTGATGCGGCGCTCAAGTGATGATTTCTTGTTTTGCTTCAACGTTTGCAGGAACGTTTCAAGTTCCTCTGTAAGTTGGCTCGCAAGTTTGTCCTTCTTTTCGTCGGCATCGTCAACGCTCACACGTTTGCCAAGTTCCTTGATTTTCCTGTCCAATGATTGCAACATAATGTTTGTAGCTCCAGCTTTTTCGTGAAAAAGTCGGATTTCCGCATCTGTTTGTTGTATAGCCTCCTCTATTTCGTTCTTTTTTTGGCGCAGTTGCTTCACCACCTCATCGCTCTCTTTGCTCTCCATATTGGCAAGTCGGCGCGAATTGCGTTCCAGAGTTATTCTGTTCTTGCGGTAGTTTTCAGCAAGAGTTTCAAACTCAATCCGGTATGTTGTTGTAATGCTGTTAAATACGGATTCTATCTCGGCAAAGTCGTCCTCGCCGACGTTCATCATCACCTCGCGGTTAGATTTGCTCCCCCGATACTTCTCAAGGATGTCCTTCAACTTACGCTCTGCCTCAGTCTTCTTCTCCTTACCGACAGGCAAAGCAGCAAGCAAAGCCGTTAAATCGCTGTTGATGGAGTCAAGCACGTCGTTTTGGGCAACAGACGCCTTGTTGCTGACGATGGTCTCACGGTCGAGCTTTGCAAGCTCGTAGCCTTGTGCAAATACTTTTCCGGCAATGGCGAATGGGGCGTAGTCGATGAATTGCTTTAAGCGGCTCTTCATTTCTGTATCCTTTTTTCTGCATGTTTCGATAACCTGTTTTGTGCGGTTCATGTCGTCAGATTTTACGTTTGAGCCTTCTCGTGACAGTTCTGACAGAACCTGAGCATCCTCCTCACGGTATTTGCTCATTTGGATATTTAATTTAGAAATGCTGTTTTCGATATCCAGAATTTCCTTGTCTACCGAGGCTTTTTGCGCCAATGTGTTTTCAAGTTCTTGGCGTAGGCCTATGTCGCGCGACTTCTTGCGATAACGCATTTTTAGTCCATCGAGATTTGATATTAATTCTTCATATTTGCGAATGCCCAACACTTCGCTGTATGCGCGTCCCAAACGTCTTTTCTCTGCTATTGTGGAGGTTTCTGCCAGCTCCACTATTTCTTCTGAGTCGAAAAAGAAAAGGCGTGCAAGATTCTTGCTTAGAATGAAGTCGTTAATGAAAACTTCCGGACCAATTTCCTCGGTCAGTTCGTTCCTGTCGCCGTCAATCAGAATCTCTACCGTCTCCTTTTGCAGGATGGCATCATAGCTTCTGCTTACTTCAATGTCACGGCACGGAATAGCAGGGATAGCCAATTCCGAGAAGCATATGGAAACACTGTATACAGAATCTCTTTTTATATATTCCAATTCATTGGTATAGCCATGTCGTTTGATATAGGCTGTGATTTCCGGTGTCACAGTTTTTTTTTGGCGTTTGTCGGCATTTATGTTGAGATTGCTCTTTAACATAGATGCATAACCAGAGCTGGAGTCCTGTCCGGCAGCTGGCACATCGCTCACGAAGCGTCCATAAAGACACCATAGGAGCGAGTGCAAAAATGTGGTTTTTCCGAATCCATTTTCTCCGCATATTAGGTGTACGTTTCGCTCGGTGCATGGCTCGAACGAAATAGTGTTAACTCCTTCATATAGGCGAAAATTGTTTAATGTTATACTCTTTATAATCATGCCTGTTCTTGTTCTTTGATGAATGTATCCAGCCTGTCCTCTATATCATTTTGCAGTCCAATCTTGCGCATTAAGAGTATCTTGCTTTTCTGTAAAGCAAGAAGTTCTTGAATCAGACGGAAGTGTTGTGGTGAATGGCAAGATTTCTCCAACATAAGCCGTTCTTGCAGACCTATTTCCATATTGGGGATATTGTAGCCATAGATCTCGTTGTATATGTCATTCACGGTGGTTGTGAAGTTACCGTCGCGAAACCATATCACCTGAATGGCTATAAGTTCCTGGCTGGTAATAAGACGCACGCTTGAATGGCTTTCTTGAACCTTCTTTTGTGTTCGTAGAAGGTCGCGAAGCATTGTTATACGGTAATCCATAGTGTAGTTGCCAAGATTATGCCCCGTCTCGTCTATAGCTGCCTGACCGTTGCGGCGTGTGGAGCAACGCAGTTCCGAAATGTTGCGGTTTTCAACGAGTCGGTTGCGGTATTCAAGCAACGGTTTCATCCATTCCACACCCTTCTTGACAAGTGATGACATGGACTTGTCTTCTTTCACAACCGTACAAATCCAACATCCAAAGCGGCTTTGTCCGCAACTCTTGTGGCTCTTGTCAGTCACAACTGTAGGACATTCGTAGTCATCGGCTGAAGCATCAAGATATATGTTGAACAAAATTTTGTTGTCAAAACCCCATGGAGAAGGAATGGTGTTGATTATCCACCATACTTCTTCAAGCATAAGTTCCTTGATGGGGGCATATGTGTAAGTGTTGGGGTTGAGTGGATGTTTAGAGAGACGGTGTCCCTTAATCTCATGCCTGCGAATTGAACGTTCACGCTGTTGACTTTCAGAAAGTCGGGTGCCCACAAGTACTATTGCCTCCCCATCTGACACAACTTGGTCGGTTATGAACTTGGACGTTGGCTTGATTTTCATTTTTTCCGTACAAAAACGGAATGAATTATTGGGGACAGGATATCCTTTACCAATCACACAATACCAAAACGTATCTTCTATCTGAGGAGTTGTAGTTACCACCTGTACAGGCATTGCTTGCGCATGTGCAGCTTCGCCAATCTTCAACAATACATTAGAGACATATTCTTCAATGATAGGATTCTCAACCATAGTATCATTGCACACAACATACACCCTACGTTTTAACGATTTGCCTTCTTCTCTCAACTCCTGCATAGCTATCCAAGTGAGCATAAGTAGCACTGTAGAGTCCTTACCGCCTGAGAAACCGATAATCCATGGACGACAATTAGAATCAGTCTCCATGTATTGGTCTTTCAGTTCGTCAATAACAGATTGTATACGTTTTGATTTTATTTCAGTTTTCATTAATTAATGCCCCTATTAATTTTAGTTGTATTCAAATTACAAAGATAATAAATAATTCTCAGAACAAGCAATTCCCCTCTCATTCTTTCCGCCATCCTTCCTCTCTTCCCGCAATCACTCCCTCCACCTTGCATCTGATTTCGTCATCAGACATTTCTTTGGATGAAGGAAAGCGCATTCGCATTTTTCTGCTGCTCCTCAATGGGGTCGCCTTACCGAAGACTATGTTACTATCTTCGGCAAAGAGCGCCGCCAGATGTTTCTGCCTGTCCTCCCATTTGTGAGAAGCAAACTCATGATTGTATCTGAAATAATAAGTAACGATTTTGCCGTCGTTTAATATTGTTTTTAAGGTTTCTTCCTGCCTAACAGATTTAATTCTCGCGCAACATACAGTCGTCAGAGATATTTTTGTAAACATATTGACCAGATAGATTAAACAGATTGAGTTGCTTGGGCTTCTTAGACTTTGTGTGTGCCGTATTCAAGCGTTTCTCGCCCGAATATCTGAATATTGCATCAGCCACATAATAGCCCAAATTCACTGGCACGGCATTACCTATCATCTGTTCCACGTTGGTCTTAGTGCCCTCGAAATCAAAATCTTCAGGGAAAGTCTGAATCATACTTCTTTCGCGCGAGGTCAACGAACGGATTCCGTCCAAAGAGTCAACAGGATCGCCTGGATGAAGCGAATATCCCTGCGGCATGGGGCGGTTGACTCCACGTATGGTGGCACTCGGCTCGTCAGTACTGAAAATGCCACGACGTGCATAGCTTCGAGGATGACGGTAATAGTATTTGACATCCAGTTTTTCACCAAAATACTCGGCTACCGTCATCTCGTGATCAGACAGATTTGCCAAAAGCGTTTCTTTAAGAAAATCGTCTTCTGCTCCCATCTTGCCCACCATCACAAAGCGCTTGCGCTTCTGAGGGACACCACACAATGCGGCATTAAGCACCATATAGGTCAAACCATAACCAGCGGCACGGAATACAGCCAAGGAATCCCGAAGTTTCTGGGTCTTCATTATTCTCTCCACGTTCTCCATGACAAACCACCGTGGTTTTATCTCCGAAATTATGCGTGCATAGCATACAGTCAAGTCTCCACGTCCGCCCTCTTCATTGCGTTTACCCGCAGACGAAAAATCCTGACATGGAGGACCGCCGATTATCATATCAGGGCTAAACTCACGGATTTTCTTAACAGATTCCTCAACGTTTGACAAGTCGGCCCTTATAGCTGGGTGCGCGAAATTGCGCCTGTACACATCAAGTGCGTCCGGCCAATTGTCAAAACCGGCAACCACATTCATTCCAGCCTTTTCAAAGCCAAGGCTAAGTCCACCACAACCACAAAACAAATCTACTACTTTCATCTTTTCCTTATTCAAATAATTCGGGATGGCTTACAAGATAGGCATCAAATCTTCTTTCAGGTCTTAACAGCTTTTGTCCATCACCCAGTATGATATTCTTAATCTCGTATTTACTGATTCGGGGTGTTTCAAGTTCTGGCGACTTCATAAATTGATTGGTCAGTCTGCCACTAATGGCAAAGGCCTTGTCCGTCTTGTATTTATAAGCAAGACTGTTTACTATGGCGGTATAATTGAATTTGCCGAACTGCGTGAAGTCCCAGAGCATCTTGTACAGCCATATTATAGTTCGCTGATTTCTTGAAATATCGTCCTCGGAAGACGATTCTCTCAAAGCCATCTGAATGACTGACAAGTTTGACCATACAAAAACGTCAAGACATTTCTCGTCCAAATCTGTCAATCTTTTGTCTGTTTTCCATATAGGCTGCATTATCAATGGAACCTGCCTGTCAACCATATCGCTCGACACGCTTAAAACAGCTTGCTTTATCGCCTCATAATGAGGCGCGACCTGCCTTATTTCACCCCAATCTCTTATTTCCTCTCCAATAGTATTGAGCATATTATGCAAGCGCATTTTCCCTTCCGGCGAATCGTAACATGCGCAAATACTACAAGCTACAAACAAGATAGTAGGCGAACGAACTACAATCTCACTACCATATTCCGCATCAGACAAGTCCTTTGTTGTATTGTCAGGAAGGGTTGTCAACTTAACTTCAAGACCGCTCATAGGAATTGAGCTGGAACGGTTTATCATTACCAAATCTATTTTCTCTTTCTTGCTTGCAGTATAATACTGCTCGTAGGGATAATAGCCAGCCTCATAGTCATAATAAGCATCCTCACTCAGTGGGTCTACACCAAATAACTCCAATGCTGATATTTGATTGTGAACAATCTCGTTCTTATCATCGGTGCAAATGAAGACAGGTGATATATTCTTGCTGCTCATATATGCAACAAGAGATGCAGGGAATGAACTGTTAAACTGATTCTTACCCCATGATTCCTCATATCTGTAATCCCTGCTGGAATACTTCTGTCCGAACAAACCAGGATCAACACCTTCCACCAGTTGAATTTTCTGTTTTACTTTCTTTGCCATATGTGATATTTTATATAACTTGCAAAAATAACAATTTTTCCACAACTACACATCAATCTACCCCAACAATTTTCTCAGTTTTCAAAAAACAGCAGCCCATCTCAAAAATTCAGTCATTTTCAGTCATTAGTCATTTAGTCATTTTCGATTTTGAAAGTGTGAAATT
>ERZ1034939.945-NODE-945-length-15935-cov-9.468577_pt1 | contig 15935 bp, 14 predicted proteins | sample MGYA00520626_ERZ1034939 | MGnify/ENA primary metagenome ERZ1034939 (study PRJEB33766, sample SAMN09781751) | gut metagenome | biome: gut microbiome | host: Homo sapiens | place: Madagascar | study: EMG produced TPA metagenomics assembly of the PRJNA485056 data set...
TGAAAATGCTGATGCCATTAGCTCCGATGGCACCTGCCACGGCTCTTGTGCCATTAGGATTACCCATACTTATGGCTATTTCCTTATAGCTCCTTGTTTCTCCGTAGGGGATGTTGAGCAATGCACGCCATACTTTTTTCTGAAAATCGGTTCCTATAGGGTGCAACGGAATATCGAATGTCCTGCGGCTGCCGGTGAAATATTCATCCAGCTGCTTCTTGGACAGTTCCAGGATAGGGGATGTTTCTATCTTGAACACTGCCTTCATATACCGCGAAAGCCGAAGCTTATTGTGCTCTGAACATGGCATTTCATTCCAATCACAAAGGCACAATTCATCGTCCACCGATGCCAGGATGATTTCTCCACAAGGCGAACTGTAATATTGAATGTTTACTTGTTGCATTGTATTAAATACTATTTCATTACTTCTTGAATTTTCATACTTACGAATGAGTCATATTGTACTTTGCTGCAAAAGTAACAAAAAATATTGGATTTAGAAAAAAAGTAGGATGGAATATTCTTTTTTAACTCAACAGTTTGAAAACTCTAAGGATCATTAAACCTCCCCAACTCTGTCCCTGTATTGCCATCTTGGTACTATCAACAAACTGGAACTGCTGGCACATCGACTTGACACCTGATACGATACAATTGTATGCACTTTCACCAGGATGGCCAACCTTGTAGACAATATAAGGAACAAAGACCACATACCCACGACTACAATAGAACGGAATATTCACAGTAGAACGGCTTGGGCGTGGTTCTATATAATTGTACAGAGTCTCCGAACGCTTTTCGTAGAAGTAAATCATCATAGGGTACTTCTTTGTCGAGTCCAGAATGTTCCATGGTTAAGAGACTATTACAAACTGTGATAGACTTATTAGATAGTTAGACTCTCCTTTAAAGTATCTGGCTTAATCTTTCTAATTCATAAATGATAATTTAGAAGCAATGGCAAAGCAACTCTACGACTATTGGTTTGTGCAGTTTGACTTCCCGAATGAGGAGGGCAAACCATACAAATCAAATGGTGGGGCTATGGTGTGGAATGAGAAGCTGAAGCGTGAAATACCGCAGGGATTGGATACCCAAAAGATTGGAGATATAGAAAAGAACATCATAACAGGCAAGACTCCTTCATGTGCAGATGAGGATAATTTCGGAGGAGATATACCTTTTGTGACGATAGACGATATTAGAGGCAATCTATTTGTTTTTGAGGCACAACGTACTCTTTCTACAAAAGGTGCAGATAGTCAAGAAAAGAAATACTTACCCATAGGAAGTCTTTCTGTTTCATGTATTGGAACTATTGGTGTTATGGGATTTGTTGCAAGATTAGCGCAGACGAACCAACAGATAAACTCAATTGTTTTTGAACATGAATATAACAAAGAATTTCTATATTTTTCTTTGAAATTGTATTATGAAAATGCAAAAGCTAAGACTGGGAATGTTTTTGCAAATATGAGCAAGGAAGAATTTGCGTCAATAACCGTGGCTTATCCCCCAAAGCAAATTTTACAAGCTTTCCATAATAAAGTTGCTCCAATATTCGATAGTATAAAGAATAATATAGAAGAAATCAATAGTCTCACTAAGCAGCGAGACGAACTTTTGCCACTCTTAATGAACGGTCAAGCCACGGTAAATTATCATTTATTTGTTTTGTTTATTTCTAAAATTATGGTATATTATAAGGAGACAAACATTAATTTTGGATATGAAAGAAATAATAATACAAAACGTTTTAGATGGAATGAGAGTGGTTTTGACCGTTGAACAGCTGGATTTGTTAAGCGAAGTGACCCAAAAAGTATTGGCAGAATACGAAATTGTGGTTAAAGCTACAGATGAAGAACTGCGTGATAAAGAAAATTCAGATTTTCTTGGAGCTTTTATCTCTTCGAAAAAAGTTGAAGGATGTTCTGAAAAAACACTCAACTATTATAAGTCTTCTATAGAGAAGATGATTGCTGCTGTCAAGAAGAATGTCTGTAATGTTACTACTAATGATATTCGCTGCTATTTGGCTGATATGCAGGAACAACGAAAGTTGAGCAAGGTGACCATAGATAATTTGAGACGCATCTTTTCAAGCTTCTTTTCTTGGATGGAAGATGAGGACTATATCACTAAAAGTCCGGTACGCAGAATACATAAAGTGCGTACTGATGCTTTGGTGAAAGAGGTGCTGACGGATGAGAATATAGAAGTGTTGCGTGACAGTTGCCAAGAACTTCGTGATATGGCGATGATAGACTTGCTACTCAGTACAGGCATGCGTGTGGGTGAGTTGGTAAAAATCAACCGTGAAGACATTGACTTTCAAGAACGTCAGTGCGTTGTGTTTGGAAAAGGTAATAAAGAGCGAGAGGTGTACTTCAATGCACGTACAAAAATACACCTCAAAAAGTATCTGGATCAACGCTCTGATTCTAACCCGGCTTTGTTCGTCAGCCTCAAGAAACCTCATACCCGATTAACAATTAGTGGCGTTGAGGTTCGCTTGCGTCAGTTGGGCAAGAAAGTAAATCTACATAAGATACATCCTCATAAGTTCCGCAGAACTTTGGCAACAATGGCTATTGACAAAGGTATGCCAATAGAGCAGGTACAAAAAATGTTGGGACATGTGAAAATCGATACAACCTTGCATTATGCCATGGTAAATCAGGCAAATGTAAAAATGGCACATCGTAAATTCCTTAATTAAGGTTTATAAATTAGTGATTCTGCTTGATTTTGAGTACCTTTGCATCACAAAATAAAAGCAAGCAGAATATGAAACTAAATGATATAGCCGAATTTGTCACGGACAAGATCAGCAGTAGTAGCATTTCTTTAGAGAATTATGTTACTACAGATTCTTTATTACAAAACAAGAGAGGTAGAGAAACTGCTCAAAAACTACCTCCAATGCTGTGTGCCCTTACCCATTATAAGCGAGGCGATGTTTTAGTAGCAAACATTCGTCCTTATCTGAAAAAGGTATGGTTTGCTGATTCTGAAGGTGGTTGTTCTTCAGATGTTCTTGTTTTCAGAGCCAAGAATGGGCATTATCCATCATTCCTTTATACCGTTCTAATACAGGATGCTTTCTTTGATTACGCCATGTCTGGAGCAAAAGGAAGCAAAATGCCACGTGGAGACAAAGACCAAATCATGAGATACGAATTGCCGACATTCACTTCTTTGGAAGAAGAAAATATCGGCAATATTATGGTTGATATTATGTCTAAAATCAATGTCAATCGTCAGATAAATGATAATTTAGAAGCAATGGCAAAGCAACTCTACGACTATTGGTTTGTGCAGTTTGACTTCCCGAATGAGGAGGGCAAACCATACAAATCAAATGGTGGGGCTATGGTGTGGAATGAGAAGCTGAAGCGTGAAATACCGCAGGGATTGGATACCCAAAAGATTGGAGATATAGAAAAGAACATCATAACAGGCAAGACTCCTTCATGTGCAGATGAGGATAATTTCGGAGGAGATATACCTTTTGTGACGATAGACGATATTAGAGGCAATCTATTTGTTTTTGAGGCACAACGTACTCTTTCTACAAAAGGTGCAGATAGTCAAGAAAAGAAATACTTACCCATAGGAAGTCTTTCTGTTTCATGTATTGGAACTATTGGTGTTATGGGATTTGTTGCAAGATTAGCGCAGACGAACCAACAGATAAACTCAATTGTTTTTGAACATGAATATAACAAAGAATTTCTATATTTTTCTTTGAAATTGTATTATGAAAATGCAAAAGCTAAGACTGGGAATGTTTTTGCAAATATGAGCAAGGAAGAATTTGCGTCAATAACCGTGGCTTATCCCCCAAAGCAAATTTTACAAGCTTTCCATAATAAAGTTGCTCCAATATTCGATAGTATAAAGAATAATATAGAAGAAATCAATAGTCTCACTAAGCAGCGAGACGAACTTTTGCCACTCTTAATGAACGGTCAAGCCACGGTAAATTATCATTTATCTGATGATTAAGAGCAATTTTGCGGTCAAGTGCATATAATATAGAGACAATATCTTTCTGATATTTAATACCAGGAAGGTATATCTCTATTTCTTCAAATACCGATTTCGGTAATATTGGAGTTGTTGTAGAACCTGCTATATTCTGAAAGTAAGGTTTCATCGTGGAAAGCAGATAGTACACATACAATGGTTCTGCACCATTTTTAAACTGGGTTATTGAGTTTATTTGTTGGTTCGTTGCACACGTGATATTTGAATACGCAACATTTCCCATATCTGAACCAATACACCCCACCAATACACTTTCGCCAGAAATAGTATTACTTGCAATTTCTTCAAATCCTGTTTGAGAAATGAAACGATTGTTTCTTCCCATCATCCCCAATCCTTTTGCAACATCTTCAGGAGTGTAGAACGGAATATTACCACAAGCATAGTTTTCTGCTATGCTTGTGGATGGGGTTTTGCCTGTAATCACCTTGCCGATGTCGGCAAGTCTATATTTTTTCAATTTCATTTATTCCTATATATATTATGGTAGTTTCCAAAATGGAAATAACCACGTATTACTCTTTATCCGTTTTTTCCTCTGATTCTTCAAGTTTCTCCTCTATTTCCTCAATCTGTGGCAATGCCGATGCTACATCAGCAAAGAGTTTTTCTGTTTCGTATTGTGCAATGCCCATAGGTTGGGTAATGCCACGAAGCGAAAACTCAGCTTTCTTGTTGCTCTTGGTTCGGCAGAGAAGCAAGCCAATAGTAGGCTTGTCCTCTGGAGATTTTACAATGTCATCAACTGCTGAAATATAAAAGTTCAGTTTGCTGACGAACTCCGGTCTGAACTCCACGGCTTTCAATTCCACTACAACATAGCAATGCAGTTTGAGATGGTACATCAACAAGTCAATATAATAATCATCCCCATCTACGGAAATATGGTATTGTCTGCCAATGTATGCAAAACCACGTCCCATCTCGAGGAGAAAATCAGTTATTTTGCTTGTCAAGGACTTTTCTATATCCAATTCATTTTGTAATGCCACCGTTCCAATGAACGAGAAATTGTAAGGATCCTTGAATATGTAACGAGCCAAGTCTGATTGAATAGGTGGCAACGTCTGTTCAAAATTATTAATTGCATGCCCTTTAGCATGGATATATCCATTGTCTATTTGGAGGAGCATCACATCACGACTCCACCCATTCTGTGCTGTTTCTGTTATATAGTAGGCACGTTGTGCTTCGTCTTTTACCTTGGATAACAGTGAAATATGGTGATACCAAGATATTTGTACTAGTGGAACTTGCACAAATTCCTTATCTTCACTCTCTAATTTTGCAAGTGTCACTTGCAAAATTGGCAGTTCCTTTAATTTTGCAAGTGACACTTGCAAAAATGGAAAATCAGGATATTGCATAGCGAAACTCTTCATATATCCAAGATTGCGCTTGGAATAGCCACGATCATTCGGATAGCGAGAAATCAAATCTTTCGATAGTTGCTCTATAACCTGTTTGCCCCAACCTTCCCGTTCTTGTTTCTGTAGGATACTTTTCCCTATATTCCAATATAGCGACAATGTTCCCATATTGACACTGATAGCTGTTTTCAACTTTGCAGTGTCAATCAGGTTTTCTATGTCTTTACGCCATTGATTATAGCCAGTAGGCAACAATGTATTGCCGTCTTTTGTTATATTGTTCATCTTATTATTCCTTTCCTGCATTAGCATTGAAACCGATGCAGTCCAACTGTTTTATAATTTCTTCTTCCAAACGATGACTTTCTGTAAATTGTTGTGTAAGCGTAGTTTTATAATCGCTCATTCGTTTATTGAACTCTTCTTCCGTAATATCCACATAGTCTATCTTGATATCAAAATACTGTCCGGCAGAGAGGCTATATCCCTTCTCTTTGATTTCATCGTAGGTCACATTGACAGAGAAGTCATCCACAGCTTCCTTATTTTGAAAAGTGCTGACTATCTGGTCTATCTCCTCGTCACGAAGACGAACCTTTTTCAAGCCATTGCTATCTTTGTATTCCTCACCAAGTTTGCTGGCATCAATCAATACCACCTTATCACTCTTCTTTGAGTCATCGAAGAAGAGTACTGAAACATTGGTTCCCGTGTTGGCAAAGACATTGCTTGGCATGGATACGCAGCCATAAACTATCTTGTTGTCAACGATATGCTTCAGGATTTTGTTCTCAATGCCACTCTTGGCGGTGATGAATCCTGTTGGAATAACAATGGCTCCCTTGCCTGAGTTTTTCTTCAAAGAATTGATAACATGCTGGATGAAGCAGGTATAGATTGCCATGCTGTCTTTTTTCTTCGCTGGCACTTTTGGTACTCCTGCCCAAAAACGAGCAGGGAAGGCGGCTATCTTTTCTCGGGTATCGCTAAAATCCATCTTGAATGGTGGATTGCTTACCACGAAGTCGAATTGGCGAAGACTTTGCCCATCGTCGCTTTTGTGATAAGGAGCAACCAAAGTGTCGCCTTGGATGGCATGATCAAGTGAAGATACTAAACCATTGAGCAACAGGTTGAGTTTGAGCATCTTGTTGCTTCGTTGAGAAATATCTTGGGCAAAAATAGTACAGCGGTCTTCTCCGATTTGATGTGACAATGCCATCAGAAGCGTGCCCGTACCTGCTGATGGATCATAGCATTCTACATTATGTAGGTCGGCATGGTCGCCAACTAAAAGGCGTGCCATAATCGTGGCTATGGCATGAGGTGTGTAATACTCTGCATACTTACCGCCACCAGCTGTGTTGTAATCCTTGATGAGATACTCAAAGATATTGGCGAAAAAGTCGTAATGTTCAGAAAAAGCTTCTTCGAATGAGAAGTTTGCCAACTTATCGACCATAGCACGAGCGAAAGGTGCACGTTGTGCCACATCGGTTACGTATTGTGTCAATGGCTCAAAGAGTGGTATCTTGGTGTTCTGAGTGGTCTGTGTAGAGTAAATTGCCAAGTTTTGTTCGGCAATATCACTCATGGTATTGTCAAAGATGAAGTCGAAATCTCCCTTTGCCTGTTGGTTCCAAAGATTGGCTATTAGATGCTCTGGTTTAAGACGTGGAAGGTCTGGTGAGAGTGAAGCCCATAGCATCTTGCGTTCCATGTCACTCAACTCGCTGTATGCTACCTCCCATTTCTCTGCCGTACGAATCTTTTCAGCATATTTGTTATTGGAGTTTTTGATGGCGTAGCCAAACTTATCGTTCAAGAACTTATACAAGAAAACCTGTGTGATAATCTTGTACTCATTGCCATCATTGCCCATTCCGTATGTCTTGCAAGTAGCCTTTAGGGCATCAATGAGGGCTACTGTCTTTTCTCTTATTGTCATATAGTCTTAATTTCTTGGATATGTTGCGTTATATTGATTGATATATTGACGAGCTATGCGAGACTGAATGAAGGTGTAGTCATCGAAGTTTCCCTCCATTGTAGGATAGTGATCCAGAGTTTGGGCTATCTCTGACAATACTGTCATCTCGAAGTAATCGTCTTTCTTCAGAATGTCGTTTCTGTCGTACACTTTTTGGTCTATTTCAGTCTTGATATCAGTGAGAATAGTCACGATGTCATTGTCATAATAGCTGAAGATAAACGGCTTATGTTCAGACAACCTGCGCTTGTTCTCCTCACGAATTCGTTTGTGGACATTGGCAAACTTAGTGTCGCCATTGTATTTTTTTAGCAATCGATTGTTGCTTTCCTGCAATTTAATTAGTCGCTCTATGATTTCATCGAGTTCCTTGCTCTCTTGGTTGAATTTTGCGATACTATCCACCACAAATCCGTGTTCCTTGAATCGCTGCATGAAGGCATCACGTAAGGTAATGTATTCAGGGTCGTCAGGGTCGGTGTTTTCTGTGAATTTCCGTATCGCTGTTGACCATTTGTCTTGCAACTCTCGTCCGCCTGCTATCATTTTCATCTCTTCCTCACCTATTTTGGAGAAATTAAATCGAATGTCTAGCATAGCTTCATTGATCAGTTGCTTGGTTTCATCTGATACAGAGAATGCTTCCTTTTGGTTGATGATGTCTATGTGGTGTTGCACTTCTTTCAGCATGTCTGGCAACTTGGTTATCTCCAGTTTGCTAAATGCTTCTTTCAACTTATCATCACCAAAGGTGCGAACGATATTGGCACAATCCTTGGCAGAAGTTAGCGTCTTCTTGAGGTCAAGCAATACTTGCTTATCTTCTATTGACGAAATCTCAGAAGAAAATTCTTCCACGTTATTGGTTGTATAATCAAATAATGTTTGACGTACATCCTGCATTTGATGGATCAATTCCTCTGGACTTTCCAAGACAGCCGAGAATGTATCTGTAGTGTGGTCTCCATCAACTTCGTCTGGATTGTTGAAGCGATTCAACTCTTTAAGATAAGCTTCGTTGGTCTCCTCAAAATTCTGCTTGATATTGGCAAAGTCGATGACATAGCCATATCTATTATCCTTATATGGACGATTAACACGAGTGAGTGCTTGCAGAAGATTATGGTCTTTCAACTTCCTACCAAAGTAAAGTCGCTTTAAGCGTGGCGCATCAAATCCTGTCAAGAGCATGTTGAAAACAATGAGCAAATCAATGGTCATGTCCTTCTTGAATTCCTTGATAATCTGCTTGCGAGTCTCCTTATCGTCACTATCATGCAAGATGAGACCTACACGAAGCGGATGCTTTTGGTATCCAATCATAGGGATAGCATTAGCAACCATCCATTCTTTGCCATCCAACTTTATCTGTATAGTCTTTGCCTCACCTCCATCATTTAGATTTTGAAAAGCTTCGTATAGTTTTCTGGCTTGTTCGCTGGTTTCGCAGATAACCATTCCGCCCAAAGTTTCATCTCCTTGGATTTTACGAAATTGGGTAAGGTCGGCAGCGATATAGCGAGCCAATTCACCTACGTAACTATCGTGCTCGATGATTTGTGAGCGTTTGATGTCTTTTTTCTGTACAAGTGTTTCCAACTTGTCATATACTTCGGAGAGTCTTTCTTTATACGAAGTCTCAATGTCCTCTCGTATGATCTTTAGTGTATATCCATCTGCAATGGAGCGATCATAATAATAGGTGTGAAAATATCGTTGAAAGACAACACTCGAAGCGCAATCTGCCTTTAGCAAAGGTGTGCCAGTAAGTGCAATTTTAATGGAGTTGGGGTCTGCTTCAAACAGATTCGCCAAAAAACATCCACCAGGCTTGTAGCCTCTATGAGCCTCGTCCATGATGAATATTCGCTGTAAGTTGGTAGCGTATGCAGGTAAGTCAACCTTTTCTTTATCTTCTGCAAAACGCTGAATGTTGACCACGGTAATCTCTTGATGTCCACTTGTACCTTGTTGAGCTTGGTTATTGCGGAATTGTGCCATTAACTCAGCCTTGGTATTTGCAGTGGAAACAACCAACCCTCTTGCCTCAAACTCTTGCTTAGCTTGTTCCAAGAGGTCTATTCTGTCAACAATGAAATAGAACTTGGCAACCATGTTCTTCTTAGAGTAATAATCAGACAATACGTATGTGAGGTAAAAAGACAATGCCGTTTTACCACTACCTTGTGTATGCCAAACTACTCCAGAGGTGGCTCCTTCTGAAATTTGCTGACGAATTGCCAGTGAAGCAAACATTTGCTGATAGCGCATGATGTGTTTTTGGTCAGTGCTTTCAATCTTGCCATCCACTTCTTTTTCCATTTTCACGTAAGCCATACCATATTTAATAAGGAATAGCAAACGTTCTGGGCTACACATAGATGTTAAGATACGATTGGTCGGCGTGTTGATTCCTAAATTCGTTTGGTATTCTGGCGTATGGTGTATGACTTGACAGTTAAAGTCTGCTAGAATAATCTTTTCATCCTCCTTGTTGATTTCCTTATAAGGATATTCTTTGTTATATGGTGCTATAGAGAGATTGTTGGGATTCTCCTCTCGGAAGCAGTTGAATGGTGCGTTTTCTCTTGCAGCAGTGCAATAGAAAGCTCCTTGGATGGGCACAATGCCCCCCATGGTGTCATATTCCATATTGTTGGAGAATATCATCAACTGGGTGATGTTGATAAATCTACGATATTTCTTGTTGGGAAAACGCTCGAAGTTCATTCGCTTACTTTCAGCCACAATACCACCATGATTGTTGGGTTTCTTGACCTCCACGAAGCAAAGAGGCAATCCATTGACAAACAACGTGATGTCAGGGCGGAACTCATCTTGACTATTCTTGCAAGTAAATTCTGCCGTAAAATGAAATTTGTTGTTCTGAGGATTCTCGAAATCAATTAATTTGATGGGAGAAACAGTCGTAAGTCGTCTATAGAAAGATTTTCCTAAGTCGTCATTGTCTAATTCTTGACGAATGGAGCGCATGATATTGTTAAACTCACCTTTTGATGATGGGTTTAAATATTCAAACTGTTTCTTAAATACATCAATCAAGATGTTTGTGTCTGGGTCATACACCTTACCAGCCATCTCTTCACTAATCTTCCCGAAATAGGAATAACCTAATCGGGTTAAGTGAACCATGGCAGGCATTTGTACCCTTGTCGCTTCGTTGAATTTTCCCATATTATTCTAAATTTAGTCGAAATTAATAATCTCACTAACACTCACGTTTAATAACTCTGAAATCTTTTTCAGAGTCATCAAGTCTGGTTGTGTGGTGTTGGTACACCACTTTGAGACTGTAGTTTGGTTTACCCCCAACTTCTCAGCCAACCATTTATTGGTCTTTTTATTTTTTACCAAGACCAATTTCAATTGATTTAAATCTTCCATTCCATCAATTTATTGATTTTAATGCAAATATAATGATTTATTTCGAAAAAGAAGTCATGTTGGTTGATTCTTTAACACGATATAACTAATTGACGATACTATAGATGAGTAAGAATGCACTTCTGTGAATAAAATTACTAGGGTGTCCAGTTAGATGTTCCGAAAAACAGATGCTGAAATCACCCGTTAAGTTATTAATATAACGCTCTGATATTTAACGTTTTAAGTAACGAAATAGTTCTTTAAAAATTTGCATAACTCGTTGATTTCTAGTAACTTTGAACATAATTTCAAGATACATAAATCAATGAAAAAGTTAGATTCAAACCAAGATAAAGACTCACTCCTTGAGGAGCAGAAACGTCTTTGTAAAGAGAACAAGAAACTTGCATCTCAAAAAGACAAAATCAAGGCTAAGTATGACAAGACCAAGAAGGAGCTTAAAAAAAAGACGTTCGGAAGATAACATTGACCGACGAACAAAGTCGATTACTCTCGAGCCTGTTCCCGGACATAGATTCCCTCTTATAGTCATTCAACTTTGCGTTTTGATCTACATGCGTACACCATGTGGGCTGCGCACAGTCGTGACTATCCTGGAGATCTTCGCCGAGCTGTTGGGTGATACATTTGGAAAGGTTCCGTGCTACAACACCGTAGAAAACTGGGTGAAGAAACTTGGTCTCTCTGTCTATCAGGATGAGCAGCCATGCAAGGACAAGAAGTTTGCAATGGTCGTAGACGAAAGCATTGCCATAAACGGGCAGAAGCTTCTCCTGACTCTTGCAATTCCTTCCGAGCATCAGGGGCGCCCTATAAAACACGAGGATGTCACAATTCTTGACATGTCGGTTAGCAAGGGCTTCAACGGCGATGACGTTCAAAGCAGAATAGAGGAAGCAGAGAAATCTGCAGGAAATGCTCCCGATTACATCATAAGTGGCAATGGTCATAATCTGACCAAGGGCATCACTGGCTCCAGGCATATACATCATGCAGACATCAGTCATTTCATGGGTGTGATTCTCAAGAATGTCTATGAGAAACAATCTGATTTTGTGGAGTTTACAATACTCCTTGGCAAGAAACGATTGCAGTATCATCTGACCGACAAGGCATACTTGCTGCCTCCCAATATGAGAACTATATCACGGTTCATGAATATGTCTTCATGGGTGTTCTGGGGTAATGAAATGCTTGACTGTTATGACACGCTACCAGAGAAAATACAGGAAGCGTATGCCTTCATAAAGGATTATGAATCTCTGCTGAAGGAACTGCAGGCTGTACTTTGTGCTGTAAGACACGTCGAGGCCATCTGCAAGAACGAAGGCTTCTCGATCATGACGAGCAGGAAGTGCAAGCTCCATATCATTACTCATGTCTTAGGAAATGCACATTCCAGACAGGTACATGCTGGTATCAAGATGCTTGAATACTTCAATCGGGAAGAAGCACTTCTCACTGCTAACATGAGCATCAATGTATCATCCGACATTATTGAATCTACTTTTGGCATCTATAAGAGCAAAAAGTCGCCGAACAAGCTGTACGGCGTAACGTCTTTTGTTCTGACGATACCGTTATATCCAAAAGTCTCGAACGAATCCGTTACAAAAACAATTAATTTCAAAGAGCGCATTGTAAATGTTAAACTGAAGGACATCAGTACTTGGTCAACCGAGCACTTGTCCAAAAACTGGGTTACAGAACGAACCAAAACGTTTAGGAAAGTGAGCTAAAATTGGTACAACGAACTGGACACCCTAGTTAATATAGTTAGTTCCGTTGCTGACGTAAAACTGTTGTTTTGCAGAATGCAACGGAACTTTTTTGTTTCTCCACTTATATTGATAACACTCTCGTTTCTCCTTTTAATACGTACATATCCGAAGCGTAAGATGTGTTGTCTTAATACCCTATAACTCATTACTTAAACAGTCATACTTCCACGTTTATTTGGCTTGAACTTCTTGATTTGTGTGGTTGCTGCCATATGCCGGCAACATTGCTGTCAACTGCCAGCAACATTGCTGGCAATTGCCGACAACCTTGCTGGCATATGGCAGCAATCGCATACATCTAATTCTTTAAGGCGATAGATTGGTCTTCTCACATCATATCAGCTATGTGTTTTAGCCTTTAAGAATACTCAAGAAAGCATTCTTTCATCATAATGATAAAGGAATACAACATTGAGGTTTCGTATTAAAAGGAAAACCATCCGATAGAACTAATGCTATCAGATGGTTTCCTTGTTTTATCATTGTTTAAACAAGTCTCTCTATTTCTTCTATTGAAAGGCCTGTACCTTTGGCAACTTGTTCTTGTGTGAGCCCCATGCCGAGAAGACGCTTAGCGGTGGCCAACTTTTCTTTGGCAACACCTTCTTCTCTGCCTTCTTTCCTGCCTTCTTCCTTCGCAGTATCGATTGAATTTTTTATGTCTCGATAGGCAGGATTGTCATATCGTTCTTCTGATAATCTCATAATCTGTTCTTTTTATAGAATTCTTTTGGCAAAGAGACGACTTTTTATAATATCTTCCAAGTATTTTTGCGTAAATCTATTATTTTAATGGTATTTTGGACGATTTTTTTCACTTAGTCTCATGAAAAAGTAGTTATTTTGCAAGCGGAACTTAACATGATTTACTGAACTTTCGCATATCAGGAAGTTAAAGGAGTTAAGGAAGTTAAGGAGTTAAGACGTATGTCTTGCTGCTTAAAAAACTACGCCAAAAAGACTGTTGTCTTAACTCCTCAGCGACCGTAGGGAGCGATAACTCCTTTAACTTCTGAACTTGCGAAACTTGAATATGTATTATTATCTGACTATTATTTTCTTGTCTCTTACCACGTAGATTCCGCTCTTCAACAGACTCTGCAGTTGGGAATATGGTACTTGATGGAGGAGTCGCACTCCGTGGAGAGAATATACGTCCACCATCTCGTTTCTATCTGCTGTTATTGTTGTAACACCAGTATAGCCTTCCTCACCATAGTAGCCTTTGATAATGGCTTCTACCAAGTCGGGTTGGTTGAATTCTGGCACGCTACGATGCTCTCCGTCCGTAAGTCCCATCCAGTGGAAAGTCCCTATATTATAGCTTTTGGTCATTGCTATGAAGTGCTTGGCAAATTCCAGGTAGTTGTCGCGATGGTTTTCATAGGCATTATCTGTACTGGTTCCCCATTCACCGACGATAAGAGGAGCCCCTTTGCTGATGAGGTGCGAATTCCAGCTCTTGATGAGATTCCTTACCTCGTTTTTGGCAGTTGTCAGATCGTCAATTTTCGGATACGAATGGACCTCAAATATCAGGTGCTCGCTCACCACGTCCTCGGGCAACTTCATCTCCTTCAGCGGGTCTTTCAGATGGCTGTTCCATGTTCCACTGCCATCGCATGCACCATAGGTACAGACCACGAGGTTGCGTTGCAGGTTGTTGCCGCCTGTAGCACGTATGGTATTGACGAAGCTTTGTGCATAGCTGTTGATGGCGTTGTAAGCCGATTTGGCGATGGACGCATCATAGCCGCCATTGGCTCCAAATGAGGCGAAACACCATGAGCGTTTCGAGTCAAGCATTTCATTGTAGCCCTCAAAAAGCAGATGCTCGTCATAGTCGCGAAATTCCTCCGCAATCTGTTGCCAGACGGCTTCGAACCGCTGATGCTGCTGGTTATAGACATTTTCGTCGGCAATGAGCCATGCCGTATTGGATGCCCCAGTATCGTGGTGAACATTGAGAATACAATACATACCTTGGCTGATGACATAGTCCACCACTTGATGCACACGTTTTATCCATGTCTGCTGTATCTGCGTCCCCAATGGGTCCTTCCACGGATACCAGATACTATTGTCAGAGCCTTTAAACTGGAATGTGGCTTCCATGTGGGGATACCATGTGACGGGCACGCGCACGGCGTTGAATCCTGCCTGTTTCAGCATCTGGAAAAGCGCTGGATTAACAACAGGCTGTCCCCACGCTGTCTCATACTTTGATGGGCTTCGGTCAGTCCAATGTTCAATCCACATGTTCAATGTATCTCCAGAATTACTTTCCAGCGTATTGCCCAGGTTCCACCCTATGCGCATGTTCTTAACGGCCTCTGTAGCTGTCTCGAAACTTTGGGCTACTGTCTGCATGCTTATACTACCCATTAAGGTGAGTACAATAAAGAATATATTTCTCATATAGCGTTGTTTTAAAAATTATTATTTTCCGTTTTTGGTAATTGGGAAATAGATAGTGTAGGACTCATCTGCAATCTCATAGAGAGAGGCTTCAGGCGTATCATCGGATTTTGTCCGCCGTAAGAATCGTCAATTTAGACAATCTGGGCACCCATAGTATGGAATAGCAAACCCAGAAGAATAGTCATAGATACCTTTTTATAGATTTCTTTTGGCAAAGATACGACTTTTTATAATATCTCCCAAGTTTTTTTGCACAAATCTATCATTTTGATGTAATTTTTGACAAATCTCTAAGATGTTCTTTGGTAAAATACGATATTTGTATCATTTTAGACGATATTGTGAGCGTTTTTGCAAGATTATCAGTACTTTTGTGGGCTGAAATTAATCAGAAACTCATCTTCGTACCGGACTCTCTGAAACCCTATGATTTCAATAAGGATGATGAGAGATGGTACTAAAATAAAAAATATCATAGCTTATGAAGAATAAGACTTTATTATCGGCATCTCTTGCTCTGATGATGGCGATGAATGCCGAAACCGGCAAGCTTCGTACCGTGGTAGAGGAGCGTGCCAATACTTTCGTGAACTATGGTCGTCTGTGACGTCAGTTTATTAAGGATGGCAAGCAACTGCTCTGGATGAGCGAGCGCGACAACTGGAATCATCTCTATCTCTACGCTGAAGAAGCACGGATGGGTAGCTCCTGAGGTATTTGTGGCTAAGGGGCGTGATGGCAAGACCGATATGTGGGGCATCATCCAGCGCCCTACCAATTTCAATCCGAACAAGAAATATCCGGTTATCGAGTATATCTATTCGGGTCCGGGCGATGCCTATACTCCGAAGAGTTTCATGCCATACAACTGGTACACCACTTCGCTTGCCGAACTCGGTTTCATCG
>ERZ1034939.946-NODE-946-length-15930-cov-7.654992_pt1 | contig 15930 bp, 22 predicted proteins | sample MGYA00520626_ERZ1034939 | MGnify/ENA primary metagenome ERZ1034939 (study PRJEB33766, sample SAMN09781751) | gut metagenome | biome: gut microbiome | host: Homo sapiens | place: Madagascar | study: EMG produced TPA metagenomics assembly of the PRJNA485056 data set...
GAAGATTCAAAGGTTATTCAGATACACCGACTGCTGACAGAAAATACCGAGATGTGGTTGCATATGATGCCCTTTATGACATTTTAAATGCAGATGTGGCAGCATGGTACAACACTGTCTTTCCATCCCATAAAGAGCAGCAGAAAGATAAAGATGGAAAAACTACGACTGTTACAGTTTATAATCCGGTCACAATGAAGCAATTCCGGGACAGTTTTTTTAAGCACTTCGGGATTGAGCAGGCTGACATTATACTGGTTAATGACGGCATGTCTATTGAAAAAACAGTTGCAGTCACGGCATCCAGCGAGACAAGTTCTGATACAGAGGAATCGAGCACCATAGGCGAATCTATGAGCGGCAAGGAAGTGTTGTCCTGTATTTGTGAGATCAATGGCTGTATGGGGCACATGGGGCGCGACGGGAAGTTTCATTATATTTACCTGGAACAGGAGATACAGGGATTATATCCAAGGAATGATCTTTATCCGGCGGATAATTTGTATCCGAGAGATCCAAAGAGTACACAGATCGGAAAAGGTTTTTATGTTTCTGCAAAATATGAAGATTATCTTGTCAGAACCATTAATAAATTACAAATTCGGGAACAGAAGAATGATATCGGTGTGATCGTGGGTACCGGAGACAATGCTTATGTGATCGAGGATAACTTTTTAGTTTATGGAAAAGGTACCGATGAATTGACTGGAATAGCAAATAATACGCTCTCAAAGATTAGGGGCATTATTTACCGTCCATTTGCGGCAGACTGCAAAGGAAACCCGTGTCTTGAGGTTGGGGATGCGGTGCGGTTGCCGACCAGATATGAACTGATCGAGTCCTATATTTTGAAAAGAACTTTGAAAGGCATACAGGCCTTGCGTGATGATCTGGAAGCGGACGGGGAAGAGTACCGGACAAATGGAGCGAATGGAATACAGAAAAGTATTTTGAAACTCAAAGGTAGGAGCAATGTGCTGGAGCGGACCATTGAGAAAACACAGAGCACGATAACAGATGTCGAAAAGGAATTGCAATCACAGATCACGCAGACCGCAAGCGAAATTCGTACAGAAGTTAAAAATACAACGGATGGTTTATCATCACGAATTATACAAAATGCAGACAATATTACAGCAGAGGTTACCAGGGCACAAGGGCAGGAAGTTGTACTTGCGGCGGCTATTAAAATCAATGAGGACAAGATTACAGCGGAAGTTAGCAGGGCAAGTGAAACAGAGGGTAAGTTATCCAGTAAAATAGAAATAACTGCAACACAGATACGTTCGGAAGTGAGCTCTTCACTCAATACATGGGATTGGGATGAAAGTAAATTTGATATTATTTATTTTGGACATGGAGATCAGGGAAAGGGGTATGAACCGAGTAGTTATATCGAGAATAAATGTTATCTGAATTTAGACAACGGAACGATTTGGAGATGTGAGAAAACAAGTTCCAGCTCTTCAACATATATGTGGAAGTATCATGCTAATGCCAAATTGATAGCAAATAACATAACAAGTGCTTTTAAGCAGACTTCAAAAGAAATCAGCACGAAAGTGCAGAAAGATAATGTTATATCATCCATTAATCAGACAGCCGAATCTATAAAGATCAGTGCAAAAAAATTAAAACTGGATGGAGACACAAAGATTACCGGCGGGACGATTCATATTGAAACAACGGAATCTGTTGACAATATTATCCAGTTAAAACGTCCTGGGACGCTTGTAAAAATGGGAAATGACGGTATGAGCGCGGCAGCAGATACCAGGTTGGCAACATTCCAATATTCAAACATTACGGTGCAGGATAGTGCTGGAGCAAAAGATAAAGATGGTAATAACATTACAACTGTTGCACAGTTATTATCATCTGGAAAAGGAATATCTTCCTATGGATGGGAAAGTTATTCTGATCGACGATTAAAACATGGGATAAAGGCACTTGATAAGAAGAAAAGCGCAAAAGTAATATCTAGGCTTGTTCCATGCGAATTTGTATATAACTATGACAAAAACGAAACGGTAAGACATGGCTTTATAGCGCAGAATGCGATAGAGGCAGTCAATAATGAGTGGGAAGTGTGTGGTAAGAACAATGTTGATGGAACAGAGTATTACACGCTTGATAAAACAAATCTAATTGCTGATCTGGTTGCCACAGTGCAGTTGCAGCATGACGAGATAGAAAATCTGAAAGAAAAGGTGGAAAGTTTATGATTAACGCAGAAATCCGAGAGTTTGAGAATGACATTATCAATTATGTAAATGCGTGCGAGAATGTTCCAATCGAAGCTAAGTACCTGGTGTTTAAGGATATTCTGCAACAGATTAAGGAAGAGGCTAACAGGCAGGTTACGGTAGAACGGGAACAGATGAAGCTTGCAAAGGAAAGGGAGAGTGAGGACCATGAACAAAGCGCATAGTGCTATTAATTGGGAGAATTATCCGAGTGATGAAACACCGCTTAATGAAAGAAACCTCAATAAAATGGATGGCTCGATTGATATCATTGATGATCGTGTAATCACTCTTGATACCACGAAAGCCACAAAAGCAGAGGTAGCAACTCTTGTTGCAGACGTGACATTCGAGGAATCGACGGGAATTATCACAATCACGAAAAAGAACGGGTCCAAGGTTACGATCGATACGCAGATGGAGAAGATCGCGATCAACTTCGATTACAATCCGACTACACAGCAGATTATTTTGACTCTGATCGATGGTACGAAGCAGTACATAGACCTGTCGGCACTGATTACACAGTATGAGTTCCTTGATTCTGATACGGTAGCTTTTTACATTGACAAAGACGGAAAGGTATCAGCTATTGTCAAAGAGGGAAGCATTGAGGAAAAGCATTTAGAGCCTAACTATCTTGCGAAAATCAAAGTGGAAGTAGCAAAGGCAGAGTCAAGCCAGCAGGCAGCGGCAAAGTCAGAAGTCAACGCCAAAGCAAGTGAGAATGCCGCAAAAGCCAGTGAAACAGCGGCAAAAACATCCGAAACCAATGCCAAAGCGTCAGAGACAGCGGCGGCGAAGTCAGCCACGGCGGCAGCAACATCCGAGACTAACGCAAAAGCCAGTGAGACATCCGCCAGTCAGTCTGCAGCCACAGCCACAAGTGAAGCGGCATCTGCCAGTCAGTCAGCCAGTACCGCCACAGATAAAGCCAATATTGCAACGCAGAAAGCAACAGAGATCATCAGTAAAGCCGAATCTGCAGCAGATAGCGCAACTAAAGCACAGAGTTATGCTGTGGGCGGCACCGGGAGCAGAGACGGCGAGGATTCTGACAACGCAAAGTACTATTATGAACAGTCAAAAGACGTGTCCGAAGGTCTTAAAGGTGGATTGCAGCCACATGGAACGGTAGCTTTTGCAGATTTACCGGCACTTTCAAATGTTAATGCAGGCTGGATGTACAACATTTCAGATGAATTTACCACTACGGATGAATTTAAAGAAGGAGCCGGAAACGTCATTCCTGCCGGTGCAAATGTCTACAAAACATCAGATGATAAGTGGGATGTGCTGGCCGGAACTCCAGTTACCGGAATCAAAGGTGTAAATGAAGATTCTTTCCGTAGGGGCAATGTAGAACTCACAGCAGAAAACGTCGGTGCAGTGGCAACCGGTGGAGATACAGCCGAGAACACAACCGCTTTTACGAGCAGTGATGTGGCAGACGGATCAGCGTCAGCATGGACGAATGTATCAAAATTATTAAGTGGCGAAAAACATTCTTCTATTTTCAAAAAGGTGTCACAGATGTTCAAGAATGTGCGGTATCTCTATAAAATGCTTGGAACGACAGACATTTCTAAGATTGGGAATGGGACATGCACGGGAGCGATATCATCGTTAAACGACGGTTTAGCGAAACACAGTCATACGTGGGATTCAATTACTGGAAAACCGTCAGCTTTCCCGCCTTCATCTAGTGATTTGCTAAACAAAATTTATCCAGTTGGATCAATATACATGAGCATTAATAATGTTTCTCCACAAACATTTATTGGTGGTACATGGGAGCAGATAAAAAACAGATGGCTTGTAGGTGCAGGTGATGAATATGCAGTTGGAACATACGGAGGGAATGCAGTTCATAGTCACACCCAAAGAATGATATTCACTGCTAATTATGCTGGAAACAATGGTCTTATGTATACGGCTGGCGGTACTACACCAACAGATGTCATTTATACAGGAGAAACACGCTCTGTCCCACCGTATTATGCCGTGTACATGTGGAAACGTATCGCTTAACTATTCTGGGATTATATCCTGTAAACGGAGCTTATAATCATGTGGTTATGGTTAAGCTATATCCATTATGATTTAATATATATTCCAACAAAGTACAATGGGGCTTCTGGTACTCCATCGTTTGAATATATATTTGCGTGATCTTCTTGATTAGTATATACATGTGTAGCCTGTAAATATTGAAAATAATTATTTCCATTCGTCCATGATATGTTTGAAAAACCAATTAAAAATTTATATCCATCTACATTTGGAAATTTAAATTTATAATGATATGTTTTATTAAACATATTATCTTGTTCCCATGGTGTAGAAGTCCCTGAAGTGCCGTAATAACCACTTTTTATTATTAAAGCATTCTTTAAACCGTCGTTTCACGAAAATAGGAAACTTGGCACAAATGTAAATGAAAGCAGAATTAGAATAAAACCAAGAGCCTAAGAGCCGATTACATGACCATGTGTTGTGTAGCCGGCTCTTTTAAATAACAAGCCTACGGGCAGAAAGAGAGGAAAATTTTATGAAATTTGACAGAATCAACATGATCTATGGACTAATCGCAACAATCGGGGCGGCATTATTTGGTGAATACTGGTTCCTATTTGCCGGATTCCTGATTCTGAATGTGATCGATTATGCAACCGGGTATTGCAAGGCAAGATTCTATAAAAAGAATGAGTCAAGTGCCATTGGTGCAAAGGGCATCTTTAAAAAGGTATGGTACTGGGTTGTAATTGGACTTGCCTTTTTCATATCAAATTGTTTTGTAACAATGGGCGAGGTCATAGGCGTGCAGCTTGAATTTGTACTGCTGTTTGGATGGTTTACCCTTGCTACATATTTGATAAATGAAATCCGGAGCATCTTAGAGAACCTGGTAGAAATGAATGTGAATGTTCCGCAGTTTTTGATTGCGGGATTGGATATTACACAGAAATTGTTAGACAGTAAAACAGAGATCAAAGAAAGTGAGGAATAGATTATGAGAGATATAAAAGCATTGCACCCGGACTTACAGACCAAAATCGTCTTGTTACAGAAAGAATGTAAAAAACAGGGAATTACGATCGGTATTGGAGAATGTCTCCGGACGAAAGCAGAGCAGGATGCTTTATATGCACAGGGCAGAACGAAGCCGGGCAAGATCGTTACAAAGGCAAAGGGCAGTACATACAGTTCCATGCATCAGTGGGGTGTTGCCTTTGACTTCTATTTGAAAATGGATGTGGACGGTGACGGTAAAACTTCGGATGATGCATTTAATAATTCTACCGGATTATATGATAAGGTAGGAAAAATCGGGCAGAGCATCGGCTTAGAATGGGGCGGCAGCTGGAAATCCATTAAGGACAGGCCACATTTCCAGTTACCAAACTGGGGCAGTACCCCGACAAAGTTGAAAAAAATGTACGGCACACCGGAGAAATTCATGGCTACCTGGAAAAAGAGTGGACAGGCTGCCACAGCCACTAAGACCGAATATAAAGCCGGGAACTGGTATCGCGTGAAAGAAGCTGTCCCAGTTTGCAATGGATATTACGGCGAGCATGGCAAGTACATTTACTTATCCAACCAGATCAAGACATCCTGTGATAATAAGAGCGGCATCGGCTATCTGCGCAAAGGTGCTGACATCAAACCGGTAGGGGTCAGAAAGTTCGATGACGGCTCGATTTGGTTCAAGTTAGATGCCACGATCGCAGTTCTGGCTGCAGGAGTGGACGGAAAAGTTTATATCGAGTAATGAAGAAATTTGTCACGAAATTTGTCACGAAATGTTTAAAACATTGAAAACACTGGCATTATGAGCCTTAATTTAACTGGTTCAAATCCTGTTACCCCGATTGGTGTAAAACAGCCGGAAAGTCGAGATTTTATTGTAAAATCAAGGCTTTTCGGCTATTGTTTTTCTCTAAAATATCTGGCCTGTTTATTTAAAATTTGTCATATTTATATCTTTTTTTGTCATGGAATTTGTCATGACAAATTCTAAAATAATATCTTTGACAATGCATCGGATGCTTTGTCCTGAGAGGTTTTTAATTTATCTTTCATAGTATGGCGGTATACATTTTTCATAACATAATCTGTTTCCCATCCGCCCATCTCAAGAATATCTGCTTCTGGAATATTTAAAGATGACATGTAGGACGCAAAATAGTGACGGAGTTTGTGGAGTGAGAAATGGGGCATATTTAATTCGTCCTGTAACCTGTTCATGTGCTTGGTAATTGAATTTGGATGCCCTTTATAAATATATCCATGTTCACGGATTAAATCGGCTAATTGGGGGGATATGACAATCTCGCGGGTACTTGCAGTTGTCTTTGTCTGCTTTTCCACCCATTGATTATTTTTATCCAGCACTTTGGCAGAATCAATCGTGAGCGTGTTTCCGTTTAGATCATCTATGGTCAGAGAGCATATTTCTGAACGGCGTAAACCATAACAGGCGAGTTTGATAGGAATTTCAAACATGCTGCCCTGTGCAGCCTGTAATAATCGTTTTATATCCTCATCAGTGGGGATATACGGCTCATTTTTGATTTTTTGGGGCAGAGTTGTGGAAATATTCATTTCCGGTCGAAACATTCCCAAAACGGATGATATAAAGCCATGGTAATTACGAATTGTCTTAGGCGCAAGCGTTTTTGCCAGGATATTGATTTCTTTTTGAATATCGATTTGCGTAATATCGTATATAGGTTTATTTGTAAAATCGTCTGTGAGTCTGTTGGGTATTTCAAGGTATTCTTTTACGGTCTTAGGACTGAGCACATGTTCTTTGGTTTCTGTGTATTGCTGGGCAGCTTCTGCAAATGTTAGATGGTATTTTTTACTTTTTATTTTATCCAGTTCTGCAGCCATAGCCTGCATAGCTTCTTTCTGTGTTGGTTTCTCATCAAACACAACTGCGTACATTTGCCCTTTGTACATTTTTCTGATCCGGTAAGAGCCACTTGGGAGTTTTTCAATTTTCATATGTATCATCCTTTCTTTTATTGTTAAAGGGGTCGATTTCGACACGTTTTTGAGTATAAAAATAACAGCCAGCAGAGAACGGGTGTTCCACTTGCGTTTGGCTGCTCCGAATGATACAATATGCTTGTCTAGGGCGATTGTTCATCCAGAACAGTTGCATTGCCGCTCCGCTTAATGGTGGGGCGGTTTTTATTTTAAAAACATTTTGAACATTTAGTATATCCTTTATTTATTGCTTCTTGTTCCGTTAATTTTGTAGCTGTATTTGGATTCATCCTCCCACAGTTTGATATGCTATGATATTTAGTTCCTGTTGGTGAAATATATACATACGAGGTAACAGGATCTTCGGTGTTGTCTGTATTGTTTGAATTGTCATTGCCGCTATCGGTATCTGAATTGTTATTATTTGAATTATTATCGTTTGAATCATCATCAGTATTTGAAGGCTGTGATTCTGTCTGTTTGCCTTTTACAGTAATGCTGCATGTGTATTTTTTATTTAATACCGTTGCTGTTATCGTTGCTTTTCCTACTTTTTTTGCTGTTGCGATTCCTTTTGAATTTACGGATACAATATCTTTTCGTGACGAACTCCATTTTATTTTCTGATTGGTTCCTTTTAATTTTAAAGTGAATTTCTGCCCTTTTGTTAAGGTTACAGATTTTTTATTGATAGTCGGAGTCTGCACTGTAATTTTACAGGTATATTTATTAGTACCCACCTTAGCTGTAATAACGGCAGAACCTTTTTTTCTGGCGGTTACTTTTCCATTGGAATTTATAGCAGCAATACTGGGTTTGGAAGACGACCAGATTACTTTGCCTTTAAATCCAGACAATTTTAAAGTTAAGGTCTGACCTTTTATCAAAAATGCCTTTGTTTTATTGAGTTTCATTTTTGTTGAGGCCTCAACTGTAATTGATGGTGTTATGGTTGGCAGAGTTTCAGCCGTTGACATGGTAAGTGTCAAAACCATAAGTAATGAAATTGCGATTTTTTTCATTTGTTTCATAACCTATTCCCCCTTCGTGGATATAATAAAAGAATGTTTGGCATCATTTTATCATAAAAATGTAGAAAGTTCTACAAATTGAGTTATTGTGCTGTATATGATTTCAGCCTTAATTCTATCAAAGCCTGTTCATATCCCAGTAGACGAGAAAGCTGTTCTGTTGTCATATTATTATTTTCTATAATAATGTCATCAGGTATTAATAAATTGGCTGCAAAAGTATTTGCTTCAATCTCAAATTTATTTGTATTAAAGCAAGTATGTGTATCCATATACACAGCATTTGCACTTTTGTGCATTAGCATATGACCAAGTTCATGTGATGCGACAAATAGCTTTTCCTTTTCAGGTAAATTCTCATCAATATATATAATGTGATTTCGTTGAAAGTATTGATAAAATCCACGAACGTCAACAAGTGGAGCATATATTAAAATCGCATTTCGTGCGCTGATGATCTCGAATGGATCTCTTGTGTGATATTTTTTTACAATAGATTCTGTGAAACTATGTATATCCATTAAAATCACTGTTCCTTTTTATATTTATTGGGTGTGTAAAGTTCCTTATTCTTTTTCTTTGCAATTTCCATTCCGACCTGCATAGCGGAAAGTATAGAATCAATAGATTCTTGGCTTGCAGGATGTCCTTCAAACATAAGTCCAGGTTGTTTTAATAGTTGTTCTGTATTTAATAGAATGGTTTTGATGTCTTTTTCATCTCGCGAATTTAAGTGCACTTCTGTTGTGCTTGAGTTATTTTCTCCAGTCATTATGTAATCAGATGTAGTATGTAAATAGTCTGCTAATTTAGAAACCTTTTCGATACTAGGTTTGTTTTTGTCAATTTTACATAATGAGCCTCGTGAAAATCCTAGTGCAGCTTCTGTCCCGGTAACGGTCACACCATTATCCTTACATAATTGTTTGATACGATCATAAATCAACATAATAATGCTCCCTTGAAAAAAGTTGAAAAAATTACGCAAAAAGCATTGACATATTGAAAATATCACGTATAATAAAACCATAAGTTGAAAAAAATACGTAAACAATATGCCGCTATTCTGTAATTGGTTTGTGGTTATTCTGATTATAGAATATATTACGCATAGTGTCAATGGCTTTGCGTATTTTTTTCAACAAAAAAATGAAAGGGGTGAAAAATAATTGTCATCAATTTATGAAAAGGTTAGAACTGCATGTTCAGAAGCGGGTATATCTGTTTACGCTTTAGAAAAAGAGTTGAAATTTCCACGCAGTAGCATTTGTAAATGGAATAAAAATACACCGGGTGTGGATAAAATGAAAGCCGTTGCAGAACGTTTGGGTAAACCGATTGAGTATTTCTTAGAGGATACCACAACACCAGTTCAATAGAAGGAATAGCAGAGAGAAAGGAGAAATATGAGCGAAGCAGAAGAGTTAGAAAAACTGTGTAAGCCGGTAGTTGACTGGTTGAAAAAGAACCATGATCCGCATACCGAGTTACATATAACCGTAGATCACATTGATCTGATGGAGAGTGTGATCGGGATTCCGGTAGAGTAGGAGGTGGTTGAATGCCTAGAGTAACCATTAAGAAAAAAGAATACAAAGTCAGCGATTTCAGCAAATGGATTGTCGGGAAGATGTATGAGAAGGAGTTAACTCAGGCAGATTTAGCGAAAATGATCGGAATTACTCAGCCGGCATTTAGTAATCGGTTGAAAAAGAGTTTGTTCAGCTATTCGGATATGCTGATTTTATTCAAGGAGTTGGAAGTTTCCGATTCGGAGATTCTTACTTTGATGAAATTATGAGAGGAGGCGGTAGTGTGTGAGACGTTTATCTAAAATCATCATGGCAACCGGCGGGATTATATCAATGCTTGCCATGTGCTGCCTCGACAGCGACGGAGTGTATATGTACTATGCCGGAGCATTCTGTATCCTTGGTGGATTTATCGCCGGAGCTGGATATGGGTTGAGAGTTCTGTCGGAGCGCAGAAGAGAGATGCAGATCGAGATGTTTTATTTTCATCAGGCGGACAAGCTGGATGGGGATATAGAACTGATCGATTGCAGTGACAGTATGAAGGAGGCAAGGTAGTGACAAATGCACAATGTTTAAGTGAGGAAGAGAATCCCAAAGTAGAGGATATGGCTGTTGGCATGATTATTGCGAAAGTGGGACTTGATTTCCATATCGAAGTTGATGCTGAAAGCTATATACCAATTTATCATCAGATGAAGGGATGGTTACTTAGTGAAAAAAGAAAATAGCACCCTGAACTTTGGCGAGGACAGGTGCTATTTACCAAGAGGATTTAGAAAAATCCTTTTGATGTATTTTAACATGAAAGTGAGGAAAAAGCAAATGAATGAAAAGGACAAGCAATTAGAAGAGTTTAAATTGATCGCGCAGGCAGTTATCCCGGCAATTAATTGTATTAAAAATACGCTGGAAAATCACAAAATCGACAGCCTGTTTTCTTTAACAATGTCGGCAGATGGTTATCTGACAATGAACATTCATGAGATTGAAGGAATCAATTTATCAAGAGTGAGTAACGATGATGTCCTTAGAATCGAAAAGTATGAGCGTTATGAGGTGTACTGATGGAATATGTACCGGATAATGCAGATCTGTTTGACGAACAGGAAGCGGAGCAGACAAGAATACATCGTTTATATGAGCGTCTGGCCAGAGAAGAAAGAATGGCAGAGATGCGTTTGGATGAAGAAATGTACGAGAAATGGGAAAAAGAAAGGTGGTAATAATTATGAATTTATATGAAATTGACCAGAAAATTATGAACTGTGTGGATATGGAAACAGGCGAAATAATTGATCCTGCCAGATTGGACGAGCTTCAGATGGACCGTGACACAAAAATTGAGAATATTGCCTGCTGGATTAAAAATCTGAATGCAGATGCAGAAGCATTCAAGACAGAAAAGCAGTCCTTTGCAGATAGACAGAAAGCCGCTGAGAACAAAGCGGAATCGCTTAAGAAGTATCTGGCGAATTATCTTGCAGGGCAAAAGTTCTCGACGCCGAAAGTTGCAATTTCGTTCAGAAAAACATCAAGTGTCAATGTTACTGATATTTCACAGCTTCCAAAGGAATTTCTTAAATTTGCAGATCCGACACCGGACAAGACTGCTATTAAAAATGCAATTAAGGCCGGAACTACTGTCACTGGAGCTGAGATCGTGGAAGGACAGAGCATTTCAATTAAATGAGCAGAAATGATAATGGGGCTGCCGTTTTGGACAGTCAGATAGGAGAGAAAATGGAAAATACAAAGATATGTTTACCTGTAAATGACAGGAAAATCAATAATCAGGGGTGTGTGAAATTAGACACAGATGTTTTGGCAATCATTTCAAATTACTCCATTAAAACAGGATGGAGCAATAAAAAAGTTGCATCAATGATCATCAGACAGGCAGAAGCAAATGGTCTGATTGCGATAGGGGGCGAAGAGTAATGGCAATCCCGGTACTTATTATTGGAAAATCCGGTATGGGAAAGAGTGCAAGCCTTAGAAACTGCGCAGGAAATCCGGATTGGAACCTTATAAGGGTTTTAAATAAACCACTTCCATTTAAAGGGAAGATCGATGGATGGAACACGGATGATTATCAGACGGTAATGAAGTGTCTGATCCAGTCCAAGGCAAAGAACATTGTGATTGATGATGCCGGATATCTGATCACAAATATGTTCATGAGCAAACATAGTGCTGCAGGTGGCGGTAATGGAGTTTTCACTTTATACAATCAGATCGGTGATCACTTCTGGAATCTGATCCAGTTCATTATTGAGAAGGTCCCGGCAGATAAGATTGTTTATGTGATCATGCATGAGGAAGCAAATGAACTTGGAGAGATTAAACCAAAAACCATTGGAAAGCTGTTAGACGAAAAGGTGTGCATCGAGGGTATGTTTACAATCGTGCTGCGGTGCATTGTAGAGTCAAATAAGCATTTATTTGTCACTCAGGCGGCAGATGGAGCAGTCAGCAAGTCGCCGATCGGCATGTTTGAGGATACGGTCATTGATAATGACATGCTGTTAGTTGAAAAAGCAATCAGAGATTATTACGAAATCGGAGGTAAGGAAAATAATGCAGAAACCAAATAATTACGATGAGACATCGGCAGGCGGAGAGTTTACTCCGGTAGATCTGGGTGGACATAAACTGATCATTAAGCAGGTCAGCGAAACAAAATCGAAAAGTGGAAAAGATATGATTGTTGTACTTTTTGATTTTGCACCAGATGATGCGCAACCGGGGTATTTTACAGAGCAGTTTAAGAATGATATCCGCCCGGATAAAAAATGGCCTAACCAGGCAACACAGTACATTTTAACAGAAGATGCCGAAGGTAAGTGCAATCGTTCATTTAAGACATTTACAACCTGTGTAGAGCACAGCAATACCGGATTTACAACGCAGTGGGGCGATAACTTCGGTGCGCAGTTTAAAAATAAGAAGATCGGCGGAGTATTCGGTGAGCAGATGGATTTTTACAACGGGAAAGAGGTCAGAAAACGCGTGATGCGTTGGTTCGTATCGCTTGATAAGGTCGAGAAAGCCGGCATTCCAGAGACGACAGAAACAAAGGCTTATAAGGAATACAAAGGCAGCGCGCAGAGTTTTTATGATAAAGCTCCGAAAGATGCAGATGGTTTCATGAATATTCCCGATGGGATCGATGAAGAGTTGCCATTCAATTAAGGCAGGTGTTTTAGTTGCAGATACAAGTAGACACAAGGGAACATAAAAAAGAATGGGAACGGATTCGGACCCAGTTTGATGACATTGGAGTTAAATATTTCCGGTCCAAAATGTATGTAGGCGATTATCAGTCTCTGGATAACCCAAGACTGGTAATTGATCGCAAAAAAGACTTGCAGGAACTGTGCGGGAATGTCTGCCAGCAGCACGAACGTTTTAAAGCTGAACTGGTTCGGGCGATACAGCAGGATATTAAGATCGTGATTCTGGTGGAGCACGGGGAAGATATAAAAACATTAGAAGATGTTTACTTCTGGCAGAACCCAAGAAAACATGAAATCCGATGGAAGACCGTTAATGGGCGGAAGGAAAAAACTGTGTGTTCTGAAAAGGCAGTAGACGGGATGCAGTTATATAAAAGTTTATGCACGATCAGAGACAGATACAACGTTGATTTTGTTTTTTGTGAAAAGCATGAAACCGGGAAAAAAATTGTGGAGATCCTAAGCAATGACAGTAGATGAAATAAAACAGTCACATTCCATGCACGACATAGTTGTATCATACGGTTTTCAGCCGAACAGGGCGGGCTTTATCCCCTGCCCGTTCCATACAGGTGACCATACTGCCAGCATGAAAATATATAAAGATTCGTACAACTGTTTTGGATGTGGAGCAAATGGGGACATTTTTTCATTCGTTCAGGGCATGGAACATTGCGATTTTAAGACAGCTTTTTACAGTCTTGGAGGAACTTATGAAAAACCAACAAAAGCATCTGAAATGACCATATATCACATGCAGAAAGCAAAGGAAAAAAGAAAACGCAAGGAAGAAAGTCTAAAAAGAAAAATCGATTTGAATAATCAGCTTATTGGCATATATGTTACATGGCTGAAAAAATCAGAACCTTTATCGGATGTATGGTGCGACTGTCAGAATGCGTTGATGGTCTGCCTGCACCATGATGAAGTATTACAAAAAGAATTGGAAAGGGGTGGCGTAGGTTGAAATTACTGAAAGAGTATGATGCCGAATCTATTCTGTCAGAAGAAGTATTTACTGAAATATTTAATGAGCCGGATGAGATTCAAAAGGCAAGAATGCTCTTATCATTCCAGGAACGTGCAGAGCAGTTGGATAAAGAACATAAAGGCACATTGAAAAAATTCAATACCATGCTCCGGGCATATAAAAAGACATTCAAAGAAATTGAATCATCCAAGAAAAGCCATCCGCAGCAACTTGCAGATAATTACACACACTTTGATTATTTTGAAGATGGACATGAATTATACTCTGGATCCTGGATTGCAGATGATGACGGTGTAAGGACCTTTAACATGTTCGGAGAAGTACTTGCCTGTTATCATCCGATTCTTCCAGTAAAAAGGCTTAAGAACCTGGAAACCGGAGAAGAACAGATTGAAATCGCATATAAACGGAATGGGCGATGGTATACAAAAAAATTTCCCAAGACCGTCATCACGTCGGCAAGCAAGATTGTCCAGTTGTCCGGTGTAGGAATATCCGTAACAAGTGAAAATGCAAAGCACCTGGTCCGGTACATGTCAGACATTGAAAATATGAACGATTCACTGATCGAGGTGCAGAACTCCACCAGTAAACTTGGATGGAACGGGAACGATTTTATTCCATATGACCAGAATATTGTATTTGATGGTGACAGTCGGTTTAAAAGCCTGTTTGATGCGGTGCATGAACGCGGTAATGAAGATACCTGGTATGAACATGTGAAAGAACTTCGCAGAACCGGAAAAACAGAAATTAAATTTATGCTTGCTGCAGCCTTTGCATCCGTACTGATCGAACCGCTTGGAGGACTTCCATTTTTTGTGGACCTGTGGGGAGAAACTGAGGGCGGTAAATCTGTCAGTCTTATGCTCGCAGCATCTGTCTGGGCAAATCCGGACGAATCACAGTACATAGGAGATTTCAAGACAACGGATGTGGCACTGGAAGCAAAAGCAGATATGTTGAATCATCTGCCAATGATGCTTGATGATACCAGTAAAACATCATCGAGAATACGGGAGAATTTTGAAGGAATCGTTTATGATCTGTGTTCCGGCAAGGGAAAGAGCCGGAGTAACAAAGAGCTTGGAATCAACCGTGAGAACCGGTGGAAGAACTGCATCATAACAAACGGTGAACGGCCATTGAACAGTTATGTCAGTCAGGGCGGGGCAATCAACCGTATTCTGGAGCTGGAGTGTTCACAGAAAATATATGATGATCCGCAGCGTACGGCTGAGATTCTCAAGAAAAACTATGGATTTGCTGGCAAAGTGTTTGTGGATGTTATTAAGGATATGGATAAAACAGAATTGCGGAACATGCAAAGAGGATTTATGAACCGGTTAATGGATTCTGACAAAATGCAGAAGCAGGCAATGTCTCTCAGCATAATTCTTACAGCAGATAAAATCGCCACAGAAAGCATTTTCAAGGATGGGGTATATATTTCCCTAGATGAAGCAAAAGAAACGCTTACAGACTATTCAGACGTGTCAGATAATCAGCGCTGTTATGAGTATATCCTTGGAATGATCGCTATGAACCAGACAAGGTTTGATGCGGCAACAGCCTGTGAGAAATGGGGCATTTTGGAAAATGGATATGCGGTGATCTATAACCCGGCATTTGACAGGATCTGTGAGAGCGGAGGATTTTCTAAAAAAGCATTTCTGTCATGGGCGGACCGGCACGGCAAGATCCAGACCCAGGCAGGGCAGTATACGAAGCAGAAGAAGATCGAGGGAAAGAACTTCCGGTGTGTGTTTTTAAAACTGGATGACGGAATCGAGGTTGATAAGGATGGTTTCATGCAGATATCAGAGGATGAGCAGGAAGAACTGCCATTTAAGTAGAATAAATTACAGATGTGAGGTAGCAAGTAACACAGGT
>ERZ1034939.949-NODE-949-length-15869-cov-13.007272_pt1 | contig 15869 bp, 9 predicted proteins | sample MGYA00520626_ERZ1034939 | MGnify/ENA primary metagenome ERZ1034939 (study PRJEB33766, sample SAMN09781751) | gut metagenome | biome: gut microbiome | host: Homo sapiens | place: Madagascar | study: EMG produced TPA metagenomics assembly of the PRJNA485056 data set...
TCCCCCACCTCACCCCACCACTCCACCCCTTATATGTTGTAAAACACCCCCGTTCACATGTTCGAAAACACAATATGTTGTGTTTATAGCAAAGCCTGGATGCCATCTGTAGCAACCCAGCTTTCAACCTCAACCTTCAAGTTGAGCTTGAGGCGATTTTTGCGTCCCTTTACACGGCGTTCACATCGCCCCCCCAAACTCCCCCACACGCGGCATGCGCACCCCACCGTGGCATTGGCCGGTGACACAAAGTGGGGCGGGCCCCCGATTGCCACAACGTGCACAACAGCACGTCCCGACAATCGGGGGCCCGTTCTCAAATAACGATAATTGCAGGTCAGCAGTGTATTAACGATGTGCCAGCGGGTGCGCCGCCAGGTAAACCTCGGTCAGCTGCGTACGGTCGACATGCGTATAGACCTGCGTGGTCGATATATCGGCGTGCCCCAAGATCTCCTGCAGCACGCGAAGGTCCGCGCCTCCCGCGAGCATGTGGGTGGCAAAGGAGTGGCGCAACATGTGGGGATGGAGTCCCACCAGTCCCACCTGACGCCCATAACGTTCGCATATGACGTGAACGCCCTGGCGCGACAAGCGACCACCGTTCTTATTTAAAAAGACCGCCGACGTCTCGGCCCCACGGGCATGAGCCGCCAGAAGCTGGCGTCCATTACCGATATAGTGTGTCAGAGCACGCGCCGCACTTCCCACCAACGGGGTCAGGCGCTCCTTAGAGCCCTTGCCGCGAACCAGCACAAAGCCGTCGTCGGTATGGATATCACCCACATCGAGCCCCACCAGCTCGCTCACGCGCAAGCCGCACCCATACAGCACTTCCAAGATGGCGCGATCGCGTAGGCCCATCTCGCCATCCGGAAAATCCTGGTCGAGCAGCGCCGAAACATCCTCCACCGAAAGATACTCAGGCAGGCGCTCGGCCTTTTTTGGCAAACGCAACGCTGCCGTGGGATTTTGGGCCACGACCCCATCGCGCACCAGAAAGGCATGCAATCCTTTCACGGCGGCGAGCGAGCGCTCCACCGAGGCGTCGGAATAGCCCCCTTTGCGCCGATCGGCGATAAAGTCCTCGATGACCCGGCGGCTCACGTCCTCAAAGGATGCAATGCCCGTCCGCTCCAGATAGGCGCAGTAGGTCGTCAAGTCTCGACGATAGGCGGCAATCGTGTTGCGCGCCAAGCCCCGCTCAACCGCGAGGTAATCAAGATACTCCTCCGCCGCCACGTTGAGCGACGAAGGAGCTTCTTCGATATGTTTCCTATTCGCCGGCACCCTTAGTCCGTCGCGAGGTTCATGGGCGTCACCTGCAGGCGATCGACGCCCTCGTGCTGACCAATAGAAGCGCGTACGAACTCACGGAACAGCGGCTGCGGCTTGGTCGGACGGCTCTTGAACTCGGGATGAGCCTGAGTTGCCACATACCACGGGTGCACATCGCGCGGCAGCTCGACCATCTCGACCAGGCGCTCATCGGGCGAAAGGCCCGAGATGACCAGCCCGGCATCCTCGAGCTGATCGCGGAAGGCGTTGTTGAACTCAAAGCGATGACGGTGACGCTCATAAACAAGCTCCTCGCCATATGCCTCGCGCGCAAGGGTATCGGCACCGAGCTTACACGGATAGGCGCCCAGGCGCATGGTGCCGCCCTTCTCGGTCACGTCCTCCTGCGAGCTCATCAGGTCAATTACGCTAAACGGACCGTCAGGATCGAACTCCGAGGAACTGGCACCGGCAAGGCCGACCACATTACGCGCAAACTCGCACACGGCAACCTGCATACCCAGGCAAATGCCCAGATATGGAATCTTATGCTCGCGGGCAAACTCGGCCGCGAGGATTTTGCCCTCCAAAGCACGCTTGCCAAAGCCACCGGGCACCAAAATGCCCGACGCGTCGCCCAGAACCTCGGAGACGTTCCGTTCGTCGAGGCTCTCGCCGTCGACAAGCTGCACGTCCACATGACGATCATAGAAGACACCCGCATGATGCAGGGCCTCGATAACCGACAAGTAGGCATCGGGGAGCTGGGTGTACTTGCCCACAACGGCAATCTTGACCTTGTCGGCGTGGCAGTTGGCATGATTCTGTTTGCGCAGGAACTCGTTCCACTCGCTCATGTCGCGCTCACGCGGGTCCAAGCCCAGGCGCTCGCAAATACGCAGGTCAAAGTCCTGTTCGGCGAGCAGCTGCGGCACGTCGTAGATGCTCGCGCAGTCCTCGTTGGTAAAGACGCAGTCGGTGTCGACGTCGCAGAAACTTGCGATCTTGCCGCGAATAGCGTCGTCAATATGGTGGTCGGAGCGCAGCACAATAATGTCGGGCTGGATGCCAAAGCTGCGGAGCTCCTTAACGGAGTGCTGCGTCGGCTTGGTCTTAACCTCATGAGCGGCGGCGATATAGGGAACGAGCGATACGTGGATGTAGCAGACGTTCTCGGGGCCCGCCTCCTTGCGATATTGACGGATAGCCTCGACGAACGGCTGCGACTCGATATCGCCGATCGTACCGCCCAGCTCGGTAATGACAACGTCGGAGCCAGTCTGCTCCTCAATGCGGCGGAACTTATCCTTAATGGCATTGGTGACGTGCGGAATCACCTGGACGGTGCCGCCCAAAAAGTCACCGCGACGCTCGCGGGCAATCAGGCTCTTGTAAATGGCGCCCGTCGTAAAGTTAGAATCGCGGGTCAGGTTCTCGTCAATAAAGCGCTCGTAGTGGCCCAAGTCCAGATCGGACTCGTAGCCGTCCTCGGTCACAAAGACCTCACCATGCTGGAACGGGCTCATGGTGCCGGGGTCGACGTTCAGATACGGGTCGGCCTTTTGCATCGTTACCTTGTAGCCGCGCGACTTGAGCAAACGGCCCAGCGAGGCCGCGGTAATGCCCTTGCCCAGAGAAGAAACCACGCCACCGGTTACGAACACATGCTTGGTCATATTGAGTTACCTGCGCTTCCCGTAGAAGTTGTCCATACACATCTTACGGGTCTCCATTGTAATACTTCAGCTTCAAATGGCTCGTCTTTTCCCATTTTGGCCAAGCAATTCTCCAACTGGAAACAAAACGCCATCCAGATAACCGGACGGCGTCGTTAGAATAATGTAAATGTCAGTTAACGGTCGGATGCATCGGCTATAAGCATATCTTGAACGAGCATTCCCGCGCGTAGACCTTTTAGATACCATTGTCCGCGCTCGGTTAGGCAAATGCCATTTGCAAGCCGTCCACCATCCTCGCTATAACGCGAAACGACCTCAATGAGTCCTTCAGTATCCAGGCGTTCGAGTGCGGCACGCGCGCGATACGGAGACACCCCCACGCACCCGGCGAGCGCTTTACGTGAAAAGCCGTACAGCTCCCCATCGCCTTCGGATTGCCGAGCTATCTCCATCAGCACCAGCACCTCGACACGCTTCATATCGTTAACACTCGCACGACCTTTGCCCGCCATGACAGCCTCCTCAAACCGAGCACGAGCATCAAATACGCCGTGCGCGACCGTCACACCTCTCGATGGCCAAAACGCCTTTTACGCAATATCATCGAAAAAAGCGCTCCTATGTAGACAATTGTATACCCCTCGAAATACTTCTATGCAGGTAAGAGCACTGATTTTTGACGGAAATAGAGCCGGCGCCGACAAAAAGACCGCGTCGAGCGAATGCTCGACGCGGTCCAAAAATTACCAATAAACAGGTCCTAGCGATGGAAAAAGCCACGACGTTCAAATTTTGGCTCACAGCACACGTTAATACCCAGCTTACGCAGCACAGTTTCGTCCGTTGGCGAAATAATCACACTGAAGAAGGCATCGCAGCCCCGAAGTTGCTCGAGACCAGCCAAAACGCGGGCGGCGGTTTCACTTGTAGCTGAGGTAATAGAGAGCGCCATAAGCGTCTCGTCGGTGTGTAGGCGCGGGTTCTTGCTACCCAGGAAGTGCGTCTTGAGCTTGCTGATGGGCTCGATCGCCTCGTCGCTGATGACCTCGAGCTCAAGGTCGACGCCCGAAACATGCTTAAGCGCATTCATGATGAGCGAACTTGCGGCGCCCAGGCGCGTAGAGGTCTTACCGGTCACCACGGAGCCATCGGGCATAACCATGGCGCCCACGGGACCACCCGTCAGCTGCTCCCTGGTAAGGGCGGCCGAGCGCGCCGGCGAGTAGTTCTTATCGATGCCGGCTTTCTTCATAATGAGCTTGAGGCGGTCGACTTGCTCGTCACCCACGCCAGTGCGGCGCACGCTTTCGACCGCGGCAAAGTAGCGGTGGACGATCTCCATCTTGGAGGCATCGCGGCATGCATCATCATCGGTAATGGCAAAGCCGACCATGTTGACGCCCATGTCCGTGGGGCTCTGGTAGGGACTCTCGCCCAGGATTTTCTCCATCAAGGCGTGGACCACCGGGAAGGCCTCGACATCACGGTTATAGTTGACCGTAGTCTTGTTGTAGGCCTCCAAGTGGAAGGAGTCGATGATGTTGGCGTCGTCGAGGTCCGCCGTGGCCGCCTCGTAGGCGATGTTAACCGGATGCGTGAGGGGAAGGTTCCAGACCGGGAAGGTCTCGAACTTGGCGTAGCCGGCAGCGGTGCCGTGTTTGTGCTCGTGATAGAGCTGAGACAGGCAGGTGGCGAGCTTACCCGAGCCGGGACCCGGCGCGGTAACCACGACGAGCGGACGAGTGGTCTCGACAAACTCGTTCTTGCCGTAGCCGTCGTCAGACACGATCAGATCGACGTCGTGGGGATAGCCCTCGATGGGATAGTGCAGCTTGGCGGGAATGCCGAGCGCGTTCAGGCGATTACGGAAGACGTCAGCGGCGGGCTGGCCGGCATACTGGGTGATGACCACGGCCGCGACAGCAAAACCATTGCCGCGGAACAGATCGACCAGGCGCAAGACGTCCTCGTCATAGGTAATGCCCAGGTCGCCACGGGCCTTATTCTTCTCGATGTGGTTCGCGTTGATCGCGATGATGACCTCCACGTCATCGGCAATGCTCTTGAGCATACGAAACTTGCTGTCCGGTTCAAAACCCGGCAGCACGCGACTCGCGTGATAGTCGTCAAACAGCTTGCCGCCGAACTCCAAATAGAGCTTGCCGCCAAACTGCGAGATGCGCTCCTTAATATGAGCGGCCTGCAGCTCGATATACTTCGCGTTGTCGAAACCCTGGCGCATATATGGCTCCCGTCCCGTTTCCATTTAATGTCCTAGGCGATTATAACGGAGCAGACCCTCCCCGATGCCCAGGCCATCAACAGGCACTAACCAAACATCTGCCAATCCCCTCGCCGGGGACCCGAGGTAGCTAATTTGGAAACGTCGCAGGCTGAGCATAAGTCAGCGAACGTGCACCAGAGCGGGCAAGCTGTCCCCCTGCACCAACAATGACAGCGCCGCAGGTGGAGCAAAAGTCAGCGAAAGCCCGCCAGAGCGAGCAAGGTGACGTGAAAGAGGAGGGTATAGGCCTTTTGGCCATGCCCGACGATTGAACGTCAGATTGCCGCTCTGGCGGGCTTGCAGCGTCGAGTGGCTCCGGCGTTTGGAAAAACGCCGGAACACAAGAGCGCCCCCTCCCGCGCACGGAACGGGAGGGGGCTAAAGGTAGGAGTCTACCGGTGGGTTGACCCCACCGGACAGACGATGACCAGGTGATCCTTTACAGGATCGTCAAGGTTTCCGTGGGGTACCCGTTGGGTACTTAGATCAACACGCAGGCGACGGTCAGGATGATGGCGCAGACGACGGAGAGAGCGACGATGAGCTTAAGGGCAAACTTGAGCCAGGTCGTCCACTCGATCTTGGCCAGGGCGAGACCGCCCATGATGGCGCCGGAGGTCGGCGTGAACAGGTTCACGACACCGATGGCGGCGGAGAAGATCATGACCATGACCTCGGGCGAGAAGCCGAGCTTAACAGCCAGCGGTCCCATGATGGGCATGGAGACGGTGGCCATACCGGAGGTCGAAGGAATCAGGAAGGACAGGCCGAAGTAAACCAGGAAGCTCATGGGAGCGAAGATCACGCCGGACAGGCCAGCCAGAGCATTGGCGGCAGCGTCGAGGACGTAGACGTCGAGGCCGGTGTTAGCCATGAGAACGGAGATACCACGGGCGAGAGCGATGACGAGGACAACGGACATCATGTCGGCAGCGCCGGTGATGAAGGTGTTGACGATCTGCTTCTCGGACAGGCCACCGATGATGCCGATCAGGACAGCCATGAGGAAGAACCAGGTGGAAGCCTCGTCGAAGTACCACTGGCCAATGGGCAGGCCGGTGATCAGGGCAGACCAGCCCTGAACGACGGCGTTACCGTCGGCATCGTAGACAGCGCCAGCGTCAAAGAAGTTGGCGACGCCCTCGTTGAGGTCAGCCAGCGGAATGAAGCCGACGATCATGACGACGAAGGTGAAGGCAAAGGCGATCAGAACACCCTTCTGACGACCGGTGAGCTTGACCTCCTTGTTAACCTCGGAAGCAGCCTTGCCGTGAGCCTCTTCGGCGTCCTTAAGCTCCTGCATCGACAGGATGGTGGAGCCCTTGTCGGCCTTGACCTTCTTGGCGTAGCTCATCACGAAGACGATGGACATGACGGTGGTAACAATCCACAGGACGGCACCGAGACCGATGATGATGGACTGATTCACGGCAATGTCAACGCCGGTCAGAGCATCGACGGCAGCGCCGACGGCGAACGGGTTAACCGTGGAGCCGAGGCAGCCGCAGCCAGCGCCGAGCAGGACGGTAGCGGCGCCGACCATCGGGTCGAAGCCGGCAGCCATCATAGTAGCGGCGAGCAGGGCGTAGAAGGGAACGGTCTCCTCGCACATACCATAGGTGGTACCACCGAGGGAGAAGATGAGCATCAGCACGGGAATGAGCATGATCTCGTTGCCCTTAAGCTTCTGCACCAGAACGGCGATGCCGTTGTCCAGGGCGCCGGTCTCGGTCATCATGCCGAGGAAGCCGCCCAGGATCATAACGAAGAGACAGACGGGCAGAGCGTCAGCGAAGCCCTTAATCGGGGCGGTGCAGAAATCGCTCAGACGGGCGGCAGTAACCGCGCCGCCGGACGTACCGGAGACGATAACGGTAACAACCGCAACAATTGCCAGCAGAGCAAGAAGAATGGTGAACGATGAAGGCATACCGCGCTTTTTCTTAGCGGTCTCAGTCATAGTTCTCATCCCCCCTTCATAAATCATTTACTGATCTCGCCCGAAGCGGCTCTTCCGTGCCGTGCGTGCCGCTTGATGCGAGATTATTACCAGATAAAACCGCTCGGGGTGTGCAGCAATACACCCCGAGCGAGATGCTAGATGCTCTTACTTGAGCGTGGCGTACATGACAGCCTTAATGGTGTGCATGCGGTTCTCGGCCTCGTCGAAGACCTTGGAAGCGGGGCTCTCGAAGACCTCGTCGGTGACCTCCTGCTCGGTGATGCCGAACTGCTCGCACTTCTCGGCGCCAATGGTGGTGTTGGTGTCGTGGAAGCTGGGCAGGCAGTGCAGGAAGATGGCGCCCGGGTTGGCCATAGCCATGACCTCGGAGGTGACGCGGTACGGGGTGAGCTGAGCGATACGCTCGGCCCAGACCTCGTCGGGCTCGCCCATGGAGACCCACACGTCGGTGTAGATAACGTCGGCACCGGCGACGCCGTCCTTGACGTCGGTAGTCAGCTTGATGGTGCAGCCGTTGGCCTCGGCAATGGGCTTGCAGGCCTCGATGACGTCGTCAGCGGGCATGCACTCCTCGGGGCCGCAAGCCACGAAGTTCATGCCGAGCTTGGAGCAGACAACCATGAGGGAGCGAGCGACGTTGTTCTTGCAGTCGCCCATGAAGACGAGGGTCTTACCCTTGATGTCGTAGTTGAAGTTCTCCTGGACGGTCAGGATGTCGGCGAGCATCTGGGTGGGGTGCCACTCGGTGGTCAGGCCGTTCCACACGGGCACGCCGGACTTAGCGGCGAGCTCCTCGACGTCGTCCTGGGCAAAGCCACGGAACTCGATGCCGTCATACATGCGACCGAGAACGCGAGCGGTGTCCTCAATGGACTCCTTCTTGCCCATCTGCGACGAACCCGGATCGAGGTAGGTAACGCCCATGCCCAAATCCATGCCGCCGACCTCGAAGGCGCAGCGGGTACGAGTGGAGGTCTTCTGGAAGAGCAGAACGATGTTCTTGCCCTCGAGATAGCGGTGAGGAACGCCAGCGCGCTTCATATCCTTGAAGTTCTTGGAGAGCTTGAGCAGGTACTCAATCTCCTCGGTGGTAAGGTCGAGGAGCTTGAGGAAGCTACGGCCGGAGAGGTTAACACCCATGGTTCGTTTCCTTTCGAAGAAATGAATTCCTTAAATTACTTACGAAATGGCGCCCGTTTGACGGGCGAAACCGGTGCGGTTGTAGGGAGACCGCACCGGAAACCAAAAGACTTAGAGGTCCTCGCGCCAGAAGGGCATGCTCATGCAGCGCGGGCCGCCGCGGCCGCGGGAGAGCTCGGCGGAGGGCACGACGAGAAGGTCCAGGCCCTCCTTGTACAGCACGTCGTTGGTGACGGTGTTGCGGGCGTAGACGCAGATCTTGCCGGGCTCGACGCACAGGGTGTTGGAGCCGTCGTTCCACTGCTCGCGGGAGGCCGCGATCGGGTCGCCGCCGCCGCAGGGGATCAGCTTGACCTGGTCGACGCCGGTGGCGTCCTCCAGGACGTGCTCGAGGGTGTCCTCGATCAGGCGGATGTTCACGTCGCCCGGGTTCTTGCCGGCGGTCAGCTCGTAGACGCGCAGGGTGCCCATGATGGCGGGGTGGATCGTGAACTTATCGACGTCGATCTGGGTGAAGACCGTGTCGAGGTGCATGAAGGCGCGCGAGACCGGGATGTCGAAGGCCAGGATGCGCTCGACCTTGGAGTCGGAGTTCCAGAAGATGTTCTGGGCCATGACGTCGATCGCGGCGGCCTGGGTGCGCTGGGAGATGCCGACGGCGAGGGTCTTCTCGTTGATGTTCAGCACGTCGCCGCCCTCGGTGTGGAACTGGCAGTCGCGGCGGAAGTACAGGGAGACGTCCTTGTAGTCGGGGTGGTACTTGAAGACGTACTTGCCGTAAAGGGTCTCGCGGTTGCGGGTGACCGAGTACATGCGGTTGAGGTTGACGCCCTCGCCGACGACCGCGAACGGGTCGCGGGTGAAGTAGAGGTTGGGCATCGGGTCGATGATCAGGTCGGACTCGGACTCGGAGTTGACCAGGGAGTCGAGGGTCGTGGACGCCGTGAGGGGCATGTCGATCTCGGCCTTGGTCATGCCGGCCATGGTCTTCTTGACGAACTCGAGGTTGTCCTCGATGGAGTCCAGCTTCTCGCGGACGATCTGCGGCATGTGCTGGCCGCGGATGCCGGCCTCGGCGATGTACTGGTCGGTGAACTCGGCGCGGGCGCCGGGGACCTGGTCGAACACCTCGGCGACGAGGTTCTCCAGATAGAGGACCTCCACGCCCTGGTCCCTCAGGATCTGGGCGAAGGTGTCGTGCTCCTGCTGCGCGACCTCCAGGAACGGGACGTCGTCGAACAGGAGTCGCTCGAGCTCGTCGGGCGGCAGGTTGAGGAGCTCGTCGCCGGGACGGTGCAGGCAGACCTTCCTGAGCTTGCCGATCTCGGAAGGCACGTGCAGACCTTTCGTCATGGCCTCCTACCTTTCTTTCGGGCCCCTGTCAGGGCCGATTCGTTAGCGCCCCTCCGTGTGAGGCGTTATTGCTGACGACATATTTATATCCAAAATCAGCCCATACTTCCACCTTGCCCCCGAACGGTTTTTTATAGGGGGTGAACGGCATACACATATACTTCACGCATGGTACACTTTGATTTAATAAAGTTTATTTACGTGCTTAAATGCGTTTTCAATCCAAATAGCAAATGGAACTTAACTTTATTAAACCACCCTCAAATTGCATATTTCTAATAAAGCTATGAATAGAATTAGCGATTCATACCGCGTCTCAACCATTTTCATTTTTATTCAGAAAAAAGTTTGTCCTATTCATTTTCTGATTACAAGTTACCGTTTACCAGATGCTTGGTACCGTTCACCGGAAGCTCAGTATAAGACCCAGCGGATATCGGCTCGCCCTACTGTCTCATTTGTAACAACTTGACTTCTCGGTATAGAAAAACGGACCCGATCCCCTAGGGAAACAGGTCCGTTTTCGATTATCGTCGGCCAATTTGAATACGGCCTTCGAAGGGAACCGTGATCCTAGCGATCGAACTCCGCCAGGGTCTCGCCCAAAAGCCCTAAGCCCTCGCGAAGAACGTCCTCGCTCGCGCAGTAACCCAGGCGCGCACCGCAGGGAAGCTCAAAGCGGCTACCGGGGACCAACAGCACTCCTTTCTCGGCCAGCAGGCGCTTGCAGAACTCCTCGTCATCCTCGGGAATGTCCAACTGGATAAACGAGGTAGACACGCCCTGCGGGGCCGTCCAGGACACACGGTGCTGCGTGTCAATCCAAGCCTGCGCGATATCACGGTTGCCAAACACGATCTTGCGGTTGCGCTCGAGGATCTTGTCCTTGTGCTCGAGCACATAAGTCGCCAGGGCGTCGTTGAACACGCCGCCGCAAATCATGGTGTAGTCGCGGTAGGTGCGAATGCGGTCGGACACTTCTTCGTCTGCCAAAACCCAGCCCACGCGGGCCGCAGGCGTCGAATAGGTCTTGGACACCGAGTTGGTGACGATGGCTTTCTCGTACACATCGGCCATCGACATAAAGTCCTCGATGTTCTCAAGCGGTAGGTACACCTCGTCGCACAGCACATAGGCGCCAACCGAGCGGGCGATCTCGGCAATCTGGTCGAGCGTGTCGGCATCGAGCACCGTTCCGATGGGGTTCGATGCGTTGTTGATGCAGATGAGCTTGGTATTGGGACGCACCAGGCGCTTGAGCTCCTCGATATCGGGCCTCCAGCCAAGCTCCTCGCGAAGCTCCCAGTACTCGACTTCGGCACCCAGCGTACGCGGAATCTCGTAGAGCGGCGCGTAGGTAGGCCACTCGGCGATGACATGGTCGCCGGGCTCAACCACGGCCATGATGGCGTTAAGGTTGGCACCCGTGCAGCCGTTGGTTTGCAGGATGTGATCGGGATTGACCTCGCGACGATACAGCTTGGCGACCTCGGCCTTAAACTCCGGCGAACCCTCGATCCAGCCGTAGTTCATCTTCTCGCGGTCCAGGCGCTCGTAGAACGTGGCACCATCTTGATCGTCAAGCGCACGCAGCTCGCCCATGGTAAGCGAGGAGATCGTCGACTGGGCGATATCCCACGTTGCGCTCTTCTCCCAAACGTTAAGCCATTCCTCAACGCCAATTGTCTTGATATCCATGGCCAAGCTCCTTACAAAAGCAGTCGTCCAATCGTGTTGACGTTCCTCATACAAGAATGGGGCGGTGCGAAAAATCCGCACCGCCCCAATGGGAGACATCTAATGGAAGTTAGACGTTTGTTTTAAGACCTGTACGGGTCTTTGAAAACCTTAGAGGTCCTCGCGCCAGAAGGGCATGCTCATGCAGCGCGGGCCGCCGCGGCCGCGGGAGAGCTCGGCGGAGGGCACGACGAGAAGGTCCAGGCCCTCCTTGTACAGCACGTCGTTGGTGACGGTGTTGCGGGCGTAGACGCAGATCTTGCCGGGCTCGACGCACAGGGTGTTGGAGCCGTCGTTCCACTGCTCGCGGGAGGCCGCGATCGGGTCGCCGCCGCCGCAGGGGATCAGCTTGACCTGGTCGACGCCGGTGGCGTCCTCCAGGACGTGCTCGAGGGTGTCCTCGATCAGGCGGATGTTCACGTCGCCCGGGTTCTTGCCGGCGGTCAGCTCGTAGACGCGCAGGGTGCCCATGATGGCGGGGTGGATCGTGAACTTATCGACGTCGATCTGGGTGAAGACCGTGTCGAGGTGCATGAAGGCGCGCGAGACCGGGATGTCGAAGGCCAGGATGCGCTCGACCTTGGAGTCGGAGTTCCAGAAGATGTTCTGGGCCATGACGTCGATCGCGGCGGCCTGGGTGCGCTGGGAGATGCCGACGGCGAGGGTCTTCTCGTTGATGTTCAGCACGTCGCCGCCCTCGGTGTGGAACTGGCAGTCGCGGCGGAAGTACAGGGAGACGTCCTTGTAGTCGGGGTGGTACTTGAAGACGTACTTGCCGTAAAGGGTCTCGCGGTTGCGGGTGACCGAGTACATGCGGTTGAGGTTGACGCCCTCGCCGACGACCGCGAACGGGTCGCGGGTGAAGTAGAGGTTGGGCATCGGGTCGATGATCAGGTCGGACTCGGACTCGGAGTTGACCAGGGAGTCGAGGGTCGTGGACGCCGTGAGGGGCATGTCGATCTCGGCCTTGGTCATGCCGGCCATGGTCTTCTTGACGAACTCGAGGTTGTCCTCGATGGAGTCCAGCTTCTCGCGGACGATCTGCGGCATGTGCTGGCCGCGGATGCCGGCCTCGGCGATGTACTGGTCGGTGAACTCGGCGCGGGCGCCGGGGACCTGGTCGAACACCTCGGCGACGAGGTTCTCCAGATAGAGGACCTCCACGCCCTGGTCCCTCAGGATCTGGGCGAAGGTGTCGTGCTCCTGCTGCGCGACCTCCAGGAACGGGACGTCGTCGAACAGGAGTCGCTCGAGCTCGTCGGGCGGCAGGTTGAGGAGCTCGTCGCCGGGACGGTGCAGGCAGACCTTCCTGAGCTTGCCGATCTCGGAAGGCACGTGCAGACCTTTCGTCATGGCCTCCTACCTTTCTTTCGGGCCTTACTGGCCGAATGTATCAGCGCCCCTCCGTATGGGACGCTGCTTGCTGACAGCTCTAGTTATATCCAAATTCCATTCGTAATGCCACCTCGCCCCTGAACGGTCAGCAAAGTACGATGAACGGTATATCGCATATGATTTCCCATAATGCACTTCAGTTTCGTAAAGCAGATTTTCCTAGGTAAACGTTATTTTTCTAGGAAATCAAGATTGAACACCCAAAGTTATCCATGATTCAAAATTGCATAGCGAAAACGGTTTTCTGCATATAAATGACGCTTGCCCTCGATTCGACCTACATTCGATTATATTCAGCTTGCTATCATTCTTATTCATACATTCTCACCAGTTGAGTGAGGATATAGATCGCTTGCTCAAAGCACCGGACGTTAGTGCTTCGGATTGTCAGCGTAATAAGTAGGTAAAGATACCGTTCGCGCGATACGTCCGCGCCATAGGTCGACTAAATTGAGACAATAGGAAATAGTGTTAGGCTACCGTCCCCCGTAGGGACTGAACGGACAGATGCATATGCCGAGCAAAATCGAAAAGAAGCAAAAGGCCGCTAAGCTGCGCAAGCCGCCGCGCGACTTCTCGTACACGCAAAATCGAGAGCTCAGCTGGCTGCGCTTTGACAACCGCGTGCTCGACGAGGCCTTCGATGAGTCCGTGCCGCTGTTCGAGCGCCTTAAGTTCGTCTCGATCTTCGAGTCCAACCTCGACGAATTCCTTATGGTGCGTGTGGGCGGCCTGTCCGACCTGGCAGAACTCAAAAAACAGCCTGTCGACAACAAGAGCAATATGACCGCCTCCGAACAGGTCGATGCCGTCATGGCAGAGCTGCCCGGGCTCCTTACCCGCTGGGAGTCGATCTTTAAGAGCATCGAGGGCAATCTCGACACTCTGGGTGTTCACCGCGCCCGCATCGATTCGCTTACGCCCGAGGAGCACACCTTTGTAACCCGCTACTTCCAGGCCTACGTATCGCCGGTCATCTCGCCGTTGGTCATCGACCCGCGCCACCCCTTCCCCAACCTGCGCAACGGCGCGCTCTATCTGGCTTGTGGCCTGGACGGCGTCACCGACGAGGAAAGCCTGCTGGGCCTTATCGAGATTCCCGCCTCGATGAACCGCGTGGTCGAAATCCCCTCGCCCACCGGCACCTACTCCTACATCTTGCTCGAAGACGTCATTCTCGCCTGCCTGGATAGCTGCTTTGGCTCCTACAAGCCGCTAGACCGCGCGCTGATCCGCGTCACTCGCAATGCCGATATCGACCCGGACGGCGAGGGCGTCGAGGAGGAAGAGGATTACCGCCAGCACATGAAGCGCATCCTCAAGAAGCGCCTGCGTCTGCAGCCGGTGGTACTCGCCATATCGGGCTCGCTCGAAAAGTCAACGCTCAAGACCATCCGCAAAGCGCTCGAGCTCTCGCGTCGCTCGGTCTTTACCTGCGATATCCCCCTTGACCTGGGCTACGTCTTTGGCATTGAGGGCAAAATACCCGAGCATCTGCGCAACGAACTGCTCTTTACGCCGTTTAAGCCGCAGCCCAACCCCACCATCGATATGACCCGCTCCATCCGCGAGCAGGTGCTGCAGCACGACAAGCTGCTCTTTTACCCGTACGAGGCCATGAACCCGTTCTTGGACCTGGTGCACGAGGCAGCCTACGACCCCGAGTGCATCTCGCTGCGCATCACGCTCTACCGCGTGGCCAAACAAAGCCGCCTGTGCGAGTCGCTCATTGATGCTGCCGAAAACGGCAAAGAGGTCACGGTGCTCATGGAGCTCCGCGCCCGCTTTGACGAGCAAAACAACATCGAGTGGGCCGAGCGTCTGGAAGAGGCAGGCTGCACCGTCATCTACGGCTCCGAGGGCTTTAAGTGCCACTCCAAGATCTGCCAGCTCACCTATCGCGAGGGCATGGCGCTTACCCGTCTGACGCTTTTGGGCACCGGCAACTTTAACGAGAAGACGGCCAAGCTCTACAGCGACTTTATGCTCATGACCGCGCATCCCGGCATCGGCGAGGACGCCAACCTGTTCTTCCGCAACCTGTCGCTGGGCAACCTGCGCGGCGATTACCGCTTCCTGGGCGTGGCGCCCGTGGGCCTCAAGCCGCTCATCATGCGCGGCCTGGATCGCGAAATCCAGCGCGCCCTCGCTGGCGAGCCCGCCCGTGTGTTCTTTAAGCTCAACTCGCTCACCGACCGCGAGGTCATCGACAAGATTGCCGAGGCATCGTGCGCAGGAGTCCGCGTGGACATGATTATCCGCGGCATCTCGTGCCTCAAGCCCGGTGTTCCAGGCAAGACCGAGAACGTGCACGTGCGCTCCATCGTCGGACGCTTTTTGGAGCATGCGCGCGTCTACGCCTTCGGCGTGGACTCGGACATGATCTACCTGAGCTCGGCAGACATGATGACGCGCAACACCGAGCACCGCGTGGAGATCGCCTTCCCCGTGCTCGACCCCACCTGCCGCGCCCTGGTGCACGAGTACATGGGCATGCAGCTGCGCGACAACGTGAAGGCACGCAGCCTGACGAGTGACGGCACCTGGGTTCCGGTGGAGCGCAAAGAGGGCGAGAAGCCCTTCAACTCGCAGGAAGCTCTGCTGGAGCGTGCCTATCGCAACGCCGAGGCCGCCACCGAGGCAGAACCCGCGATCGCATCCCAACCTGAGCCCGAACCGCAGTCGGCTGCACCAGAGGTCCAGAAGGTCCAGGCAACCGTCATAGAGCCCGAGTCCGAGCCTACTCCTCGGCCACAACCGCAGGCGGCCAAGCCCGCGTCCGAGAAGAGCGCCCGCCGCAAGCAGCCCGTTAGCAAGACCAAGGCCATCGAGCGCCATCGCCCCGGTCGCGTGCGTATGGGACTGGGCCTGATCGGCCTAGGCCTTAAGACACTCATTACCGGCAAGACGAAATAGACGTTTGTAGAAGCGGTTTGTAGAAGCGCCCCGCATTTGAGGAAAGCCTCAGATGAGGGACGCTTTTCCCTGCTACCATGGTGCAGACAACAACGCGAATGACAGGCAGGGATATGAAGCTCAC
>ERZ1034939.961-NODE-961-length-15684-cov-6.101158_pt1 | contig 15684 bp, 9 predicted proteins | sample MGYA00520626_ERZ1034939 | MGnify/ENA primary metagenome ERZ1034939 (study PRJEB33766, sample SAMN09781751) | gut metagenome | biome: gut microbiome | host: Homo sapiens | place: Madagascar | study: EMG produced TPA metagenomics assembly of the PRJNA485056 data set...
TTTTTAACTTTTTGACAAATATATTCCATTCATGCTACGATAACACCATCTGCTGACTGTTTTTGCAGTCACTTATTAATAATATGAAAGGACTTACAGACTATGGATAATAGAATTGTTGACCTGCATGTACATTCCACGGAATCAGATGGAACATTTACACCCACTGAGGTGATCGCCGAAGCAAAAAAAGCCGGTCTTTCCGCTATCGCTCTGACGGACCATGATACTGCCACCGGTATCAAAAAAGCTATGGATGCCGCAAAGGAAGCCGGTATTGAGCTGATCCCGGGCATTGAACTTTCCACTGCTTACACGTTTCCGGGGAAAAAACAGGAAAAGGAAATCCACATCGTCGGTCTCTACATTAACCCGGATGACCCGGAACTCTTAAAAATGACTGCAGACTTCCGTGACTGCCGTGATAAACGGAACGAAAAAATGATCCTTGCCCTGCAAAAAGAAGGATTTCCAATTACTATGGAAGCCCTCCTGGCAGAAAATCCGGATAGTGTCATTACACGCGCAAACATCGCACGTTTCCTTTATGAACACGGATGGATCAAATCCGTTTCCGAAGCATTTGACAAATACATCGGTGATGGCTGCCGCTGCTATGTCGGACGTTTTAAAGTATCTCCAATGGAAGCCGTCTCACTTATAAAAAGAACCGGTGGTGTCGCCATCCTTGCACACCCGCTGCTTTATCATCTGGGTGTAGAACAGCTGCAGCTGCTGATTGATGACTTAAAAACTGTGGGGCTTGATGGCATTGAGGCAATCTACTCTACCTATACCACTGGAGAAGAACAGCTTGTCAAACGTATTGCAAAAGAAAATAATCTGCTCATCAGCGGCGGCTCGGATTTTCATGGGGAAAACAAACCTGCCATAAAACTTGGCATCGGACGCGGACAGCTTTATATCCCTTATTCTGTATTAGAAGCAATCAAAATACATGCCGGAAAATAGTCCATATCCCATATATTTTACGGGGAAACAGGTTCGGTGGATCATAGTACAAATTTTTCAATCACCTCAGCAATGGCATCATGATTATTGTCATTTACCGTGACATAATCCGCTGCTGCTTTTGCTTTTTCGGTGGCATTTTTCACTGCAACTCCTACGTACGCAGTTTTTATCATCGGAACATCATTATCTTCATCTCCGACTGCGATGGTCGTATCCATCGGCATGTTTAAAATCTTTGTCAGTTCTAAAATACCGGTCGCCTTGCTTGTATTCTTAGGACTATATTCAAGATACTGGCTGCTTGAGAAGAAACTGTTACATTTTCCCTGTTCCCATTTCAAATTCCTTTTCTGGAAACGTTCTAACTTGTCTCTCTGATCCAGTGAGATCAGCATAACCTTCTGTGGTTCTTCCTCTAAAGCATCCAGAATATTCGGTGATATCTTATAGGAAATATGTGCCTGTTTCACATAATAATCCAGCTCTTTGGTATGTTTTGTAGTGATAAGATCCGTACTGTTATAGGTCTGCACATATAAACCGGCACGTTTTGCCTTATCAAAAAGCTCCTGCACAACCTCAATCGGAAGTGAACGCTGCAACAATACGCGGTCTGCCGCACAGTCATAAAGCACCGCACCATTGAATGCGATCATATAACACCCAGGTGTATTTAACCCCAGATTTCTTGCGACTTCTCTTGCCGTTTCAACCGGTCTTCCGGTTGCAAGTGCTATGTAATGTCCTGCCTCTAACATTTTGTGAATTGCATCACGGTTCTTCTGTGAGATACTTTTATCATCGCACAGTAATGTTGCATCCAGATCCACACATAAAATTTTGTGATTCATATACCTCTCCCCTTCTTATATGTGAAATACCATTTCACACTCCACCACTTCCGCTATTCTGCAGGCTCTGCCGGAACAAACACCCTTTCCCGGTATACATGATCCTGTTTCGGGACCGCCGCAACGGCTTCCTCACAGAATTGCATCTGTGAATTGACTAAAACTTTTCCTCTTTTATCTATTTTCTCATAATTTCCATCTGATTTCAAGATATGAGCCTTGGTATTGTCAGATAATTCAACTTCAAGAATATGTTTTGCAGATTCTTTTGCATCATCATCCAGAACAGGGAACAATATTTCAACACGACGGTCCAAGTTACGCGGCATCCAGTCTGCACTTCCCATATAAACTTCATCCGCACCGTTATTCTCAAACCAGAAAATTCTGCTGTGCTCTAAGAAATTTCCAACAATCGAACGCACTTCGATATTTTCACTCACGCCTTCGATGCCTACTTTCAGACAGCAGATACCACGCACGATCAGCTGGATCTTTACCCCTGCTGCCGACGCCTCATAAAGCGCTGCTATGATTCCCGGATCGCAGAGTGAATTCATCTTGGCAACAATACGGGCAGGTCTTCCTTTTTTTGCATGTGCCGTCTCCCTGCCGATCAGCTTCATGAATTTATTACGCAGCCAGATTGGTGCAAGTGACAGTTCATTCCAGGAAAGTGGTTCAGAATAACCGGAAAGCATATTGAATACCGCTGTCGCATCTTCTCCAATCGCTTCATTGCAGGTAAAGATTCCACAGTCCGTATATAATTTTGCTGTTGAATCGTTATAGTTACCGGTTCCAAGATGCACATATCTGCGGATGCCATCCTCTTCCCTGCGGACAACCAGTGCGATCTTACTGTGGGTTTTTAAACCAACCAGTCCATAAATTACATGACAGCCTGCCTGTTCTAATTTTTTCGCCCAGACAATATTATTTTCTTCATCAAAACGTGCTTTTAATTCTACTAAAACAGATACCTGCTTGCCATTTTCCGCTGCCTGTGCCAAAGAAGCAATAATCGGCGAATTACCACTGACACGGTAAAGAGTCTGCTTAATCGCAAGAACATCGGGATCAGATGCCGCCTGTCGGATAAAGTCAACGACAGGGTCAAAGGTCTGATATGGGTGATGTAAAAAAATATCTCCATTTCTAATCAGTTCAAACAGATTTTCTCCCGGCTCGATCTTTGGATTCTTCTGCGGTGTATACGGCTTGTAACGCAAATGATCACAACCGGAAAGTCCATACATTTTCATAAGGAAAGTAAGATCGATCGGTCCCTGAATACAGAAGATATCTTCCTCTGCCACTTTCAGTTCATCCTTTAAGAACCGCAGCAGACGTTTATCGATTCCACTCTCTACTTCAAGACGGATCACTTCGCCCCACTGTCTCATCTTAAGCTGTTTCTGGATCTCTTTTAAAAGATCCTCTGCCTCGTCCTCATCAATTGTCAGATCCGCATTTCGCATGATACGGTATGGGTACGCACAGAGTACTTCATAATTTAAAAACAGTTTGTCGATATTTTTTTCAATGATCTGTTCTAACAGGATAAAGCTCCTGACACTTTCTTCTTCCGAAGGGATCTGTACCAGTCTTGGAAGTACTCCCGGAACCTGTACTGTCGCAAAATCCAGTTCCTGCTTTTCACTTTTTGTATTCTTTTTTGAAAGCAATGCAGCAATGTTTAATGTCTTATTGCGGATGAGTGGAAACGGACGTGATGCATCCACTGCCATCGGTGTCAGTACCGGATAAACATTCTCCTCAAAATAACGGTCTACAAATCTTTTTTGTTCCTCTGTCAGATCCTCAAATGCATCAATGATGTAGATCTGTTCTTTTTTAAGCAGTGGAAGCAGGGATCTGTTATATGTAGTGTACTGCAGATCCACCATTTCCCTTGTTTTTTCATTGATGGCAGTAAGCTGCTCTTTCGCTGTCATACCTGCAATGTCTCTTTTTTTATAATCAGCATGTACCATATCTTTCAAAGAAGCAACACGCACCATATAAAATTCATCCAGGTTCGATGAAGTGATACTGACAAATTTCAGACGCTCTAAGAGTGGGATGCTCTTGTCGCGTGCTTCATTTAATACACGATTATCAAATTTCAACCAGCTTAATTCTCTGTTTTCGTAATACTGTGGATTTTTAAAATCTTTTTCCTTTTCCATAGTGGTGTCCTCCATTTAATACACACGTTTCTCCTTTATCACTGGTTTTATGCTGAATATGTTTTCAAAGTAAGAAACCTTCGCATCAAACAGTGCCTTTTCCAGCGCAATATCATCATCCGTCTCAATCGTGATCACCAGTTCTTTTCCTTTTACTGCTGCACGCACATTTTTGAATTTCTGTTTGTGGCTGCGATCCATAGCATTTGATACACGTAATATAGCAGAAAGTTTTGCAATGACAAGGTAGCTTTCATGACTGATATCGTTTTCAAACTCTTCGTAGGCAGGCAGCGGATAGGTATTATAAAGAACCGTGTACGCAACAATCTCACGTTCCATATGCGTAAGTCCTATAATTTCCGATTCCATGATAATATCATAAGAACAGACCGGTCCGTTCGCAAGACTGATATATTTACCGCAATCATGTAAAATTGCAGCCACCTGCAGTAAAAGTCTCTCCCTTTTTCCCAGTCCGTGAATTTTTTTCATTGTGTCAAAGATCAGTGTAGCCATCTGCGTCAATGCATCAATGTGTGGCGAATAACTCATATAACGTGCAGACAGATTTCCCGCTGCTGAGATAACATCTGCATCAAAATCATGAACCGGTTTACAAAGTTTATGTTTCTGTGCATAATCATATGCAATACCATCACTGACAATGACACCCGGTGCCCAGATTTTTTCCGCTTTCATTTTACGTGCCATACATTTAAAAATGATCATATATGGAATGATCAGGGAATCATTTTCATTTGATAAATTCAATTCCTCTGAGATCTGCTCCACAGTCTTTTTGTCAAGCCCATCCAAAAAAGCCAGAAAATCATTGGTTTCCATCAGATTTGCATGTTTTTTCCCTGTGACTTTACCGGCAACTTCCATGATATAGTCCCCGATGATGATCAGATTTTTTACCTTTACCTGTTCTGTGAACATTGCCATAAACACGTTTAGTTCTTTTTCTACCAGTTCTTCGATCTGCAGCTCATACTGCTCTAAACTGCAGCTTTTTTTTGCAAGCTGTTCCTGCATCCGCATGGTTCCAAGTCCAAGATGCTGTGTAGTGATCACTTTCCCCTTTGAAAAGATCGTGATCTGCATACCGCCGCCACCGACATCAACTACTGCTGCACCTGTTTTTATCAGTTCTTCAAACTCACTGCGCATCGCAACCGATTTATAACTGATAAAACGATGCTCAGAGTTGCTTAAGACATGTACCGTAAGTCCGGTGCGGATACGGATCTGGTCTAAGATAAACAATTCATTGCTCACATCACGAAGCGCTGCAGCTGCATATGCCTCATACCCATCCACCTGATACTCTTTCATGATGCCTGTAAACTGTTCTAACGTATCACAGAGAGCTTCCACCAGCTCATACCCGATCACGCCGCGCGAATACGCATCCCGCCCAAGCTCGATCCGGCTTCTGATATAATCGATTTTGCGAATACCTTTTCTGGCAGAGATTTCAAAAATTTTCAAGCTTACCTCATAAGAGCCGATATAAATCGCTGCAAATGTATGAATTGCCATATTTTATCCTCCTGCTTCACGCGTACAAATTATTTCTGTTTTCCAAGCAGATAATTAATAAACTGCTGTGCTGTTCTTCCGGAGAGTCCGCCGTGGGCAAGCTCCCATTTATTTGCCTCTGCAAGAAGTGTTTCCTCGTCCATCGTAATACCATTCTTCTTTGCAAGGGATACCACAATATTCTGAAACTCTTTTTTGCTCGGTGCTCCAAAATAAATAGAAACACCAAATCTTGCATACAGGGACAGCTTTTCCTGTACAGTATCGGAAGTATGCATGTCCTCTCTCACTTCCTCTTTATCAGAGAATGTCTCACGGATCAGATGACGTCTGTTTGAAGTTGCGTAGATCAAAACATTATCCGGTTTCTTCTCAAGTCCTCCTTCGATCACTGCTTTCAGATATTTATATTCGATCTCAAATTCCTCAAATGACAGATCATCCATATAAATAATAAATTTGTAATTACGGTTTTTAATCTGTGCGATCACATCATTCAAATCGCAGAACTGATGCTTGTACACTTCGATCAGACGCAGTCCCCTGTCGTAATACTGATTTGCGATTGCCTTGATACTGGTTGATTTTCCGGTTCCTGCATCTCCATAAAGCAGGCAGTTGTTTGCCTCTTTTCCACGGACAAAACTCTCCGTATTGTCAATCAGTTTCTGTTTTGCGATCTCATATCCGACCAGATCGTCTAATCTTACATGTGCAATATTTGTGATCGGTACGATCTGTGCACCTTCTTCTTTATGTAACACACGGAATGCTTTATGCAGTCCTAACTTTCCAACACCAAATTCACCATAAAACTCCGTAACGGCATCCTTAAAATCGTTTGCGTCAGCCGCCTGTTCTAATTTTTCCGTCAGTTCACAGATGCGGTCACGAATCCTCTTATTAAATAATTTTCCGCTGTCACTTGCACTTTCATAATGCAGTAATGCATCCATACAGTCGATCTCATAATCTTTTGCCAGCCCGGTAAAATCAAAATCAAATAAATCTTTCATGATCTTAAAATCATGAAGTGCGATCTGATTAACAGAACCTTCCATGCCACCCCTGATCTCACATCCACAGCTGTATGCATTTTCATTATTGACCAGAATAAATGCAATAAAATTATGCCAGAGGTTTCCTTTAAATCCATGGCTTACAGCAAGTTCTGATAACTGGTTAAAGCACTCATATAACAGAGCTTCGATATCCTCTCTGTTGTAATATTCATTCTCATAATTCTCCATGATCCATGCCATGTTATAGAATAATTTTCCATTTTCAAAATTTTTATATAAAATCAGATTTTTTGTGCTTTTCATGTCTTTCTCCATTTCTCTGTATGAAAAGTTTTTCACACATTTCTTTCGTTCTAATAATTTCCAAGGATCTTTAATCCCAATGTTTCCTCTGCGAGTCCCCTTAATGCATTCTGTACTGCTGCATCATTTAAATTTCCTTCAAAGTCAACAAAGAAACGGTATTCCCAGTTTTTCCCCTGAACCGGTCTTGATTCGATATGGTTCATATTGATGCCGTTGTAAATAAAATGGGATAACATATGGTAAAGAGATCCACTCTCGTGCATACCTTCAAAACAGATACTGATCTTTTCCGCTTTTGAAGTAAATACACGTTTACCGGATACAATGATAAAGCGTGTTGCGTTCATCTTGTTATCCTGGATACATTCATCGAGTACCTTCAGTCCATAGATATCTGCCGTCAGGCTGCTTGCGATCGCTGCTTTATGTTTTTTGCCGTCTTCTTTTACTTTCTTGGCAGCCATTGCTGTATTTTTCAGACTGTGTTTTTCCCACTCTCTATGGCTTTCAAGATATCTGCCGCACTGCATCAGTGCCTGTGGGTGAGAATAGACGTCTGTGATATCAGAAAGTTCTGCTTCTGGCAGTCCAAGCAGTGCATGATTGATCTGTATGATCTGCTCCCCTACGATACAATTATCATATTCTACCATCAGGTCATAATTTTCAGATACGATACCCGCCGAGGAATTTTCAATCGGTAAAACTGCATAATCAGCTTCTCCGTTTTTGATCGCCTCCATGGCATCGCGCCAGGTCTCCACGTGATAACTGTCTGTCTGCTCTCCAAAGTATTCTCTTAAGGCAAGCTGGCTGTACGCTCCCTCTGTCCCCTGAAATACAATACGCGCATTGTGATAATCTAAACTTTCCACTTCTGTAAAATCTGGTTTTTCATACATGCCGTGTGCGGTTAAAAGCTGATACTGACGTTTTCTGCTCATCGACATGATCTGCTCAAACAGTTCACGTATCCCATGTTTATTAAAATCTGTTTTGCCAAGTGCTGTCAGAGTTGCAAGTTTTGAATCTTCGCGTTCTTTGTCAAATACCTTTTTCCCGGTATTGATCTTATATTCTGCAACACCTGCTGCAATCTCCATTCTCTCCTGATATAAATCTACGATCTGTCTGTCAATGACATCGATCTGGTCTCTTAATTCTTTTAAGTCTTTCATGGATTCCACCTTTGTTATTTGTATTACTTCTAATATATTACATTAACGTGCTAATATCAAGGGCAGAAAAAGTGATATTCCATAGGAAAAATATAGTATTCGTGCTCTGAAAATGCTATAATAAACACAGATGAGAAGCAAATCAAACACATTGTCACGTCAGCATAAAATGCTCTCAGAATGGAGGCCTTATGAAAAAAGTTATCACGATTCTCTTAGTTATCCTCGTACTCGCCGCCGGTGTCGGTTTTGGTGTCTACCACCACAAATCAAACGAGACAAAATTCAATGACGATTACATAAACGGCAACACGGCTGGCAATCTCTACAATGCCGGCATCTTCTGCACGGCAGCTGATGGTACGATTTATTTTGCCAATCCTTCTGACGGCAGTAAACTCTATTCTATGAACAGTGATGGTTCAGACCTTACAAAGATTTCTGATGATGTTGCCACCTTTATCAATACGGATGACAATTATATTTACTATGTGCGCAACAATCCGGTTTTTACAGAACCATTTTCATTTTTGACGATCAACACAGACAGTCTCTGCCGGCTTGACCGCAGCAAGCATAAAAAGAGCATTCTCCTTGATTCTTCCGCGAGTCTTTATGCCTCTTTAGTCGGAAATAAAGTTTATTATCTGCATTATGATGATAAGGATTTTACAACTTTTTATGAAGTAGGCATTGATGGCACCGGCATGAAGCAGGTAGATAAAACACCATACCGTCCCTGCTCGACAGTTGGACAGTATATCTATTATAATGGTGTATCGAACGAACATAGCATCTGGCGTTTTGATACAGTTACTGATACGGCAGAACTTGTACTTAAAGGAAATTATTATATGCCGGCTGTAATTGGTGATACACTCTTTTTTCTGGACAACGAACAGAATTATACACTTACCCGCACAGATCTTTCCGGGGGTTCGCCTGTCACTCTAAGCGATGACCGCATTGACTGCTATAACATCACCGGTGACTATATTTATTTCCAGCGCAACAGTACAAGCGCGCCTGCTCTCTGCCGTATGAAAACGGACGGCAGTGATTACACCGTGATCACAGAGGGCAACTATACCAATATCAATGCCACAGAAACGGATATCTATTTCAGGGATTTTGCATCGGGTGTCATGTACAAAACACCGATTGCTGATCCTTCTGACGTCGAAGTTTTTAATCCAGGAACAGGTTCTTCCGACAAGTGATCCTGCAGCGGATATACAGATATACAGCCAGCAATGGTTTTATCAAAAAAACACAGGGACTTTTTGTTAGTCTTCTGTGTTTTTTCATACCTTTTTATCTTTTTTCTACGTGAAATCAAACAGTGAAAGCTGGTTCGATTCCGGCATATCGCCAAGCAGTCCTAAATCTCCCATCAGATCAATGACCGTCTTCGTTACTTTTGTTCTCTGTCTGAAATCATCCCTGGATAAGAATTTCCCATCCTTTGCTGCTTCTGCCACCGCGATCGCAGCATTGTCTCCCATACCATCGATGGTATTTAATGCAGGCATCAGTTTTCCGTCAATGATCTGGAAACGATCCGGTTTTGCCCGGTAAATATCAATCGGTATAAAATCAAAGCCTCTTGCATACATTTCCTGCACGATCTTCATATCACGGTAAACATCCTGCTCTTTCTTGGAAAGTGAGTCTTTTCTGCGCTCATAATCTTTTTGGAAATAGGTAAGGCGCTCCCTTCCCTGACACATGATCTCATAGTTGAATCCGGTCGCACGGATGGAAAAATAGGCTGCATAGTAGGCAAGCGGATAATATACTTTGCAGTATGCAATACGCCATGCCATCATAACGTAAGCTGCCGCATGCGCTTTCGGGAACATGTATTTGATCTTTAAACAGGAATCAATGTACCACTCCGGCACATCATGTGCACGCATCTCCGTCTTCCATTCTTCCTTAAGTCCCTTTCCCTTTCGTACAGACTCCATGATCGTAAAGGACTGCTCACTGTCAAGTCCCATCTGGATCAGGTAGATCATGATATCATCACGCGTACAGATGGCAGTAGAAATCGTCGCCAGTCCCTGCTCGATCAATGTCTGTGCATTGCCAAGCCATACATCGGTACCGTGTGACAGACCGGAAATACGGATCAGATCCGAAAATTCCTGCGGCTTCGCATCGATAACCATCTGCATGGCGAACTCTGTGCCAAACTCCGGGATACCAAGGCATCCAAGCGGAATACCTCCGATCTCCTCCGGTGTGACACCGAGTGCTGATGTATTCTTAAATAAAGACATGACTGCTTCATCATCCAGAGGGATCGTAACCGGATCGATTCCCGTTAAGTCCTGAAGCATACGGATCATGGTCGGATCATCGTGTCCTAATATATCAAGTTTTAACAGGTTGTGGTCAATCGAATGGTAGTCGAAATGCGTAGTGACTGTCGCAGTTGTCATATCGTTTGCCGGGTGCTGTACCGGAGTAAAAGTGTTGATCTCCTCTCCCACCGGAAGTACGACGATACCACCCGGATGCTGTCCGGTTGTTCTTCTTACGCCGACACATCCCTGTACAATACGGTCGATCTCACAGTTTCTCTTATGAATACCACGTTCTTCATAATAATTCTTAATATAACCAAATGCCGTCTTATCTGCAAGTGTACCGATCGTACCGGCGCGGAATGTCTGACCGTAACCGAAGATAACCTCACAGTACGCATGTGCCTTACTCTGATACTCACCGGAGAAGTTTAAGTCGATATCCGGCTCCTTATTTCCCTTAAATCCAAGGAAAGTTTCGAATGGAATATCAAATCCGTCTTTCACTAATTTTTCACCACAGACCGGACAGATCTTATCCGGCATATCGCAACCGCTTCTGCCGGAAAATGCCTTAACCTCCGGCGAATCAAAGTCGCTGTATTTACAGTTAGGGCAGCGGTAATGTGCCTGAAGTGGATTTACTTCCGTGATACCGGACATTGTTGCCGCAAAGGATGAACCTACGGAACCACGTGATCCAACCAGATATCCATCCTCATTTGATTTCCATACCAGTTTCTGTGCAATGATATACATAACCGCATATCCGTTGGAAATGATGGAGTTTAACTCACGGTCTAACCGCTCCTTTACGATTGGTGGAAGTTCTTCCCCATACATACTGTGTGCCTTGGTATAGCAGATATCACGCAGCATCTGATCCGAATTTTCAATCACAGGCGGACATTTATCCGGACGTACCGGTGCAATTTTCTCGCACATATCCGCAATCTTGTTCGGGTTTGTGATAACAACTTCTTCCGCTTTTGACGAGCCCAGATACTCAAATTCTTTGAGCATTTCCTCTGTTGTCCGAAGATAAAGCGGAGCCTGGTCATCTGCATCCTTAAATCCTTTTCCCGCCATAATGATACGACGGTAAATCTCATCTTCCGGATCAAGGAAATGTACATCACAGGTTGCAACAACAAGTTTTCCAAATGTTTCTCCAAGTTTTACGATACGACGGTTGATATCCTGCAGCTCCTCGATCGTACTGACCGATTCCTTATCGCTTTTTAGCATAAATTCATTGTTGCCAAGTGGCTGGATCTCCAGATAATCATAAAACTTTACAAGTCTTATGATCTCTTCTTCCGGTCTTCCACCTACGATCGCACGGTAAAGCTCCCCCGCTTCACAAGCAGAACCTAACAGCAGACCTTCACGGTATTTTACAAATTCGCTTTTCGGAATACGCGGTCTTTTGTTATAGTAAGTCAGATGTGACAATGAGACCAAACGGTACAGATTGATACGTCCGATATCATTTGTCGCAAGGATGATTGCATGATATGTGTTCATCTTCATGATCGTCTCCGGTGAAGCCTGTCCCATCTGGTTAACTTCATCTAAAGTCTCCATCCCCCGGTCATGAAGCATCTTTACAAACTTTACAAAAATCTCTGCCGTACATCCTGCATCATCCACTGCACGGTGGTGGTTCTCTAAAGAGACTCCAAGTGCTTTTGCCACTGTATCAAGTTTGAACCGGTTTAGCTGCGGCATCAGGATTCGTGCTAAGGCAACCGTGTCAATGATCGTAAAATCTTTCTCAATCCCCTGCCTCTCACAGTTTTTGATGATAAAACTCATATCAAAATCAGCATTATGGGCGACCATGATCGCATCCCCGCAGAACTCCATAAACTGCGGCAGGATTGTCTCGATCTTTGGTGCATCAATTACCATATCATCACGGATGGAGGTCAGTTCCTCAATCCTGTATGGGATTGGCACTTCCGGGTTTACAAAAGTGGAGAACCGGTCTGTGATCTCCCCATGCTCCACTTTCACCGCACCGATCTCTATGATCTTATTTTTTTCAGGAGAAAATCCGGTCGTCTCAAGATCAAATACCACATAAGTATCATCGAGATTCTGGTTTTTCGAGTTGGTAATGATATCTTTTAAATCATCCACCAGATATGCCTCCACACCATAGATAACCTTAAAGTCATCATCCGGCGAGATCGCATGGTTTGCATCCGGGAACGCCTGTACATCCCCATGATCAGTGATAGCGATTGCTTTATGTCCCCATTTCACGGCACGTTTTACGATATCTTTTACCTCGGAAACACCATCCATATCGCTCATCTTGGTATGGCAATGCAGTTCCACACGTTTTTCAGGGCTTGTATCCATACGGACAGACGTAAAATCCGGTATCTTTTTGATTCCGACAATCGAACCTATCGTAAGTTCACTATCGAATTTATCGATTGTCGTAACACCTTTAATCTTTAAAAATGCACCTTTTTTCACACCCTCAAGCAGCTCCGGAAGCTGGTCATTTCTGGTAAAAATTTTTAAGACGATCGAATCCGTAAAATCGGTTACCGACATAATCACGATTGTTTTTTCATTGCGGATTTCTCTCGTCTCAAGTGTCATGACCTGACAGCGTATCGTAACCTCTCCCATTTCTCCGACGATCTTCTCGATCGGGATCGTCTCATCATCAAAATCTTTTCCATATAAAACATCCGGATTATCTGATTTTTTGTATCCGCCATAGGAACCACCATCATATTTCTTTCGAAATTCTTTTTTCCCGAAAGATTTTTCTCCTTTTTCGTCTGCCATTTTTGCTGTATTTGCTGCAAATTTTGCATTATTTCCTGCGTTTGCAGATTCTTTTGCATTATTTGATTCCTTTGCGGCAGTTTTTGTCGTCATATTCGCAGTCTGCACATCTCTGTCATCCTGTGATTCCACTTTTACCGGTGTATCATCCTCATGAAGCTGTACGCGTTTTAAAATATTTTTTATCTCAAACTGTATCTGTAAGTCACTGTTTTTCTTATGTTTACTCTCTTTCGGTTCCTCAAAAGCAAGTTCCACGGAAAGATCAAGTCCACATCGCTCACAGACCACTTTCTCTAAAAATTCAACGATCTCATGTGATCTGGTCTGCGCAATGATCGTATTCTCTAAAGTTAAAAGCAGCTGTGAATCCCCTGTAAACTCCATTTTAGCGGAACGCAGCAGATTATACTCCATCAGACTGTAATTTTTCAGCTCCTCTAAGATACTGTCCTTATACAGATCCATCAGTTTCTCCGCTGTATACTGCTCTGACAACTGATATTTTTCAATGACCTTGACATCCATGTGTCTGTTTTTAAAGATCTGGTCATGTATGTTTTTTTCCAACTGATATATATTCTTTTTATGTATGAGACGTTTTCCATTTAAGTAGATCCGGATATGATCTTTCTCATGATTCATACCGACTTTGGTAACTTCCGTCTCCGATAACAGTTTTTTCATATCCCCGTTCACTTCCAGTGTCGGAAATACATCAAAAAACATTTTTGTCATGTTGTTTCAACTCCAACTTACTTAATTCTCATTCCAGTGCAGCAGTTCAAACCTGAGGCTCTCTAACAGTTCAGATTCCGGTACTTTCTTGTAAACTTCCCCGTGTTTGATGATAAGCCCTTCTCCGATTCCTCCGGCAATTCCGATATCCGCTTCTTTTGCTTCTCCTGGTCCATTGACCACGCAGCCCATAACCGCAACTTTGATATCAAGCGGAATATCTGCAACCATGTTCTCGACCTGGTTGGCAAGTCCGATCAGGTCAATTCTGGTTCTTCCACAGGTAGGACAGGAAACAACCTCAATGCCGCCCTTTCTCAGTCCAAGTGTCTTTAAGATCAGCTTCGCAGATTTGATCTCTTCTAATGGATCTCCGGTCAATGACACGCGGATTGTGTCTCCGATTCCCTGAGATAAGATCAGACCAAGTCCGATTGAGGATTTGATATTGCCGCTGATGATTGTTCCTGCTTCTGTGATTCCGACATGCAGTGGATGATCCGTTTTCTCCGCGATCAGTTCATGTGCTTTCACACACATCATAACATCTGAGGATTTGATACTGATGACAAGGTTATCATATCCCATATCCTCGATCATTTTTACTTTATCTAATGCGCTCTCCACGATTCCCTCGGCGGTCACACCGTGATATTTTTCTACAAGATCTTTCTCTAGGGAACCACTGTTAACACCGACACGGATCGGGATCTGGCGCTCTCTTGCTGCATCTACGACTGCCTGCACACGCTCCCTGCTTCCGATATTTCCCGGATTGATACGGATCTTATCTGCACCGTGCTCGATTGCTGCGATCGCCAGACGATAATCAAAATGAATATCTGCCACGACCGGGATCTCCACCTGTTTTTTGATCTCTGTCAATGCTTCGGCAGCTTCCATTGTCGGCACTGCACATCTTATGATATCACAGCCTGCTGCCGCAAGTTTATTGATTTGTGCCACTGTCGCAGCGATGTCCTCTGTCTTTGTATTTGTCATTGACTGGATCAGGATCGGATTGCCGCCCCCGATCACTTTCGAACCGATTTTTACTGTTTTTGTTTTCACTGTACTTTCACCTCTACATGAAAATTTTTCGAATATCGTTAAACATTACAACCACCATCAGAGCCATTAAAAGCATAAGTCCGATAAAATGCACCATGCCCTCTTTGTCCGGATCAACCTTTTTCCCCCTGATCGCCTCAACGATCAGAAACACCAATCGTCCACCGTCCAATGCCGGAAGCGGCAGCAGGTTCATAACACCAAGGTTTGCCGAGATCAGAATACAGATATAGAGCATCTGTAAAAATGCCGCATAATAACCGTAGGAAACACTCTCCTCATAGCTGTCACCGATCGCATCGACAAGCCCGACCGGACCACTCATATCATTTAAGGTAACACCGCCTGTGACAAGCATTTTTAAGCTTCCAAGCGTCGTATCGATCCAGTATTTTACCTCATATCCACTGTACAGAAGATTCTTAAACACATTTCCTTTCTCCACTTCGCCGCCGACAAAACCATAGCGGTATCTGCCAAGTTCTTCATCATACAGCGGGGTCAGCTCTGCCGTATATCTTTTTCCGTCACGCTCATAAGTCACTTCCACGGTCTCCCCCGCATGAAACATGGAGTAGGAACTGACTTCCCGGTAAAAATGAATATGTTTTCCGTTCATTTTTACAATGACATCCCCCGCCTGCATACCTGCCTGTTCCGCTGCAAAGCCCTCGCTGACC
>ERZ1034939.965-NODE-965-length-15658-cov-17.383452_pt1 | contig 15658 bp, 13 predicted proteins | sample MGYA00520626_ERZ1034939 | MGnify/ENA primary metagenome ERZ1034939 (study PRJEB33766, sample SAMN09781751) | gut metagenome | biome: gut microbiome | host: Homo sapiens | place: Madagascar | study: EMG produced TPA metagenomics assembly of the PRJNA485056 data...
CTTTGATTTTAATGGTGCCGATAATAGGAGTCGAACCTACGACCTTCGCATTACCGAAACCCGCGTAACCGCATGAGTTTGTGGGGTTCGATTGTAGGATGGATTTGTAGTAGATGCTACAATCAAAGTAGTGCTTACTTCTAAAGGCAGCGGCTCTAAACCAGATGAGACTCTTGATGATATGTAGAACTGATTTTTCAACGTGAACGGAACTATTCCCATTAAATATTTTGTTTTCTACAAGGGAATACTCACTACATGCAAACGCATCACGGTTTTAGGAAATGCGTAGTTTCCGTCAATGTTTCGATCTCACTGGTCATTTATTACTGTTCGCTTTAATACTAGCCGGTAATGCAACTGCTTTCATATTTCGAAAGGACTTATGAATAATCAATCAACTCTTCTATGGTTAAATTAACTTTATGTTATTAATAGTTTTTAAGAGATTTGAATTGTCTTTATCAAGGAGAAAATGCAACCATAACACCTCTGAAACGCACCTACTTTTAGCCCTATTTAAAAAACAGGGCATTGTAAATTATTTATAACTAAATCAACTCTCGTTATCGGATAGCAATTCACCGTTTTCTTGCCATTCGGATGTTTTCTTACCAAAAGGTTCTTTTATATATCTAATGAAGCCTAAGGGTGTTCTCATATCACCCAACGCATCAAATATAATAGCTCTAACATCTTCAGACAACTTAATAAATGCTTCCCAGTCCAATGAAAGATTATTAATATATTCAATCGGAAAACGTAACTCAAAGTAAGTTTCATCAGCTTTAATTAAGAACGTCCGCCCCCGCATATGATAAGATGAGCTTTCCTTAATGCTTTGAATTAACTCTGGTGATAAATTACTTATATCAACAACTCTCTCTATACCGGCATGATTTTTAAGAAGCACATCCCATGAGTCTTTACAACGGATAAAAATTTGATCATCTCCGATTCTCAATGCCTTCATAAAATCAATTAATCGTCTATATTTGACTACACCTCTCGCAACTTCTCTCTCGTTACTAGAGCCAATTGAAGTTAAAATTGCGGTTTTCAAATCTTCGAACTGTTCTGTAAGACTATCAATCTTTTTAATTTCAATGGCTTTCCTTCTTTGCTCATGAATCAACCGTTGAAATAAGAAAGACCATTGTTTGCGTAATGTTTCTTCAATATCTTGAGTTTTCGAAAATGGGAATAAGCTATTTCCTTTTGCTCTCTGCCTTAGGAAATTAATAAATTCAAAAACAAAAACTGCGGTTTCATTTTTTTCAATGGATGGGAATATTATATCTTTAATGATACCCTTATCTTTATTCCTCTCATACAAAGAGTGATCATGCCATACTGCATTGTCAACAAAAGTGAATATAGGAATCCCAGACTCAATTGCTTTTAAAATTTCCAACTGAGTTATCGATATATTCTCTTTCTTTTTTAAAAACTCTATTGTTTTCCCTGGCTCTTGAAGAGAATCAAAATCTACTTTTGTTAAAGCTTCTGGAACTACTTTCCCACCAAAACGGGACCCAATAATCAGAACAACAACATCGGCGGAAGAAACCTCATCAATACAACTAGTATGAGTATGCTGTCTTGGGTCATAGAGAAGATCACTATAATCACTCATCATAGGTTCATAACCAAGATTTTGTATAAAAATTCTTAATTGCGAACGTAGAAGCGATAAATCATAGCAAGTAGAGGAAACAAAGACCCTTAATCCAGCCATAATAAAAATATTCCTTTTAAAAAAAGACAGTTATTTCAGTTTATCCCACCGCACTGCTGAAACTATACCCCAGTTGCCACTGGCATTGGGCCTACGCCATTTTGCCGTCTCCATGCTACGGAGATACTCCAGTGCTTCGGAAAATGAGTCAAAACGCTTCTGAGCCGCTTTATCACCAACGCCAAAAGAACCATCGCGAGTGCTTGCCAGTCCGGGATGAAAGCACGAACCATCGGCAGCATATGGAACCAACAGTTCCGGATCGTTATCTTCGGATGAGTCGAACGTCAACAACTGCCAAGGCTCAACACTTAAAGCCTCAGCCAGCACCTCAATCGCATCAAGAGACGCATTAGAGCCACCACGTTCAATTCTACTCAGATAGCTTCTCGCAAATCCGCATAAATCAGCAAAAGCTTCCTGGCTCATTCCGGTAGCGATACGCAACTCTTTTACTCGTTGTCCAAACAGGATTCTTAAAGATTTCTTCATGCCATGAATGTGCAAGTTTGACCTCTACAAGGCCACGCTCCAATTGAGACATTTTGAATCTAAAGACCTCCTTTGTGAGCACCATCACCATCATCAACACCTTTCATCCTTTCGCCCCATTGGATTCAAAATGATCACCAATAGTGACATTCAAAACCTAACCAGTATGATGATCATTATCGGCTGGGCTAAGCCAGCAATCTCTATCAGGTAGATGTGATTTGGAAAACGAGGGAATCATGACGGGATCATACTTTTTATTACCGATGGCAATGGGGGCCGTGCTTGGTTGGGTCAGTTACAATGTAGTCGCTCACGTTACGTCGAAACGGCAAATTAACACGCTACGTGCTATATCATGGGGCGTTCTTGCAACTCTCACCATGATGCTTGGCGTAAGCGCTTTTTCCGCTATAGGAGCGGAACAGACGTTAACTAAGCAGAACGTCCAATGTTCAAATAACAGCCCTGAATGTTATGCGAAAGCGCACTATAACCCCGTAAGAAAGTGCAAGCAGGCAATTGATGAAAAAGCAGAATTTCACCATATATGGCTGAAAAACGCATCTCAACAGATTTTTGAAAAATATCTTTGGCACGACCAGACCAAACGAACCATACAAATCTTCGGTCAACAGGCTAAAGCGATAAACAGTTTAGGAATATTAACGCCACTCCAATACTTTTGTATTTTCAACGCTAACACCGGAGAAATTATCGCTGCGTCATTTGAGTGAATAATGCCTCCCAATAATTTTGAAGAAAGCATCTTAATGGTGCTTTCTTCTTTACTAATAGAACAAACAATGAAAACAGTTTAATTAAAAGTATTCTTCCCAGTTACTTATCCATTGTTCATTTGTCATTAAAACCCTACTTATTATACGTAGAGGCTATTTCAAGTATTTGTATGAAAACCTCATGAAAACCACTATAATCGACATTATTAAAAGGTGGTTGACCGCTGCAAACATAATCTGCAAATTTGTTTTTAGGCAATGCTACATTTTTCCTCTCTGAGATATTAATCACATTATCATCATACACAAGAGAACTCTTGTTAATCCGGCAGAAGAGGTTAGGATCAGTTTTATGACAATTAAGGTTATCGAACTCATCCTTAAAATACAAACGTCTTCCCTCGCTATCACAAGTAAAAAGTAACGAGTCTTGATACAGATGCTCAATACATATTGAGTCATTCCCCTTTCTAAATTCAGGAATAGGGATAATTAGACTAAATACGTTATTACCGTGATCTCTGTAATTACCCGGAGAACCACTCATTTCATTTACTATATTTCTTTCATCTCTATCAAAGATGCATAAAGTGAGATGTTTTTGTGATGTTTCTCGCAGGTTTTCACACAGCGTTTTAAGATTTGCGCTTCCAGGCTTGCTTGAGTTTTTGAATATTATTTTTAAGTCAAGGAATTCACCACGATTTTGAAATGCATTCAGCGCCGCTTGGAAATGTTTTGTATCTGTCACACCTTCAGTATAAATATGAATTTCGTCGGTTATCTCTCGCCGAAATTTCTGCTCATCAATTTTAAATTCGCTATCAAGTGTTTGTAATCGCTTAACAAGCGTTAGGAAAGTTGCATCGGTATATCCTTTTACATGACCAACATGGATTATTTTACCGCGTATTACCAATCTCATTTGTGGCGGTTGATCATCGAATTTATTAGATCTTTCTACTTCTTTCTTCCAATATTCCTCAGCAGCATCCAAGCCAAACTTCTCCCACGCATAAAGTCCTGCACGGATAGACTTTATATACTCCTTCGGTATATTGGTTTTTTTGTTAACTACAACCCCTGTAACAAGTTGCCTCTCGGATTTTTTACGAAGAGTCGTCTTACCAGCATTCACTTCAAAACCAGAATTTATTATGATATTTTTTATTGCTTCACTTAGTTCTACATTACCATCGTCGCCTCTTATTGCTATTGCCGAAGGGAATACACTTCCATTATTAGAGATAAATATATCATCGGCATAACGAGTGTAGTAACACTTGTTTGAGGAAGCTAGTTGCTTAAGTTTATAATCTAATCCTTTGCAAATGATGTTACTAATCACTGGACTAGCTGGTGAACCTTGTGGTAAACGCCCATCTTTTGTGCAAAGACGCGCTACAGTATTTGCCGGGGATTTAGCAAAGCAAAATGGAGCGCGTCTTAACACTCCCGAAACTCGAGCTGAACTTATTGAATGGAAGAAATCCTTTAAATCCAAGCGTAGTAGCCATCGTTGCCCAACGTGAATTGAGGCATGTTCAACTATGCCTCTTTCTTTAACATACGCAAATACGCAAGAACGAGGTGTATAGTTTCTCTCCAGAAAATGAGAAATTGTTTTTTGGATATCTTTAAGCCCTCTATTTGGAGCTTCAATTAATCTTTCTCCGTTAATTCGCTTGCGAATTTTGAATGAGTGATACTTATCATCATCACTTAAATAATAGGCGTAATAAGTTAACTTAGCAGTAGTAATACCGATTAGTGCAGCTAATTCTTTATTGTTTTCTATCTTATATTTTGGCGAGGTATTAAAAGGGAAAAATGTATCCATCACTGGCTCATGCTCCTTCTGGTATGAGAGGGCAACTCAGGACCCCAACAACCGCGAGTAACCCGTGGCGGCGCGACGCGTTAGCGTCAAAGGTAAAGGCACTACAAGCCGAGACGTATACATCTCAGAAATGCGGGTCCTGAGGCCCAACACAATCGTAACCATGTTGATTCTATTGGTCAATGTATCTAGACAACTGGTTTCAAAATCAACAAACACCTACTGTTTTTTTCGAAAAAAAATCATTACTTAACAATAGATTAATATATCAGCCGAGCCGTGAAATTACCCTTTGGAGCTGCGACAATCCCCACTCACCACCTTTCGGTGCTGGTGTCCGTGAAGCATTTAGCGTTTCAACCATTTTGCGCTGCGATAGTCCGCGCACTTTCATGCTTTCGATTAGCGGCCGCATATTCTCTGCGAAGCTCTCTGCCGCTTGTTGGCGGGCTTCAATGTTACTTTTGAGGTTAGCACTACCCGCCATCCCCAGAACCTTACCACGTGCTTTGGCAGCTGCGAGAGCTGCTTTTGTCCGGGCGCTAATCTGGTCGCGTTCATGCTCAGACATAACCGCGTGCATCTGGATCATCACCTTGTCAGCTTGTGGCATATCGGCGGCCACAAAGTTAATCCCAGTTTCAATTAGTCCGGTAACGAAGTGCACGTTGCGGGCCAGGCGGTCAAGCTTAGCGATCAGCAAAATAGCACCTTGTTTCTTACACACGGCCAGCGCTGCCCTCAGTTGCGGACGTCTTTCTAGAGCATTTGAACCTTTACCTGTCTCAATTTCTTCAAACTCGTCGACAACTTCCCCAGTAGTGCTTCTGATGTAAGCAGAGACAGCTTCCCTTTGAGCTGCCAACCCTAAACCGCTCTTACCCTGCTTCGCAGTGGAAACGCGATAGTAAGCGATGAACTTGCCGTTTGCCATGTCGCTGACCTCACAGCTAATCGAACGTTTAATGTGTGGTCAATGTATCCGCAAAAACCATAGGATGCAATCAGCTTCCTATGTTGTGCTAATTAATTTCATCTGGCATAATACCTTTACGTTACTAAACATAAGGATGATGTTGTGAACTCTGAACCAAAAATTAGAACAGCCAAGTTAATTAAAGAAAATCGCACCTCGTTAAAGCTTGATGAAAGCACTTGGGCCGCAATTGACATGCAGGCTGAGAAACGAGGCACTGATTGGAAAGGCTGGGCAAAGATGGTGCTTAAAGCAAATCCTGACTCACCAAATAAGGCTGCTTTGCTCCGAGCCGCGTTAGTAGAAGAATTGATGACCGAGCAGATTCTTACCCTCGCGGAAGCTGGGCCAGTTGAAGCCAATATCAGCCATGAAATTATCGGAAATGGCTATTGGCGGTTAAATGACGAGCAACTACAGAACGAGCTAGACGGCGCAACCATCGTCACACGTGATAACTCATTTGCGGCGTTTACCTTACTGACTGGTTACAGAGACAAAAGCTACGGCGGATCACCATTCGTAATCATTCAGAACGAGTTACGCGGTCAGCTACACCTTATGATCGCTCCAGATGTTGATTAAGGAGAAAACAATGAAAGTTAAAACGCTTTCAGCAAGTGAGACGGCTTACTTTTTGAGAGCCAAGCTGGGTGACGTCAGGGCATGGGATGATCTATTAGCGGATATGCGACGCGGGAGGGCTAGCTATCACGGTGAGGTCTTACTTCCAGTCGGGAGGTATTCCGCTACTCGCCCCCCTCGCCCGGTTTATCTATTTAGTGAAGTATGTGAGTTCGTCGAAAAAGTCTCACGCCTTTGCCCTCCCCCCTCCAAGCCGCACCTGTTGTCTATGCTTGAGGTTGACATTGACCTCACCGATAAGCGGCATTGGAGTGTTCGCCCTCCAATAGCGACGAGCTGAAAGACTGGCAATGAACAACTATCAACAAACAGCGGATTCAGCCTTGAAGCAATTCAGGGCTACCGCCGTCATCGACTGGCTCGACGTTGAGATACGCACCGAACACCCAACACAACACCAACACATCCGCAAAGCGCTGAAAGAGATAACGGGCGTTAATCGCTGGTGGGTTGAGGCAATTGATATTCAGTCCGGTGATGTTACTGACACATTCCGCATTCGCTTTCATGACAAGCTGGCAAACAACTATCAGCAGCTCCGTGCTGCGCTCCATGCGTTAGCCAGACGGTTCACGTTTGCAGCCGAACCGGCTATTGCCGGGATAGAGGTTAGTTGCGACTTCTGGCACAGACAAAGCTCGGTTGAAGCAACACGCGCTCTCACATACCGATTGCAAACAAGCCTGTTCGCACCGGGCACCAATCATCGCCAATACAATGGCAACAACAGAAGTAACCAATTTCTTGATAAGCCCGGCAATCGTATAAACCCGGAGTATAACCTGCGGATTGGCAATGAAGATGACGCCATTTCATGGCAGTGCTATCACAAACGCACCGACAAGAAGCAACCGCTGCCGCTTCGCCAGCAACGTGCTCGCATAGAGGTGACATTGCAGGGTGACGCGCTACAGCAACACGGCTTCGGTCTTCTCTCCGGGCTGCAACACTTCCCGTTTGAAACGCTCGCCAGCCTATTCACGTTCCGCCGTCCGATAGCTACGGCACAGATGGCAAAGGGGGATCTGTTCCGACTCATTTCAATCAACTGGATACGCTCATACAGAGATGCAACGGCAGAACGCGGCATTCACTCGTTCAGCACTGTAGGACAACGCGACAAGAAAGGCAGAACGCGGGCAGAGAGTAGCCACCTAACAGCAGACAAAGAACTGAGTAACAGGGTTAGAGCAGCGTTGCGAAACCTACACCCGTGAATATCCATTCCAAAAAAGTGTGCGGATTTTGGAGCAGTGATCCGCTTGCTGGCTGGGCTGACGCGCAGTGACCTAATAACTTAAATACTAACTTAAATACTTACACCCTCTAACCAACTATGTTTACACACAACAACAGGTAACAGGGAAAACCGGAAGTGAGAAGCGGAGCGGCGAACTTCACCAACAAGCTGTCAGGAACATGTCCGCCGAAAAGTAAGCAGTCTTAGGTTTTAACAGCTCCCTTTCAGGGAGTGCGTTTAAAAACTTCGGTGTTTGAAAAACAAAACCTTATACTTGGATTACTGGCAATTATTCTCAGCCAGACGCACCACTACAGCACCACGGCTTTTTTACCGTGAAATATGCCATCCAGATAAAAAAACTCGCCGGAGAGCCTTACAGCGCGTTTGAACCGCATATCGCCGCTTCTGCTTACGAATAGGTGTCTGATTAGTAGTAGCTTCATGGCCCGGTCCGATTTACCTTATATTGCTATCAACAAGGGAGCCGTCCAGAGTCGACACGGAGATAATGCTTTGAGAACCGTCGAGATACTGCAATACACCTTACGCAAAGGCACCGGTGCCGCTTTTCACGCCATCATGCAGGAAATCAGCGTTCCCCTACACCGCCACCATGGGATCGATGTTGTTTCGTTTGGCAACTCGCTTCATGACCCGGATTGCTACTACCTCATTCGCGCCTTTGACAGCGCTGAAAAATGGCTGCGGTTCTCAATGCTTTTTATGCAAGCGATGACTGGCGCAGCGGCCCACGCGAAGACATTATTCGCAGCATCGAAACCAGCATTAAAACAGTGATAAACCTGCCGTTGGAAAGCGTGGAAGGGCTGCGTTTGCAATCTTAGATCATCTGGCTTCACCAGACGCGTTTTGAGCGCCGCCAAATTACGCACTAAATGCACTACTTTTAGAGAAAAACCGCGCAGAAAGCCTCCTGGCGTGCTTGAAACAATACTCCAGTCTAGTAACCCCCTCTATGACTCAGTGAGTTAGCGGAGTCGTCAGTCGGCGGTATGTTTGACCTATATCACGATTAGTATGAGTAAAAATGTAAACATTCCTCAAACTCAAGTAATTTCATAACTGCTTACCTCTTAAAGGGCTAAAACGATATGAAAACAAGGTCTTTTTCTATTTTTTTGCTAAAAGCAGGCTACAACGCACAGAACTCCCTTAAGCCAGATCATCAACTTCTCGATGACTTTCAGGCTCAAAATCTCCCACAGGGTGCAAGTTTATTTGTTTCAGACAGATTTAAAACAACGCCTTGGTGGGTGAATTATTTCTCTATTGACGGGGATTTAGAACAAGAAAGTAAGGGAGCGTTAATTTTTCTTCCAGTAAGAGATCGATATTTCGCTCTAACTTTTGGCCACATTTATCACAATCTACTCGATGTTTCCTATGAGTATGATTTTGGTCTTAAAGTAACATTAAACAGCCTTGAACCTAAAGAGTTAAAAAGCGCTGACATAGTAGATCCCGGTGCTTCAAGAAGGAAAAGAATGCAAGTCCCAGTTATGTCTGACTTAACCTATTTAGATTTTGATAGTAATAGCGAGATTTTAAAAAGCCTGACCGGAAAAGTTAAACCGCAATATGTCGACCTATTTAAAAATGCGACCGGTTCCACAAGCTTAAAAGTAGGGTTGAAAATTGAAGCTGATGAGCTAATAGTATTGTGCGAGCAACTTTTAGATTTATACTCCAGTGATGAATACTTGCAGTCCTTCCCTAATATACAAAAAATAGTGCCTGAGAAAGACCCTCTAAAAATTGAGCGACTAGATGATTCGCTTTTAGATGCGTTTATTAATAAAAGCCCTGATTTATCTTTATCAATCCCGGAGATCGTAGATTACAGCGATAACATTTACTGCACCTTTAAAGGAAGAAAAGGGGTATCCCCCATATATACTGATATTAGCCTTCACGAGTTTTATGACTATTTAGGAGAAATTGACTTAAACACGTTCAATATAGACAAGATTAAAAGCTTCTCGCTTAATCTCTGCAATGAAGAAGGCGTTATAACCAAGGCGTATAATATCTACAGAAGCTTTATCTATGATATTCACTTTGACAATGAGGATATTGTTTATCATCTCTGCGATGGTGAATGGTATAAGGTTGATCAAGATTACTTACAGAGTTTAAAGGATTATATAGATGCAAGGTGCGAAGATACTCTACTTCCACCATATAATCATGACAACATTAAGGATAACATAAGAAATTATAGTGAAGAAAATTATAACGAAGATGTTGCAAACATCTCACGAAACCATATCTGTTTAGATCAGAAAGATATCAGTCCTGATGGACACACACAAATAGAACCGTGTGATATAATTAGTTACCATGATAATAAGTGTATCTTTCACCATATAAAGATATCATCCAGATCATCACAACTCAGTCATCTTTTCAATCAAGGAGTCAATTCAATAGAATTGTTGATTTTGGAAAGCAGGAGCAAAGAAAAACTCAAGGAACTAATCGAAGAAAATATTCAAGATAAAGATCTGGATAGTTTTAACCGTGTGATTGATAATGGCAATTATAAAGTTGAGTTTGGTATAATTACAAAAAAACCAGCGAGATTGAAGTCTGAGAATCTTCCTCTATTTTCTAAAATAAGTTTAATGCGAAGCTTAAGAACTCTTGCTCTTTATCGCACGGAAGGTGCGGTAAGTTTTATAGAGGATATTAGCCCTTCTAAAGAAAGTTATAGTAAATACCCACGTATTACAGTTATTGTTTCTCTTGGTGCAAATGGTAAAAATGAAGTCCTTGTTGATCACAATCAACCTTTTCCTCAGGGAAAAAAAGTCGCGAGATGCTCTCAAGAAATTACTAATAGTCCTGTCGGCTCAAGATATATGATTCATGTCAAAGCTAGTGAAAACGGAGATCTCAGCACAAGCCATGCCTGGGAAAGCGAACGTATATAAATAAATTTATATAAAGACACCTGCTATAGCCCCGTAATTTACTCGGGGCTTTTTTGACATTTTAAATTAATATTTAAGAATTACTTTTCTCTACATTGCTTATTAGATTGTTTTATTCTGATAGCATCAGCTACCGCATCTACACCATCTTCGCAAACAAACGGAGCGACTTCCGGTAGCCCTAACGTAACGCTCTCAAGGACAGCAAAGAGGGCTGCTGGTGGGTGATCTTTGCTATACCGGTTCTCTGTCTCGCCAGAACCGCGGCTATGTCCAACAAACTGCGCACGCGTCTCGCTGTCGATTCCTGCTTGTTTGAGCCTGGTAGAAAACGTGTGACGGAACGAATGGAAGGATTTCTTGCTGCCCTTTTCAAATCCTAACTGCACTTTCAGCAACGAACGGTTAAACCAGTCCGAAGCCTTATCGCCGTATCCTTTTACAGGGTGGTAAGGAAGCTCTGGAAATAAACGCTCATGGCCTGCTTTCTTCAATGCTTCGCAATAGTGGATTAATCCAAGTTTGATCAATGTCGGATGCAACGGTATTTTCCGTCGTGAATTAATCGTTTTCAGTGACTGATCAGCACGTTCGCTGTTGATTTCAAAGAAATAAAATCCGGCATCATCGTGCTTAATATCATCCAGATAAAGCTGGCATAACTCATTAATCCTTGCTCCGGTAAAGAATCCGATGAGTGGCAACCAGTAATGAAATGCACGGTAATGATGGAAGCGTCCCTCTCTATTTCTATCCACAGTTCCACATTTAAACCAAGGACGGTTAAAAATAGCGTGCAAATCCTCATCAGTGAAATCAGCTTTGAATTCCTGATCCATCTTTTCATTTGCTACAGGTGCGAAGAATTGATTCGCTGGAGACTTAATAAAAATACCTTCTCCATCAGCCCACCTGAAAGCTTCAAATATAACCCGCATATACTTACGAACGGTATTATCGCTCATTAGAGGGTCGCCATTCTCTTTTGCTTTAACCATCAGCTCATGAATGTCATTGATTTTGTATCGGATTTTAGCCAAATCACGCCGTGCAGGTATCGACCTTAGCAAGTTCTCATACTCACGGAGATAGTCACGATCTACTTTTACAAGCTTTGAATCCCCCATGACTTCAACCAGTAGGCTAAAACCTTCCCGAACTCGATTTTCTGCCTTTCCCGTGAATTTTCCCCCGCGCTTGTAGCGAATATATTTTTCACATAACTCGCTCATTTTCACCGAGTAATATTTGAGATTTACATACTCATTCTCCGGCAATGATGAGGATAATATTGCAGTGGATATTGCTTTTGGCTTCTCAGGAGTTGCAGGAGATAGTGAGGGGCTATATGACAACCAAAACAATCGTAAGCGCTCGGCTTGCACACGATGAATCATTAGTGAACCTAGCGAGATTTCGACACCGGGAAAGTCAACGAACCATGCGGCTTTGGAGGAAGCCTCTGAGGATTTAAATGCGGTTTCTGCGTCTAGCGGCTCACCAGCGATAATCTGACGTAATATACGTGAAGTAACCAAAGGCTGGATATAGCCGTTAAGAGAACCTCTTATCCCGATGTTAATGGCACTATCGATGATAAATCCAGAAACCTCAGGATCATCCTTATCAACGAGTGAAAGATCTTCTACATAGTAGGCAGGACGCCCATCAGCAAGCCAAAAAAGTGGGATATTCGTATCAAGTAGTCGCTGCGCCACTTGTTGCAGGGAAGCGCTCGTTAAACCGCAAAATTCAGCGAGGCTGATCATTCCTTCGCCAGCCAAAGCAGGCGCACTGCTTACCAACTTTTCTCTATCCAATTTTTGATACTCACCCAGACATCGCTGCCAGACAACCAATAAACCTGCGGCAATCGCTCTCGCTTTTCTGATGTCGTTTGTTTCTGTTGAAGCGTGAATCTCACGCTGTCCCGTGTAGAGACGGTATCGGGCGGGAACTGCAATACGGACAACATAAATACCGCTGCTACGGCGATACAGATTATCACGTTGAGCCATCGGCTGTATGACCTCTATGTAGGAGAGGCTACGCGATTTCACTCTGAATGAATTTAACGTTAATTAAATCAATGAGATAGAAGTTAATGGTGCCGATAATAGGAGTCGAACCTACGACCTTCGCATTACGAATTAGCGAGACCAGTGATTCAAGATGTTCACATCCGTTTCAGCATACAATAAAAAATATATAAAAATCAACAAAATAGACATAAATGCAGTATCAAGATGTTTCGCCTTGTTTCTGATGATATCATGTTAAATGTGTACCCCACTGTGTACCCAAAAGGCTGAAGATATGACTTTTACTATTACACAAGACAGACAATTGGCTTCATTGACCGTTACTAAAGAAGAAAAAGAAATCTTATTTGCTGTAAAATCTAAAGCTGGGGGAGGACTCTTTATACGCGTTCGTTATGGTAGCGACAATAAAAGCTGGATTTATCGTTATCGAATAGCTCAAAAGCCAGCTAAATTAACACTAGGTAGTTACCCTGCCATGGGATTAGCTCAAGCTCGTAAAGCTCATGCGGATGCAATTGAATTAGTAAGAAAAGGTATAGATCCTCGTCATATTAGAAAAAATGAAAAACAAAAAAATGAACAAATGATTATTTACTCTGAATTATGGAAAGATTGGATAGAATTCAGAAAGACAAGTAAACCAATTAGCACCAGAACCCTTGCAGATTATGAAGGGACTTATCACCGCCACCTTGAAAAAGCATTAGGAAACCTTCGCATTGACGAACTTACCAAAAGCGTTATTTTTGAACATCTCAGTAATGTAAGAAAAACCAGTTCTGAAGCAGTTCGTAAAGGATTAATTATTCTAAATATGACTCTTGATCATGCCAACTTACAGGGTATGCTTGAGCATAACCCAGCACGACTGCTCAAACCAGCAATGTTTGGTGCATCGATGAATAAACCTCGCGAGCGATGGCTTCCTGAGAATGAACTCCGGATGCTATGGAAGGCTTTGGATGATGCTACTGTTGGAGGAGGCTCCATTGCATCTGGTGGCTATGGAATTTCCTCTAGTGTGGTATTATCTCATTCTGTCGCAAATGCACTCCGTTTGATTATTTTCACAGGAGTGCGCCGCTCTGAAGCGGCACAAATGCGCTGGGATCAAATTAATGGAGAGCGTTGGACCATACCAGCCACTAAAAATGGGAAAAGCCATATTGTTACTTTACATCCGTATATGCTTTCTTTAATAAAAACACAACGTGAATTCACTGAAGGTGCATATGTTTTTGGTTCTACTAGCAAACCTGGCTTTCCCATCACAAATGACGCTCTGACTCGCGCGTTAGAAAGGGTTCGCTCTAAGTATCTAGCCGAACTTACTCCATTTTCTCCTCATGATCTGCGTAGAAGTGTTGCGACTGGATGCGCTGAATACCTTGATGCTCCAGAGCGCCTAATAGAGTTACTGTTAAATCATGTACCCAAAGACCGTTTAATACGAACATATCAAGTCGGACAACAAGCTGAAAAATTAAAAAATTTATTTATAGAATGGGGGAATTTTATTATGAATAACGTCATTACTGTGCAGCAGAATGCTCCGGATAATGTTATTCATATAAAATTTGGGAACAGATGATAAAAATACATGCATGGTCTGAGATACCCTGTCTATTCGACCATGCAGTATGGTTCAACTAAATCAGTCACAACAAGAAATGATTAGTTTTATTAGATATTGTATGGGATTATTTCTGGATAATACTTCGCCATGATGTCATTTAGCCGATCAACCAGTTCTGGTTTTCTGAACGTGATATGCGCGGAGCCCTTCTTAAAGTATCTGATGCTGAACATCTCATCTTCATAGCAGGCTTTGCCCTGAACGGAGCGGATGTGATCATCCAGCCGAATAATGATATTTTCCCGGCTGTCGGGGATCGGTTTGCCGCTGAACAGGTGCAGCATTCTTTCCAGGTCGGCAAGTCGATCTGCCTGTTGCCCGGTGATAAGATGCAATCCCCACCGGTCCCACCTCACCAGATTGTTGACGATAATTTTACTGCCAAATTTACAGGGGCAATTGGTTTTGTAATCCCAGCTCAGTCCCCTGAAGACGTTGATGACCCCACGCTCAAACACTTCATCCTTATTCTGGTGTAGTTGCTCAAACGTACTCAGTATATTCTCTTCACTGATTTCCGGAAAATTATCGTACTCCAGTGACCGGTACCATGTATCACGGGCCTGTGCATCCATTAAGGAAAGCATCCCTGAACGTTGCATCAGGTCACGCCAGATTTCACGGTCAAGGTTGCGGGTGATGGCTTTCATTGCCGTTTCAGGTTTCTCCATCAGCCAGCAACCGCAGCGAAAATCCTGTTTCATGGCCCAGTCCGGAGCAGTTTTACCTCCAATACTTTCTGTCATTGCTGATATTTCAGCCAGTTGCCGGATAAGTGTGTCGATTTGCAGCAGTGTGCTCTTTCGTACAGCCAAAATGTGGCGGATACTGGTTGAGCAGATAACGTCCGTATGCCCGTTGACCACTTCCGGACGGGAGATTGTGATGTCTGACATTATCGGTTTCCCTTTTGGTTTATAAACGAAAACGCCAGCCCTGTTCAGGCTGACGTCAGTGGAATGAAGTATGGTGAGTGATATTTACCGGTTCTGGTGCAGAAGCTGCAGATGACGAAGAGTACGGACATCCTCCCGGGCCTGTTCGATACAGGGCAACAGTGCTACCGAATCCGTTTTATCCTCATCGTTGTCAAAGATAATTCCCGATTCGCAGTCGATATTGTCCTGCAGCCACGCAATGAGGATATCCAGCGCTGTTTCAGTGGTTAATGGCATCACGCTCTGTATCACTATATTGTCTTCCGGCAACTGATGAGGGCTGGCAGAAGTCGCCGGTGTTTCGGTAGCGTCACGTTCATTCACCACGCGGAGTGAATAACCGTTTTCAGCGACTTTGTTAATCAGTTCAGCGAGCTCAATACCATCGACGTCAACGACAATGCGCCCCAT
>ERZ1034939.971-NODE-971-length-15593-cov-34.907517_pt1 | contig 15593 bp, 13 predicted proteins | sample MGYA00520626_ERZ1034939 | MGnify/ENA primary metagenome ERZ1034939 (study PRJEB33766, sample SAMN09781751) | gut metagenome | biome: gut microbiome | host: Homo sapiens | place: Madagascar | study: EMG produced TPA metagenomics assembly of the PRJNA485056 data...
AGGCTGGAGTGCTTTTTCAGGTTGCAGTGGATTGACAAGCTTGACCATCCCTTCCGGTGTCACTTCGATAGGCAATTCTGCTTTTTCAGGTTGCAGTGGTTTGACAAGCTTGAGCCTCCCTTCTGGTGTTACTTCGATAGGCGATTATGCTTTTCAAGATTGCAGTGGTTTGACAAGCTTGACCATCCCTTCCAGTGTTACTTCGATAGGCGACTGGGCTTTTAGTTATTGCAGTGAATTGACAAGCTTGACCCTCCCTTCCAGTGTTACTGAGATAGGCTATCATGCTTTTTATGGTTGCAGTGGATTGACAAGCTTGACCATCCCTTCCGGTGTTACTTCGATAGGCGACTGGGCTTTTTATGGTTGCAGTGGTTTGACAAGCTTGACCATTCCTTCCGGTGTTACTTCGATAGGCAATTATGCTTTTTATGGTTGCAGTGGATTGACAAGCTTGATCATTCCTTCCGGTGTTACTTCGATAGGCAAATGGGCTTTTAGAGGTTGCAGTGGATTGACCTCCATTTATGTATATCCAGAAAATTTGCCAGAATTAGGGATAGACATATTTAATGGATGTGACGCAAAGAATTGTACGATTTATGTACCAAAAGGAACTTATGATGCTTATAAGTCATCAGAATTTGGCTATTTCGAGAAGATAGTAGAGTTTGATGCGACGGGCATTGATAAGGTTACAACCTCTACCAATGCCAAGGAAGTCTCTCGCTATTCAGCAAATGGCCAGCGATTATCTGCTCCAGCCAAGGGCTTGAACATCGTGAAGTATAGTGATGGAAGTGTGAAGAAAGTTGTTGTTCAATAGTTTCGGCTAACGAACGCAATATAATATATCACTTACAAGTAAAAATATATTAAAGTAAACCCTATTTAAAAATAAAAGGTATGCTTGATAAGATAATCAATACGGTTGTGCCTTTATCGTTATCTTTTTAATTTTGACCGAAAATGACCATGACCAAATGACCGGTATGGAATAGTATACGTTTTATAAACATGCAAGCCCCCAGCTATCTCAGCTGAGGGCTTGTTTCTGTTATATAAACGAAATATATTTAGCGCTAAAATCTTTTTAGATGATAAAGTATGAAGTCAAATCAAAAGGAGAAACTGCTACAGAAATGGAATCAACTAATTTATGCCTCAAAATCAAGCTGGTAACCCAACGTAATTTTGAGGCATAATGCATATTATTTATTTCATTGCAATCTTGATAGAATCCTTACCCACTTTGGCGATAACCAAAGACTCGGAAACGGCATAAGAGGCAGCACCATTGGCTGCAACCGTAGAGCCGAGATACTTGCCGTCAGCAGCAAAGAACTTCACCACCTCGCCATCATCAAGCCCCGAGAGGCTGATGATACCATCATGAGCCGAAGCCACCACGCCCCGTGTTCTTACCTGATTAATGTTGGTACCATTCTCCAGGTTAGCATTAATCCAATATAGTGTTGCCTTAGCCTTTTCGGATGTTTTATAGCCATCAGCTGTTGCATATACTGATATGTCATAAGCAGCAGAAAGGAATACATTACCGTCTTCGCTAAGTGCATCTGTAGCCATATCCTTATCGCTGATAGTATAATGATACTTTGCTCCGGCTGTTTCGCAAGAGAACTTCAACTTGCCAGCGCCATAAAAGACGGATGGAGTAGCACATTGAGTAACAGGCTTGTCGTCATCGCCTGATCCGTTTGGATTCCAAGTATAGATATACTTATAATCAGCCCCCAAAGCGTCTTTATAGTCTTGGAGATATTCTGCTGGAACATAAATTATGCATGTTTTAGAGATTTCTGCATCGCTTATACGGTAAGGGCGTTTACCTTTGAAATATATACTTTCGAGATTGGCACAACTTTTGAAACAACCCACCCCCAACGAAGTAACAGATGAAGGAATCGTGATAGAAGTTAAGCCTTTACAACCACTGAAACATTCATACCCCAATGATGTAACAGATGAAGGAATATTGATAGATGTCAAGCTATTGCAATTCTTAAAACAACCTTCTCCCAAAGACGATACAGATGAAGGAATGACTATAGAAGTTAAGCTACCACATTCCTTGAAGCAACGAACACCAATTACCGTTACAGTTGAAGGAATTGTGATGGAACTCAAGTTATAACAGGCACTAAAACATTCTGCTCCTAAAGTTACAACAGAATATTCCGCTCCATCTGTGCCTTTTATTTTTCCAGGAACAACAATATCTCCAGCATATTTTCCATTCGTTTTAGGTATGAGTATTGCTGTCTTTGTCTCTGAATCTAATTTGTAATTTAGACCATCTATTTCTTCAGCAAATGCACTACTAGTGGTCAGAACGAGCATAACCACCATAATAATAAAGCTCTTAAAAGAGTTGTGGACTGATAGGCTTTTGCCTGCTAGTCCGTTCTTAAACGTAAAATGTACCATAAACAAATATTTTACTAATTCAACAATATCAGATTATTCAATAACGATCATCCAAATGGTTTGGATTGTATCTTGGCATAATAGCTTTTTCCAACACCATAAGCATACCTCTATCCTCAACTTGTTCCCAGAAGTTGCATTAGTAACTAAATTTAAATGAAATGGCGTGGGACTATTGTTCTGTCGCCGAAATAGAGGTTGTGGAAAGACCTTTCAACTAGCAACATACAATAGCCCACGCCAAAAGGTATATCGGTACCTTCCCCCTATAGAGAAAAGGATACAATAATCCCATAGCGTGAGCCGTATTGCAGTTCGTCATAGTTGAATTTTGAAATTTCCACATTTCTATTTCAAGACTTACATTCAATACGCTCATCCATTTGAGTCTTCATCGTAGCCGTTCTTTTCCGTCTACTCCAACTCTGACCGCAAAAGTAAGCAATATTCTTGATACAGCCAAACTTTTAGCCACTTTTTTATCGGAAGAACTTGATTTTTCTGAAAAGGATAAGAAAAAGGCATCGGATAGCACCACTACCGAAAAGATAGCACTTCCACCTTCCGATTCCATAACAGCTTCGATGCCTATATACCTCAAACTTTTCTATCCTCCAAATATCAAAACCTACCTTGTATGAAATACCATTCAAAATGTACCAAATGATAAAGAGGGTGTGCCATAAGTCTAGATAATAGTTGGCGCATAACAGTTGACCTACGCATGCACATCACCTGTTGTGCAAGCGCATATCAGCTGATATGCAAGCGCACAACAGCTGTTGTGCGACCGGAGATACTAACTAACTCAAAAACATATACTATCTTTTCTAACAACTTATATTATGTTTTCCAACAACATATCAGTAACATTCCAACAAACAAAAAAGGGTGAATCATTTACTTATGACACACCCTCTTTGCTAAAACCAGAACACAACTGATCTTATCTTATTATATTATACTCAAACTCATAATCCCCATTCTTCAGCCATGCAGGAACAGGTTTAAAATACTATGTCCAGAACTCTTCTTCGCCAGAGGGTTGCATCCTGCCCCCGCATTTGGGGCATGTGTGCATATCCCACTTGTGAATTCTGTCAGAACCGCATCTTAAACAGAGTCTTCCCACTAGAGAATTGAAGCTAGGTGCAGCATCACCTATCACTCCACCCACCACAAGAGGTACTATGTTCCTGCAGTCTGGACAAGCCATGGCTTCAATATGCTGCCCCATGAAACCACGTCCCTCATATATTACGGTCTCGTACCCACATTCCTGGCATCTGAAAATCTTCTTTTTTGACATAATCCATCTCCTTCTTTATCTATTTTTATATTTTCAGAGTGCAATATTACACAAAGGAAGTATTCGTTTGCGATAACCTATTCCACCTTCCATCCATCAATGGTTCCCGTCTTCGATGAGAAGTTGCAGCCTATCTGATAAATCTTTCTGCCATCTGCTGCATATTCCCTGGCATAGCCCATATCCTCTATCTGCTTCAGGGCTTCCTCTGCCGAACCATCACGCTTGAATTCGAAGATGTAGATATAGTTCTGGGTCTCTACCACACAATCTACCCTACCTTCGCTTTGCTGCTTTTCGATGAAGACCGTGAAACAGCTGATCATTCTCAATACGAGATAGAAGGTGTATTGGAAGTAACGCTCCTTCTCTCGCTCATCATCCTTGCGACGCTGGTTATAAGGAATGCTGGCAAAGAAGGATGTCATCAGATTCTCCAACTGATGGCAATCTCCCTTCGACATCACATCTATTACCTGAATGACCCAGGCATCCGTTGACTTCGATGGCTTCAGATAACTGGAAGCTACCAGCGTCAGGAAACCGCTCCTCACTTCATCATTCGGGAAATCCAGGAGATAGGAATCGGTATCCATATTCCAATCTTTGATGGTAAGATAACCGCTCTGATAAATCATTGGCAACGGTGCTTCCACATCTGCCTTGTAGTCGATAAAACTACTCGTAGGATAAAACCTGTTCACCATCTCATTGATGTTCTCATCAAAATGAGACAACAAGCGAACAAGACAGGTTGGCGAACCGGTGCGGAACCAATAATCCGCCAGAATCTTCTTGCTCAAAGCATTCAAAATACTGAAAGGATTATAGATATCAAGCATATTGGGACTGAAGTGATAACCGTCAAACTTCCTCTTCAGTTTGTATTTCATTCCTTCCTCTGTGGTCTTATATCTCACAGCCATCGCCTTGATTTGCTCATCAAAGGTAGAATACAATTCCTCTTCCGTAATTCCACAAAGTGCCTCGTAATGCTCATCCATACTGATGTCGTTTGGCTGATTGAAACCACTGAACACGCTCACTTGCGAGAACTTGGTGACACCCGTGAGCAAGACAAACTGGAGATCAGCATCGGCAGCCTTGAAGACACTATAGAAACCTTTCAAGACCTCACGATTCCAATCTTCCAACAACCGTTCTTCACCCTTTACTGATGTTTTGATTTGTGTATCAAGCACATCCAATATTGGCTTATCATACTCATCAATTAAAACCACGGCACGAAGTCCTGTTTTCTCATGAGCAGCTTTCAATACATATTCAAAACGACCTCCTAAGGAATCCCTGAAAGGACTTTTACCATATATCATCTCATGCGATGCAACAAAGTTCTCTAATATGACCTCAAGTTCTCCAGGATTAGTGAAATTATTACCATTAAAGTCAAGATGAAACACAGGATATTGCTTCCACTCCTTCTCTAGTTTATCGATGGCAAGTCCCTTGAACAACTCCTTTTTTCCCTCGAAATAGTATTTCAAGGTAGATACGAGCAACGACTTTCCGAATCGTCTAGGACGACACAGTAAGTATATTTTACCATTAGTCACTAAGTCATAGACCAATGCCGTCTTATCGAGATATACATATCCACCCTCTATGATTTTTTCGAAGTCTTGTATTCCTATAGGATATTTCATATTGCTGCCATTTTAATTTCTTTCGGCAAAGTTACAAAAAATAATGATACAAGCAAAGGAATATCCCGAAAAAAAGATAAGTGATGCAGGAATTCCCGTCTTCGACGAGGAGTTTCTACCAATAAAGGAAGGAGGAAGGAGGAATGAGTATATCTCAAGGGGATGTTTGCTCGTATTTACGATGAAACACTAGAAGATAGGCAAGTGCAAACAATCCTTTTTCATACGTGCTATCCTAATTCTATTTATCTTATTATCTTAAAATAATTTGTTTCGGGGGGTGCAAAATTACAAAAATATCTCCACAATGAAAGGATAAGAGCGCAAAAACTTTGCTCTTTCAAGAATTATTAGTAATTTTGCACTCAAAAAACAAAAGGAGAGGGGTGATGGCGGATGCCGGAATCTCTCTTTCAACATAACTGATAAAGAAGAAAGCCAATGATAAATATTGTCCAATACTTCCCGATTACCGACCCTACGCTCATCTTCTTCGTGGTGATGCTCATTATCCTCTTTGCCCCTATCATCATGGGCAAGCTGCGCATTCCGCACATCATCGGAATGGTGCTGGCAGGTGTCTTGGTGGGCAAGTATGGACTCAATATCTTGGAACGTGACTCTTCCTTTGAGCTCTTTGGTAAGGTGGGACTCTACTACATCATGTTTCTCGCTGCCCTAGAGATGGACATGGAGGGCATGAAGAAAAACAAGTCTAGGCTCATCATCTATGGCTTGCTCACCTGCTTCATCCCCTTCGCCCTCACTTACGGCATGAGCATTTGGCTGCTGCATTACTCAGCCAAGGCCTCACTGCTGCTCAGCTGCATCATGGCTTCCAATACGCTGATAGCTTATCCTATCGTGGCTAGATACGGACTGCAACAGAAGCCGAGCGTTACGCTGAGTGTGGGTTCCAGCATGCTGTCGCTGCTCATCGCCCTGGTGATATTGGCAGGATTGGTGGCTTCGTTCGGCAAGCATGACGGCGTGTTCTTTTGGATATTTTTCATCATGAAATTCGCAGTGTATTGTGCGGGCATGATTTTCCTCATCCCCCGACTCACCCGATGGTTTTTGAGAAGATACAGTGATGCAGTGATGCAATTCATCTTTGTGATGGCGATGCTCTTCATGAGTGCGGCTCTATCCCAGATGGTAGGCATCGAGGGCGTATTCGGAGCCTTCTTTGCGGGCCTTATATTAAATAGATATATACCCCACGTATCTCCACTGATGAACCGACTGGAGTTTACGGGCAATGCCCTCTTCATCCCTTACTTCTTGATAGGTGTGGGCATGCTCATCAATATCAACCTGCTTTTCCAGGGTGGTCATATCCTATGGGTTGTGCTCTGCATCGTCTTCTTCGGCACCTTGGGCAAGGCCATTGCCGCCTATGCCGCTTGCCTCGGCTTCCGTCTGCCTTGGAGTTCGGGCCACATGATGTTTGGTCTTACCTCTGCCCATGCCGCTGGCAGTATCGCCATGGTGATGGTGGGTATGCACATCTTGGTAGCACCGGGCACCTATCTGGTTAATGACGATATGCTCAATGGTGTGGTCATCATGATTCTCTGCACCTGCATCATCTCCTCCATCCTTACCGATCGTTCGGCTCGTAAGATTATCCTCCGAGATAAGGAATTGCCTGATGCCGAGGACGACAAGAAGGCACTGGATGAGAAGATACTCGTGCCTGTGAAGTATCCAGAGTATGCCGATAACTTGATGAACCTTGCCTTCCTGGTAAGAAACCAGAAGTTGAACCGCGGCCTGGTTTGCCTAAACGTGGTATACGAGGATGCTGACATGCGATACAACCAGGAGCAGGGCAGACAACTGCTGGACCACTGTAGCCAGCTAGCCGCAGCCACCGACGTGCTGACCCAGACACAGGTGCGCATCGCAGCCAACATAGCCAATGGCATCAAGCATGCCTTCAACGAATTCCAGTGCTCAGAGATTATCATCGGCATGCACATGCACCCCGAGGTATCGCCTAAGTTCTGGGGAGAGTTCCACCAGAGCCTCTTCAATGGATTGAGCCGCCAGATTATCATGGCTCGTATCAAGCAACCGCTCAACACCATCCGCCGCATCGTGGTGGCAGTACCATCGAGGGCAGAGTTTGAGCCAGGCTTCTACCGTTGGGTAGAGCGCCTGTCCCGCCTATCGGGCAATTTGGACTGCCGTATCGTGTTCCATGGCAGAAACGAGACCTTGGCACTCATCAATGAGTATATCAAGAATCGCCATTCAGAGGTACGCGCCGAATACATCCTGATGAACCATTGGAACGAGTTGCCACAGATAGCCTCCCAGATACAAGACGAGCACATGTTTGTGGTGGTCACAGCACGTAAGGGTACGGTATCTCACAAGACGGCATTGGAAAGACTGCCAGAGGAGTTGACCCGCTTCTTCTTCGGCACCAACCTGATGATTATCTTCCCCGACCAGCACGGAGACACATCGGGCGAATCGCTGACCTTCGCCGAGCCTCAACATCAGGAGGAGGTGAGCGCCTACGTGGCATTCAACCAATGGATCAAGAAGAAATTCAAAAAATAATGCATAAAATTAGGCAGTTACAAATATTTTGCGTAATTTTGCCATCGAATATTTAACATTATAATTAAGATGATAGATATAAAAGGTATAACCAAGAGCTTCGGCTCCTTGCAGGTGCTCAAGAGCATCGACCTGCATATAGATAAAGGTGAGGTGGTAAGCATCGTTGGTCCTAGTGGTGCCGGCAAGACTACCTTGCTCCAAATTATCGGTACCCTCGACAAGCCTGATAGTGGCAGCATCGTGGTGGATGGCATCGACGTGAGCAGCCTCTCCACCAAGAAATTGAGCGATTTTCGCAATCAGCACCTGGGCTTCGTGTTCCAGTTTCATCAGCTCCTGCCAGAGTTTACGGCGTTGGAGAACATCATGATTCCTGCCTTCATCGCTGGCAAGGGCAGAAAAGAGGCTAAGGAACGTGCCGAGGAATTGCTCGCTTTCATGGGCTTGAGCGAGAGAGCCAACCACAAGCCAGCCGAACTCTCTGGCGGTGAGAAGCAGCGTGTGGCAGTGGCAAGAGCCTTGGTCAACCATCCTGCCGTTATCCTAGCCGATGAGCCATCGGGAAGCCTGGATACCAAGAACAAGGCAGAGCTGCATCAGCTCTTCTTCGACCTGAGAGATAAGTTTGGTCAGACATTCGTCATCGTTACCCATGATGAGGGCTTGGCTAGTATCACCGACCGCACCATCCATCTCAAGGACGGCATGATTGAGAAGACCGTGGAACCTCAAGCTGAGGAAGAAGAAGTCACTGAAGAAGAGGAAAGTGAAGAACTAGGAGAGATGAATGAAGCTATTCCTTCTGAAGATTCAATAGTTTAAAGGTCTGCATCGGAATTCTTAATTTTTAATTCTTAATTAGAAAGCAATGAACAATAAGATAAAACTTGGCGATTACAATCGCCTGAGAGTGGTAAAGAAAGTAGATTTCGGTCTGTATCTTGACGGAGGCGACGAGGGTGAGATTCTCCTCCCTACCCGATATGTACCAGAGGGAGTAGGCATCGGCGACGAACTGGATGTCTTCATCTACCTAGACCAAGAGGAGCGTGTCATCGCCACCACCGAAACTCCACTTGCCAAGGTGGGCGACTTCGCTTATCTCGAAGTAAAATGGGTCAACGAGTATGGAGCCTTCCTCGGTTGGGGTTTGATGAAGGACATCTTCTGTCCGTTCCGTGAGCAGAAGAAGCGCATGGTACTGGGCAATTCCTACATCGTGCATATCCACATCGACGAAGAGAGCTATCGCATCGTAGCCTCCGCCAAGGTGGAGCGATACATGAACGAAGACCATCCTCACTATCGCCATGGCGACGAGGTAGATTTACTCATCTGGCAAAAGACCGACCTCGGTTTCAAGGTTATCATCGACAACCAATACCCAGGGCTCCTCTACCAAGACCAAATCTTCCAGTACATTCATACTGGCGACAAGATGAAGGGTTACATAGGCAGAGTTCGTCCAGACGGCAAGATAGACGTTACCCTCCAGAAGACCGGCATGCAGCAGACTGCCGACTTCGCCGAAACCCTCTACCAGTATCTCCTGGATAATGACGGCGAGTGTGACCTAGGCGACAAGAGCGAGGCCGACGATATCTACGAGCGTTTCCACGTGAGCAAGAAGGTATATAAACGTGCCATCGGCGACTTATACAAGAAACGCCTTATCACCGTTAGCCCAATGAGCATTCGATTGGCAGAATAAGGCTGTTTTAAAGGGTCACCTGTAAAAGCGTGTGGATGTAATATAGGTGATCCTGTTTAAAGCCATAGTGTTGTAGCAGATTTGAAAAGGTATAGAATATGGCAAATATGACATTGGCAAGCAATAGCGAGTTCAAAAGCCGGGCCTCGCTATTGAAGAAAGATATACGCAGCACAAGTTAAGGCGGCAATAAAGGTGAACACAGAATTGCTTCGCCTTTATTGGCGTATGGGTGCTGACATCTGCGAAAAGCAGAAATCTGCATCTTGGGGCGATGGCTGGCTCAAAGAATTGAGCCGTGAACTTATGGCAGAGTTTCCAGATATGAAAGGATTTTCCTATCGTAATCTAAGGTATATTCGCCAATGGTATGAGTTTTATAATCAGCAAATTACAATTTGGCAACAACCTGTTGCCAAATTAAGCAAAGATGATGGGCAACAACCTGTTGCCCAAATAAGCGAGGACATATTCTTCTCCGTTCCTAGGGGACATCATCTGTATATCATATCGCAATGCAAGGACGTTAATCGTGCCGTGTTCTACTTGAAAAAGACTGTAGAAAATGGCTGGAGCCGTGCAATTCTTCTCAATTTTCTTGATACCAATCTGTATGAGCGACAGGGAAAGGCTGTGAATAATTTCACAAGACTGTTAGCTAATCCTCAAAGCGAATTGGCAGCTCAAACATTGAAAGACCCCTATAATTTCGACTTCCTCACGCTTGATGGTGAATACAGAGAGCGAGAGTTGGAACATGGACTTACCCAAAATGTCACACGTTTCTTGCTTGAATTGGGTACGGGCTTTGCTTTTGTCGGGAGTCAAGTTCCACTACAAGTTGGAGAAGATACGGTATATCCCGATTTGCTTTTCTATCACTTGGAACTGCGCTGCTATGTAGTCGTAGAACTGAAGATTACGAAATTCAAAGCAGAACATCTGGGACAGTTGGGCGTATATGTGAGTGCAGTCAATCATATAAAAAAGAAGCCTACTGACAACCCTACGATAGGTTTGCTTATCTGCAAAACCAAGAACAATGTGATGGCTCAATATGCTCTTGAATCAACCAATCAGCCAATAGGCATCTCCGAATATCAGTTGTCTAAGCTCATGCCTGAAAACATACAGAGCCAGTTGCCTACAATTGAAGACATTGAAGCAACACTTTCTTAATCTATTGCTGTCCGATATTAGACAACATACGTGCTAGTCAAACAAAAGGCGGCGCATCAAATAAGATGCGTCACCTTTATTTTCTTATAAGACTTACCGCCCAAACCAAGGGCAGCCATCGTATGATCCTTGATAATCAACTCACCCTTCTGCAAACCAGCTATCGCCGACTTGATTTCCTGGAAATCCTTACCCGATACACCAAAGAGATCCAAATATTAAGGGAGGAGCGCATTTCGAAACGCCCCTCCCAAATTATTTTACAACTCGCAATGATCTTGCGAATCACTATCCTTAGTAACGACTTGAATAGTGAGACGAGTGTGAGCTATGCGAGCTGTGAGAACTGTGTGAAGAATGAGAACTGTGCGAATAGTGACCCGCAAGAGAACTCTTTACCATGTCAATGGCTTTCTGCAAAACCAAAGGCTGGTTCTTCTGCTTCTCAATTTGTGTTGTTTCGTCATTATTGCCCAATACGTTCATGATGTTATCAGAAACGTTGGCGCAATAACTCGTTGTAGCGATAAATGCCGAAACAAGCAAAAACATTAGTCTCTTCATTGATACCTCCGTTTTTTAAGTTTGACAATATTGTTAACAATTCACTCTGTACATGAATCTGTACATTCGATTTTGTGGATATGTGTACTTATGTTGTTGTTATTTGTAGAGAAGAAACCTCCGCATTCACCTTTAAGTACGCAACCATCACAAACAGGAAGATAAATATCTTTCCATTCACTGATAGATTGTTTTGCAAATGGGCGCAATTCTGGTGGAAGTACACATAATTGAGCATTGTAAATGTATGTTGTAATACCTCTATCATTCAATAGAAGCACTGCTTCTCTTAGCTCATTGTTATAGTCGTATGGGTCTATCCATAAATCTTTTAGATTCGTCTCTGCCAAACCTGTAGTCTCCATCTGCATAAAGGCTACTTGTGTGACAAATGGGAAATTATGGTAGATATAGTCAGCCAACTGTGGCAATCTCTTATAAGTCTGTTTGTGGATAACAACTCGCAAGCCTATCTGTTGTCCAAATTGTGCCAGATTATATAACCCTTGCACTGTCTTGTAAAAAGTCTTGGCGCCAACAATATGATTATGAATAGACGCTATATCCGAAAATATAGGAATGTCTATTTGTAAGTCATGATGGTTACAAGCTGCCAGCTTTGCTGCATAGTCAATATCTGCAAATTTCACACCATTAGAGAGTATGCTTATAGCTGCCTTTGGGCATGATTTCTTTATTTGATGTATAATCTCAAATAATCTGTCCCCAATCATAGTTGGTTCCCCACCAGTAATGCCGACCTCTTGTGTGTTCTTATCGAACAATTTTATTAAATTTAGATTAAAATCTGTCCTGTCTTTTTCCTGCGACACAGGAGGTTGAGGACACATGATACAACGATGATTACAACGAGCTGTTGCAAAGATGGCATTGGATGTAGAGCTGATTTCATAAAGAAAACATATCTTTCCATCCTTTGTGATATTTATCACATCACCTTCATTAAAGTCGGAAATATCATCAACTTGAATATATTGTGCTGATGGCTTGTCTGATGAGTCATGTGTGGAAATGATTGCTTTATACCCTTTAGGTGTGTCCTTTCCATTGGTCACAAGAATATAAGCTGAACGATTAAATATATTCTTACCGTTCAACGTAACCCGTCCAAGAATCTCTTGTGAGTTAGAACAATCTAATGCCTTTATTTGTTTCATTTTCTCAACCTTTTAAGTGCATCAATAGAGGCTTTGCATCCCATATTTGCTGCCATTTGATAATAATAGATAGCTTTGTTAATATCTTTTTTACAGCCTAAGCCACTTTCATATAAATATCCAAGTCCATCTATTGCATTAATGTCACTTTTACTTGCTGCCATTTCTGTAAAGTAGAACGCTTCTTGATAGTTTGTATCACCACCAAGTCCAAGCAAACAACACTTTCCATACATATACATGCCTCCTGGGTGACCATTCAAAGCTGCTTCGTGAAAATATTTTCGTGCAGAGGCAACATCTTTGGATGTTCCTATACCAAAATAATAGTCACTACCTAAATTGTACTTAGCATAAACACATCCGTTCTCTGCTGATTTTTTGTATAAAAAGAAAGCTTTGGATACATCTTTAGAAACTACTTCACCATTGTCATAATATAAAGCTAAATCATATTGAGCTAAAGAATAGCCCAAATTTGCAGCTTGTTCAACATAATAAAATGCAGAATCGGCATTTTGTTCTACTCCTTTCCCTTCTCTATAAGCCACCCCTATATTATATTTCGCTTTAGGATGGTTTTGTGATGCAGCTTTTCTAAGCCAATCTATCCCTTTAGCATAATCAGTGGAAATTCCATTTCCAGTCATAAAACATAGACCGACAAAATACTGTCCTTCTGCATTTCCTGCTATTGCATCATTCATGGCAAGGGCAAATCCAGTATCTGATTTGCTCTGTGAAGAACAAGGAATGACTTGTATGATAAGTATACCGATGATGAATAAAAGATTTTTCATATGCGTTGCTTTTTACTTAATCCAAGACCAAAATATTCTGTTTATCTCTGGGTCGTGCCTTTGGAGAAGTTCAAAAAGATAATGCATGATAGCTTTGTTCTTCTTGCACATCTCATTAGTAGGGCGATGTCCAACCATATCTCCCTGTTCCGACATATTTCTTACAGGGTCAGCACCGCAGTAAGGTTGGAATACACATTCAGCGCACTCTGGCAAGCATTCATTACAAGCGTTACTGATAATTTCATGTAGCTTTTCTCCATTGAACATGCTTTGATATGAGTCCACATTCACATTGCCAAGTCTGAAATAATAGTTCTTGAAACGAGCCATCATTCTTCCTTCATCAGCAACGTACACACTACCATCATAATCATATATGGCACCAGCTATGCCAACACCAGCAGGGGATTGTAAGTCGACAAAGCCAGTAGCAAAAGGAGTGAGAATCCTACGAAGAAGCAAGGCAGCATACCCTTCAACAAAGAATGTTCCTTTCTTGTTGAGTTCAATGATATAGTCCAATCCCTCTTTGTAGTTCTTTACGAAATCTTCTATCGGATAGGCAATCTTGTCCTTATGCTGTTTTGCAAAGCCATAAGGATTCAGAGCTCTTAGGAAAATGTTATGGAATCCCAATCTGATGTATTCATCTATGATCTCCTTAAATCTTCCAAGGCTATACTTTGAAGTTGTCATTAAAGCGGATGCACATTCATCATCACCCCAAATACCACGAATCATCTGTAGATTTTTCTCAAAGATAGCATGGTGGTCAAGATTCTTATTCTGGAGAGGTCTGTTAGTGTCATGCAAATCTTTTGGTCCATCCAAAGATGTAGAAATCAAACAATTATGCTTCTTTAGGAACTTGACCATCTTCTCATTGAGCAATGTTAGATTGGTGCAGATAACAAATTCCAATTCACGCTTCTTGAATAAGTTTTGCCATTCAGCTTCTTCAATGATATACTTCACCATTTCAAAATCGGTTGACGGGTCACCACCTTGGAACTCTATTTTGATACACGGAGAAGGGGACATAAAGATAGTTTTAACAATATTCTTTGCAGTTTTCTTCGTCATATCTGCAGAATAATCTGTACTCTCATGTCTTTTTACCTGACAATAGATACAACTTGAATTACAACGTAAAGTTGGCACAACCATGTGTAAAGAAGTGAAATCTTCCAAGATACTCTTCTTTGTGCGGAATTTGGTTGCTAACATTTTTACAACATCTTCAACCTTGTCTGTTGTGGCTATTTGCTTTGACTCTATATCATAGAATAAGTCACTTGTAGGGTCAAGTTCCCCATTGACGAATTTATGAAAGTCGTCATTCTTTAAGAAAATGTATTCTCCAACATCATTCGATAGAAGATATTCTTCTTCGTTAAATCGAGCGAAGCGGACTGGAAGTATTGTATAAGTATTATTCATTGTTCTATCTTGAAGAATAGTGAGACCTGTGTGACACATGTGAACTATGCGACCGATGAGAGTAGTGAGAAGAGTGGCATGACTTCAATAATGGCGCAAAAGAAAAAGAGGCTTTTTGAAGTACCAAAGGACGTTTTGCCATTGCTATTATGTCTTGTTCGCTTTTCTCTATCGGTACTGTAGTTTCAGAATTGTCATCGTAAGAGAGTGACGTTAGTAGAAATGTCACGAAGAAAATAAAAAAATGTCTCATCGGCTGACTGGCTTAAATGCTTCCTCAACTATCAAATCACGAATATGACCATACTTCTCTGTTGTTATCTCACGAAGTTGTTGGTCAATCAAGTCATTGCAGAATTGCTTGACGATATTCTCGTCAAGTCCACCGTCTTTTGATTCAAAAATCACACAGACTTGTTTTTCATTACTTGGCATCGTGTTCTGATAAACAAAGAACTTGTCTGTGTATCTGTAAATAGTAGCTGTTATAGCCTTTTCGCTATATAAATTCAAGTCTATTATAACTTGAAATCCTTCCTTATCCGTCTTTGAGATTGGAATTTTTATACTACTCATACCAACTATTCTTCTTTTTTGCCAACGGCTACCATATTGACATGATTAATAAATGGTTGGTATATATACATGAAAACGTGGAGCCAGTTCTGTCACTCGTTCCACGCAGTAAAGGCTCTGGCATCGCCCAAGTTGTCGAAACGA
>ERZ1034939.977-NODE-977-length-15476-cov-22.224110_pt1 | contig 15476 bp, 9 predicted proteins | sample MGYA00520626_ERZ1034939 | MGnify/ENA primary metagenome ERZ1034939 (study PRJEB33766, sample SAMN09781751) | gut metagenome | biome: gut microbiome | host: Homo sapiens | place: Madagascar | study: EMG produced TPA metagenomics assembly of the PRJNA485056 data set...
TAACCAGTAAACTTTCCTCATTCTTCTCTCAAACACTTTTTATATGTACTTTCAGGAAACTAAATGGTACGTGTACCATCCTCTCCGCCAGTAGTAGCATTAATAGTCAATGTTTGTCCTTGTGTAGTTGGTTGATTATTCTCCACTACATCGTCCGACGAGCACGCAGCCAACAGCGCAAGTGCTAATGGCGCATACATCAAACTTGATAGTTTGTTTTTAATGTTCATGTTAGTAAAAATGTTTTTAGTTGGTTATTTATTAGTATTTAATTAGTAATCGGTAGTTTTGAAACAAATCTTTGTATTTTTTTAGATTTTGCTTGTAAGATATAGGTTTATTTTGTACATTTGCGTAATACTTAGAAACAATCCATTTATACGCACCGTTTATTCGGCTGCAAATTTAGAAGATAATATCAGAACACAACAATAAAACAGTACAAATGAATTCAAATTACGTACAAAGAATGAAGAAACATGCAGAAAACCGCTAAAAATGTTGATTATGTACACAATATGAACAATTATGTACATACATACACACGCACGAGGCAAAACATGTTTAATTTTGCAAGCACAATTGCCTATGCAAGCAGTTTGACATGAAAACAAATGATTAATTCATTAAAGAACAACAATAAAAATCTTTAAACCTATCAAGAAATGAAAATTAGATTCAAGACCGAAACAGTCAAGTCATGGGCTATTTTGCTTCTGATGTTGATTTCCGTGTCCGTAGCTAATGCGCAAGACAAGGTATCGGGAGTTGTTAAAGACGACACTGGCGAAACTATGCCTGGTGTTAGCGTCACAGTGAAAGGCAGCAAGAGCGTTGGTGCCGTTACCGATATTGACGGTAACTTTACCATCAGCGTAAGCCGCGGTGCTGTGCTTACTTTCTCTTTCCTTGGCTATAACCCACAAGAGGTTAAGGCTACTCCAGGAAAGCAGATGATTATCACCATGCAGGAAGACAATAAGACCCTTAACGAGGTTGTCGTTGTGGGTTATCAGCCAGTTCGCCAGCGCGACCTCACCGGTGCTGTATCTAAAGCCGACGTTAAAGGCTTGACCAGCACTCCAGTATCATCATTCGACCAAACTCTTGGTGGACGCCTTGCTGGTGTAAACGTATCTTCTAACGAAGGTATGCCTGGTGGTAAGATGAATATGGTGATTCGTGGTAACAACTCGCTTACTCAAGAGAACTCTCCTCTGTACGTTGTAGACGGTTTCCCAGTGGAAGACGCTTCTGTTGCATCAAGCATCAACCCGCTTGACATCCAGTCGGTAAACGTATTGAAGGATGCCTCGGCTACCGCTATTTATGGTGCACGTGGCGCTAATGGTGTTGTTATCATCACTACAAAGAGTGGTCAGGAAGGCAAGCCAAAGGTTACATACGATGGCAGCTACGGATGGCAGAAAATCTCTAACAACATCGATATGATGAATGCTTACCAGTTTGTTGAGCTTCAGAACGAGATGTATCCTAAGGAGATGCAGACAAAGTATCTTGCCAACTATGACGGCAAGCAGTGGACATTGGACGATTACAAGAACATCGCTCAGTACAACTGGCAGGACATGATTTTCCAGACAGCTCCTATCCAGAACCACAGCATCGGCCTTACCGGTGGTAGCAAGGAGGTACGCTACAACGCTTCTATATCTTACTTCGATCAGGACGGTATCGTTATCAACTCTAACTACAACCGTTTGCAGGGTCGTATGGGTAGCACATACAAGAAGGACAAGTTGAAGATTAACCTCAACGTTAACTACTCGCGTACAAACCAGGATGGTGCTTCGCCTTCGCAGCAGTCGTACACTGGTATGAACAACCTCTTCTATAGTGTATGGGGTTATCGTCCGGTAACACAGCCAGGTTTGCCTCTTACTTCATTGCTCGAGAATGCAACTGACGACGACGTAAATGGTACAAACGACTATCGTTTCAACCCGTACATGGACCTCAACAATGCTTACAACCACACATTGAACCAGTACACACAGTTCAACGGATACTTGGAGTATGAGTTTATGAAGGGATTGAAGCTTAAGGTTTCGGGTGGTTTCACCGACAGCCGTTACAACAACGACAACTTCAACAACTCGAAGACTCGTTACGGTAGCCGCCTCTCTAATGATAAGGTAAACGCGCGCGTGGTACGCTCGTCTCGTGCTACATGGCTTAACGAGAACACCCTTACTTATCAGACAAACATCAAGAAGAAGCACTTCTTCAATACTCTCCTCGGATTCTCTTTGCAGAACTCTGACTACGACTACTATTCGTTCAAGACTATCCACATTCCTAACGAGAGCTTAGGTATGGCAGGTATGAGCCAGGGTACTCCTACTACAACAGTATCAACCAAGAGCTCATGGTCTATGATTTCGTACTTCGGACGTTTCAACTACAACTACTACTCGAAGTATTACGCAACATTTACAATGCGTGCCGATGGTTCTTCTAAGTTCCGCAAGGGCAACCGCTTCGGTTACTTCCCTTCAGGTTCTTTGGCATGGAATGTGGCTGAGGAGAACTTTATGAAGCCTCTTCGCATGTATATTGACAATGCTAAGATTCGTCTCTCTTGGGGTCTCACTGGTAACAACCGTGTAAGCGAGTATGCATCTTATGGTCTTATGGACGTACAGAAGTCTTGGAACGGTCAGGTAACTCTTGGTAGCATCCCAAGTGGTGTATATCCTTTGAACGGCAACCAGAGCAACGTAGGTATGGTACCTACTACAGTTCCTAACAAGGACCTTAAGTGGGAGACAACAGAGCAGTGGAACCTTGGTTTCGACCTTAGCTTCCTCCAGGAGCGTATTGGTTTGACAGTAGACCTCTATCGCAAGAACACCCGCGACCTGTTGCTTAACTCTAACTTGCCATTGTCTTCGGGCTTCGTAAGCGCAATGAAGAACATCGGTAAGGTGCGCAACCAGGGTATCGAGCTTACACTTAACACTACAAACATCAAGACAAAGAAGTTTGAGTGGACCAGCAACTTCAACATCGCATTCAACCAGAACCGCGTAACCGAGCTTGCTGAGGGACAGAACGCATTGCTTACTCCAGCACAGTTCGACCAGAACTTCAACCAGCAGTCAAGCTATATCGCTATCAAGGGCAAGTCGATGGGTACTATGTACGGCTACATATACGACGGCACATACAAGCTGGACGACTTTGACAAGAGCGGCAATACATACACACTTAAGGCAAATGTGCCTCACTTCTCAGGCGAGAACAACACACAGCCAGGTATGCCTAAGTATCGCGACATCAACGGTGACGGCGTAGTTGACAGCAACGACTGCACAGTAATAGGTAACGGTCTGCCTACACATACAGGCGGTTTCACCAACAACTTTGCATATGCAGGCTTCGACTTGAGCATCTTCTTCCAGTGGTCGTATGGCAACGATATTCTCAACGCCAACCGCCTCTTCTTCGAGAGCTCATGGAACACATCACGCGACTTGAACCAGTTTGCAAGCTATGCCAACCGTTGGACATTCGACAACCCAACAAGCGACATCCCACGTGCAATCAACTCAGCATCTAACAAGGTGTTCTCTTCACGTATAATCGAGGATGGCTCATTCTTGCGTCTCAAGACCTTGACATTGGGTTACACATTGCCTAAGGCAGTAGTTACACGTCTGCACATCGATAACCTCCGCGTTTACTTTGCAGCACAGAACCTCTTCACAATCACTGATTACAGTGGCTACGATCCTGAGGTTTCTATCCGTAACAACGCCCTTACACCGGGTCTCGACTTCTCTGCTTACCCACGTGCTCGCCAGTTCAGCTTCGGTTTGCACATCGGATTCTAATCTGAATAAAAACGGGTTAAGACAGAAGAAAGAATACTGAATACATATATATATAATGTATATACTAAACAAATTATGAAAGCATTAAAAACATCTATAATAGCTTGCGCAGCACTTCTCTCTCTCGGCAGCTGCGACTTCCTCGACAAGGAGCCAACCATCACCACGTCGGGAAGTTACTTTAACAACGAGTCAGAGGCTGAGTCGTTCCTCAGCGGCATCTATGCCACACTTACACAGCCTACATTCTATGGCAACCAGTACTTCTACCTTGCCGGTGGCGACGATCTTGAAGCATATGGCGGTTCGGGCCGTGCTCCATCGAATGCAGGTATGATTTGTAACAACGCTACAACAAGTGACCCTTACGTGGCTGGCTTGTGGTATACACTCTACAACGGTATCGACCGTGCCAACACTATGTTGGAGAATCTGCCTAAGGTACCAGGTTTGAGCGAGGCAAAGAACAAGTTGTTTACTGCACAGACACGCTTCTTGCGCGCATTCTACTACTTCAACCTTGTACAGTGCTGGGGTGATGTGCCTTTCAAGACCACATCTACACAGACAGTAGAAGGATTGCAGATAGCACGCACACCAAGAGCAGAGATATACGACTTTATCTGCAAGGAGATGGACGAGGCAGCTAACGACCTTCCAACAGCAGCAGAATTGAGCTATCTGCCAGGTAGCGTGTCGAAGTCGGCTGCTTGGGGTATCCTTGCACGTGTATATATGTTCCGTGCAGGCGAGCACTTCCGCGAGAACAAGACAGCTAACGAGGCCGAGATAAAGGGCTACTTTACAAAGGCCGACGAGTATGCCAAGAAGGTTATGGGCGAAGGTCATGGTCTTGCACCTAAATATTGGGACTTCTTTATCGACCAGTGCTCTGACAAGTATAATACTACTGGTAAGGAGAGCATTTGGGAAGCTGAGTTTGCAGGTAACTATACTACCGACATCATCAGCGAGGGTCGTACTGGCAACATCATCGGTATCCAGGCTCCAGACCTTTCTAAGGACGAGTCGCTTGTAGGCAAGTCAGACCCAGGTTATGGATATGCCTTCTTCTGGAGCACACCTAAGCTCTACAAGTTGTACGAGGCAAACGGCGACATCGACCGTATGAACTGGAACATTGCTCCATTTACATACACTCAGTCGGTTAGCGGTAAGGGTGTTGATGGCCGTATGTTTGAGTTTGGCAAGCTTGCTGAGGTAAAGGGTCAGTATTGGGACAAGTCGTACCAATATGGCGAAGGTGTTATTCTTGATGCAAAGAAAAACGTAACAAAGGGCGACTGCGAGAAGACAACAGCATCAGAGAATTACGACCGCTCATGTGCCAAGTGGCGTCGCGAGTACGAGTCGGAAGGCTTGAAGAAGAACAAGAACTTCACCTCAATCAACTTCCCTATCTTGCGCTACTCTGACGTATTGCTTATGGTAGCCGAGTGTGAGAACGAGATTAACGGTGCTCCAACACAGTTGGCTTACGACTGCATCAACGAGGTTCGCAAGCGTGCCAACATCACAACAATCCCTGACATGTCAATGAATACAGAGACATTCCGTAAGGCAGTTAAGGACGAGCGCGCTATGGAGCTTTGCTTCGAGATGACACGTCGTTGGGACCTTATACGTTGGGGCGAGTTTGTTCCTACAATGAACGCACTTGTATCACGTGCCAAGGCAGGTACCAACTGGAAGTTCGGTCCAAGCAACGTATTCAACTACTTCAATGTATCTGACGCTTACCTCTACTTCCCAATTCCTTCGAGCGAGATGGCTGTTAACAAGCTTATCACATCTAACAACCCAGGTTGGTAATAAACTTAAGCGGGCTACGGTAGAAAAAAGCCGTAGCCTGCGAAAGCAAAAATCATAATATCTAAACAATTTTAAAACAATGAAACGAATTAAATATTATATATTCCTCCTCTTGGGCATGGCATCGCTGGCAAGCTGCAGCGACGAGCTTAAGGAAAACGTATCGATGAATGTCGGCGTTCAGACTGAGGAAGGCGTAACCGTTCAGGGCAATGAGGTTACTGTGAAGGCAGGTACACCAGTTGTATTCAACATCTCTGGCGATCCTGACAACATCTCATTCTGGAGTGGTGAGGAAGGTAGCGCATATGCCAACAAAGACCGTATTGTGGTAGACGCAGACGAAGTAGAGTCGTCAACACTCCACTTCAAGATATGGGCACGTTATGGAAATGGCGATTGCACAAAGGATGTTCTACATATGTATATGTCGGAAAACTTCCCTGGCCTTGCAGGCAACGACTTTGAGGCAGATGCTAAGCTTATGAACGAATTTCAATGGACCGACTTTGCATCAAGACTTACCGACAAGGACGGAAAGAACATCACACTGCCACAGGCTCCTGTAGGCAACATCAACCTTGCTCCTGAATACTCGGTAAACATCACCGACTTGCTTGGCAAGCGAATTGCTTTTGCATTCCACTACCAAGGCTTGAAGAATACAGCAGCACAGCCACGCTTTGAGTTCAGCCAGTTCTATATCGAGAACAAGATGAAGAACGGTACAACATCTAAGCTCTACGCTGGCGACTTAGGCTTTACTCCTATCAACATGCAGTGCAAGGAAAACCTTGAGGACCAGAGAGCAATGACAACAAACCGTGAGTATGGCTCGGTTACCAACAACGTAAGCGGTATATGGAACCTGACAGACATCAAGAATGGTAACTTCGCTATCCACAGCTCAGCTGCCAACAAGGCTTTGAAGAACTCATGGCTTGTATCTAACCTCTTTGTAGCCAACGCTTGCTCACCAGACAAGGGCTTGACTGTTAAGAACATGAGCCAGAGCACTGATTCGTACAAATATACTTACACAAAGCCTGGTAAGTATACTGCAACATTCATCGGTACAAACAGCAACTACAAGCATGAGTCGCGCGTTATACGCGAATTGACCATCAACGTTACTAAGTAAAGATTAGGTATATATATTGCGTCGCCGGAGGCGGCGAACTGTAATTAGTTTGCCTCCTTCGGCGATAGTTGTAAAAATGTTATCTAAAAACCAATAATACTAATATGAATCAAAAAACAAAAAGTAGAATCTTAGCCGCTTTTGTTGGTATGGCAGGTCTATCTGTTTGCCAGAATGCAGCAGCTCAGATGTACGACGACCCTCGTATGTTCTCTTTTGAGAAACAAACAGAGTTGCAGTTCATCTCTGCAGAAAAGTCGGCTGTAGAGCTTAGCGGCACCCACTTTAAGAACGGCAACAAGTCGCTTCAGTGGACATTCCAGCCGGGAGCATCGCTCCATATAAAAAAGGACCTTCAATTTGAGCCAAAGATTCAAGGCGGTCGCGATAATTATCTCGCTGCTTTCATTGTTTGGATATACAACGAGACACCAGCACCTGGCAAGCAGATTCAGGTAAACTTCCTTAAAGACGGCAAGCAGTGTACTACATTCCCTATAAACATCAACTTCAAAGGTTGGCGTGGTGTTTGGGTGTGCTACGAGCGCGATATGAAGGGCAAACCACAGGTTGGCATGAACGAGATTCGTATCGATGCACCCGACGTAAAGGGTAAGCTCTACTTCGACCACCTTATTACAGCAATCAAGGTTGACCCACGTCAGCAGACAGCCGACGAGCAAGTTCCTTTCGTAAATGTACGCTCAACCAACCACTGGTTGCAGGTTAGAAAGTTCTACAACATACAGCCTGATATCGAACTGATACCTCTTACCGACCAGCATCGTGCCGAGATAAAGGTTATCGAACAGCGTTTCCGCGAAATCATCTACACACCTGCAAAGCTTTATCCTAAGCAGATGAACGAGATTCGCGCAAAGTTTGCCAAGTATGGCATCAGCAAAAAGAAAGGCATTATCACCGGTAAGGCAATATGGTTTGTGCGTCATGCCGAGGCATACGAGCGTATGATATCACCTTGGGACAAGCACATCTTGACACGTACCGGATATGAGATGACCGACTACTTCACCCTTATGCAGCGTATAGCCATAGCTTATAACAACGCTGTAGAGGATGCCGACAAGGACGAACTTAAAAAGATGTTCCTCCTTATGTACGAGCACATCACCGATCAGGGCGTTTGCTGGGGAAGCTGCTGGGGAAACATTCACCACTATGGCTACTCAGTGCGCAACATGTACGCAGCCTACTTCCTTATGAAGAATGTATTGAAAGAGGCAGGCAAGCTGGACGAGGCTGTACAGACAATGATTTGGTATTCGCAGACCAACGAGCTATATACAAAGCCTGTTGAGAACGGTATCGACATGGATACATTCAATACTGCATCTATAGGTTGTATGAGTTCTATCCTATTGATGGACGACTCGCCAGAGAAGGTACGCTACTTGCGCTCTTGCGGTCGTTGGCTTGACTGGGGTTGCCGTCCTGCAAAGGGATTGGATGACTCATTTAAGATTGACGGCTCGGGCTATCATCACTGCAACAACTATCCTGGCTACTCGGTAGGTGGTTTGAACGGTGCAACTCAGATGATATATATCCTTAGCGGAACGGAGTTTGGCGTTGGGCAGCTTGCTCATCAAACTGTAAAGAACGCTCTTATGGCAATGCGCTTCTTCTGCAACAAGATTCACTTCCCATTAGCTCTATCTGGTCGTCACCCTAACGGCACTGGTAAGCTTACACCTATCCACTATGCTTTCATGACATTAGCTGGAACTCCTGACGGTACACAACAATATGACAAGGAGATGGGTAATATGTACATGCGCCTGGCAGATGGAGCAAACTCAACTCTCGATAAGAAGATGAAGCTCAAGATACAGATGCTTGGCTGTGCACCAGAAGACGATCCACAAGGAAACCTTGCACTAAGTTATGGATGTACATCAGTACAACGTCGCGACAACTGGTCGGCTGTAGTACGTGGTACAAGCCGTTATCTGTGGGGAGCAGAGCACTATGTAGGCGAGAACCTATATGGCCGCTACCTTGGTTACGGCAGTATGCAGATACTTACCGCTCCTAAGGGCGAGAATGTAACACCTAAGTCAAGCGGTTGGGTACAGAATGGTTTCGACTGGAACCACATTCCTGGCACAACAGCAATCGTATTGCCTTTGGAAGACTTGAAGGCAAAGATTCGCAACGTTGACATTTCATCAGGTGTTGAGGAGATGCTCTACTCGGACGAGGCTTTTGCTGGCGGTTTGTCACAGCGCGGTGTTAACGGCAACTTCGGTATGAAGCTGCACGAGCACGACAAATATAACGGTTCGATGCGCGCACGCAAGTCGTACCACTTCTTCGACAATACTATCGTTTGTCTTGGTACTGGTATTGAAAACATCGTAGACCAGCATCCTACAGAGACTACTGTATTCCAGGTTGCAGCTACCGACTCTAAGGCAGAGAACTACTGGAAGGATTATAAGGAAGGCAATGGAAAGTCATGGCTTGACAACCTTGGCACTGGCTACTATACACCACAGCCTGTAAAGTTCTCAGGTTTGGTTAAGCAGGAATCGCGTACAGAAGATACCGACAAGCCAACTGAGGGAATGTGGGCATCGCTCGTATTCGACCATGGCAAGGCACCTAAGAACGCTTCGTACGAGTATGCTGTTATACCTAACACAACCCGTGAGCAGATTGATGCCTTTGCAGCAGCACCTACATATAAGGTATTGCGTGCCGACAACCAGGCTCACATCGTAAGCTCGGACGCTACTCACACTGTATCGTACGTTCTCTTCGAGACACCTAAGGATATGCTTCCTGGAGGTCCGCTGTTGAAGACAGACACAACATGTTTGGCAATGGTACGTATGGTTAGCGCAAAGAAGATGCTTCTGACTGTAGCACAGCCTGACCTTGCATTGTATCGCGGTCCAAGCGACGACGTATACAAGGATGGCAAGCGTGTTGAGCGCAGTGTATATAGTCGCCCATGGCGTCATAACCCAAGCTTGGAGATTCCTGTTCGCGTAACATTGTTGGGCAAGTGGAACTTCGAAGGCAATGAGGCTATCAAGCTCGTTGAGCAGACAAACAAGACAACAACAATCGAGTTTGTATGTAAGGACGGACTTAGCTTCAATGTTGAGCTTGAGAAATAATAAATATAGAATTTTAATAAAAACTAATAACAAAACAAATGAATAACCTTAACAAGACAATCGCTGCCCTATTCATGGCAGCTACATTTCTCCCGATGTCTGCACAGACAACAGCCAAGAAAGAGTGCTGCAAGCAGAAGACAGAGTGCAGCAAGAAAGAATGCTGCAAGACTGGCTGTGAGAAGATGAAAGAGCGTATGGACAAGTTGGCAAGCGACGATGTAAACTTTGCCACACGTCAGTATACATTGATGCTCGACCAAGTAGGTCGCAAGGGTAAGGTGAACAACCCACGTACTATCGACAAGATGGGCCGTTTGGTATGTGTTCCTATCGAAGACTGGTGCTCAGGCTTCTTTGCTGGTGACCTCTGGGAAATGTACAAGCTTACAAACGACAAGCAGTGGGCAGAGCAGGCAAAACGCTTTACCGAGAACCTCGATTCTATCCAGTATCTTACATGGCACCACGACGTAGGCTTCATGATTGGCAGCAGCTACCTTAACGGTTATCGCATCAACCCAACAAAGGCTTACAAGAAGGTTATCATTCAGACAGCTAAGTCGCTCAGCACACGTTTCCGCAAGGGAGCTGGCGTTATTCAGTCGTGGAACGTAGACCGCGGATGGCAGTCGAAGCGTGGATGGACATGTCCTGTTATCATCGACAACATGATGAACCTTGAGCTTTTGTTCGAGGCTACAAAGCTTAGCGGTGACTCTACATATTGGAAGGTTGCTACAAGCCATGCAGACGCTACATTGAAGAATCACTTCCGTGAGGATGGCAGTTGCTACCACGTAATCGACTACAATCCTAATACAGGTGAGGTTCTGCACAAGCACACAGCTCAGGGTTATGCTCATGAGAGTGTATGGTCACGCGGTCAGGCTTGGGCCATCTATGGCTTCACTGTATGCTACCGCTATACCAAGGACAAGAAGTATCTCGACCAGGCTGTACGTACACTCAACATGATGTTGCGTCATCCAAATATGCCTAACGACCTTGTTCCTTACTGGGATCTCAACGCTCCTAACATCCCTAACGAGCCACGCGACGTTTCTACATCAGCTTGTATCGCTTCAGCTCTGTACGAGATGGACAAGTACTTGCCAGAGAATGGATATCATGCACTTGCAGACCGCATCATGACATCTCTCTCATCACCAGCTTACCTTGCTGAGCTTGGAAAGAACGGTTGCTGGTTGCTTATGCACTCAGTAGGAAGTATTCCTCACGGTGCCGAGATTGACGTTCCTCTGAACTATGCCGACTACTACTTCTTGGAGGCATTGAACAGAAGATAATAATATAATAATAACAAAACAAAGCCCCACCCCCTCCCGAAATGGGGAGGGGGTGGGGCTTTCTCATTACTATTAATTATGAAAAGAATCTTTCCATTAATCATTGCGGCTCTATCCGCCACAACTTCTCTTAATGCACAGAACACTCCAGCATGGGACAAGTTTGTGAACAATGCCGATAACAATGTATTGCTCGACTTCTCGTATGCAGGATACGACCACGGCAAGACATTGCCTGACTATGAAAGCGATGTGAATGTACTTGCCAATAAGCTTGGCTATAAAATATATAATGTAAAAGACTACGGTGCTATACCTGACGACGGCAAGTCGGACCGTGCTGCTGTAGAAGCTATCATTAATAAAATAGGTAGAGGTAAACCTAATGCCAAAGCCATTATCTACTTCCCTGAGGGCGAATATATCCTGCACACCGAAGAGGATGATGTTAAGGATAGTAAGACAGGCAATATGAAGTCTGAGACCCTTAACTTTGTTATGGGTCACGTCATTATAAAAGGTGCAGGACGCGACAAGACCTTCCTTACAATGGGAGCTCCAATGAAAACCCCAACTCCTAACACTTTGTACAGTTCGCAGGTTATGATTTCTATCCGCCATAATGGTGGAGGCGACAAGACTTTCCTTGCCAATGTAAAGAGTTCGGCTAAGAAGGGCGATATGTCTATAGAGGTAGACGACGCATCGAAGCTTAAGGTAGGCGACTGGGTTAAGCTGTATATGAAGAATGCAGACAATAAGGTTATCAATGAAGAACTTTGTGGCAAGAAACTTCAGGCTTCAATGTCAAACCTGAAATCTGGTGTTGAGGTGATTGACCGTCATCAGATTAAGTCAATCGACGGCAATCGCATTACCTTCGAGGAACCAATGCACCATGCAGTTAATCCGGATTACGGATGGACCATAATATCATACTCGCACTACGAGGAATCGGGTGTAGAAGACCTAACATTCAGAGGCAACTGCAAACCTAACTTTGTACACCATGGTTCATGGGAGGACGACGGTGGATATAAGCCTCTTAACTTTATGCGAATGGTAAACTCATGGGTTCGCCGTGTAGACTTTGAAAGTGTTAGCGAGGGTATGACATTTGCCGAATGTTCTAACTGCTTTATGCTTGATTCTGAATTCAGCGGCAACCGTGGTCATTCATCTGTACGTATGCAGAACTCGGCACATGGATTAATTGGCATGGTTAGCGACCACACCGACGGATACCTTACATCAGACACTAAGTTTGAGAACTATATGGAGAATCTTGGACAGTTCCATGCCTGTGGTATCTCAAAACAAAGTATCGGCAATGTTATATGGCGCTGCACATGGGGTGACGATGGCTGCTTTGAAGCTCATGCCACTCAGCCACGTGCTTCACTAATAGACTATTGCACTGGCGGATTTATGCAGAACCGTATGGGTGGCGACATATCACAGTTGCCTAACCATCTTGACGACCTTATAGTATGGAACTTCAATTGTCTTGCCACAAGCTCTACAGACCCTAACCCGTACAACTGGTGGTCTACAAATGTATGGAATGGTTGGAACAAGATATTGCCTCCTACATTTGTTGGTTTCCATGGCAAGAGCATCAACTTCAAGGAAAGCGAGATGAAGCTTAACGAGAATCATGGCAAGGAAGTGTTGCCTGGCTCACTCTATGAGGCTCAGTTGGCAAAACGTCTTGGTTATACTCCACAGTGGATTACCGATGCCAAGAATATTGCAAACGGTATCAACAACATCCTTATTGTAAAGGACAAAAAGACTTCGAAGACTTACGGCCTTGATGGTGTAGAAGTGGGAGAAGGATATAAGGGAGTTGTTGTGAAAAACGGAAAGAAGATTGTAAAATAATATAAGTTTCGCAAGCGAAAGTAGTTATTGGAAGTTATATGAAGATAACTCGCTTCGCTTGTGAATTTAACGGACAAATATTATGAAGAAATTAGTCTCTTTACTTTTTGCGGCACTATCAGCTACCGCAACAATCCATGCACAGGACACACCGGCATGGCAGAAGTTTGTAAACAAAGCTGATGACAACGTGCTACTCGACTTCTCGTATGCAGGTTACAATCATGGATTGTCGTTGCCTGCTGACGGTGACGTGGAGACACTTGCCAAGAAGCTTGGCTATAAAATATATAATGTGTGCGACTATGGAGCTGTGCCTGATGATGGAAAGTCGGATCGTGACGCTCTGTTGAAGGTTATAAAGGCAATAGGCAACTCTAATCCAAATGCAAATGCCATCATCTACTTCCCAGAAGGCGAGTTTATACTACACTCTATAGACGACGATACCTATGAGGTACAGGAAAACGGTAGCAAGAAACAGGTATCTAACCGTATAGACATCAGCATGGGACACCTCATTATCAAGGGAGCAGGACGCGACAAGACAACACTGACAATGACAGCAGATATGCAGCCTACAGACCCAAAGGTAATGTACAGTTCGCCACACATGATGCAGATACGTCATAATGGTGGTGGCGACAATGTGGTACTTGCCAAGGTTACTGGTTCGGCAAAGAAGAACGACATGTCGATTGAGGTGGACGATGCTTCGAAACTGCACGTAGGCGACTGGGTTAAGTTGCACATGCTTAATGCCGACAAGAAGGTTATAGACGAAGAGTTGCTTGGACATCAGGTGCAAGAATCTATGACCAACCTATTGGCTGGTGTTGAGGTGATAGACCGCCATCAGATAAAGGCAATTGAGGGTAATGTGGTAACCTTTGAAGAACCTATAATGCACGCAGTAAATGCCGACTATGGTTGGACCATAAAGACCTACTCACATTATGAGGAAGTGGGCATAGAGGACCTAAAGTTCCAAGGCTATAGCACAGAATTCTTCCATCATCATGCCTCATGGAAAGACGATGGTGCATACAAACCACTGCAATTTACACGTTGCGTAAACTCATGGATGCGCCGTGTAGACTTTGAGAGTATAAGCGAGTGTATGACATTCCAGGACTGCGCCAACTCTCTTTGTATAGACGTTGAGATAAGTGGCAACCGCGGTCACTCGTCAGTACGTATGGCAAACTCATCACGAGGACTTATCGCCTACGTGTACGACCATAGCGACGGTTACCTTAATGCCGACACAAAATTCTTGAAACCAAGAGAAAACCTCGGTCAATATCATGCATGCGGTATATCAAAGCATAGTATAGGCAATGTGATATGGCGCTGCAAGTGGGGCGATGACGCTTGCTTTGAGAGTCATGCCACACAACCACGTGCATCACTCTTTGACCAATGTTCAGGAGGATTTATGAGATTCCGTATGGGTGGTGACAAGGCACAGATACCAAACCACTTGGACGACCTTACAATATGGAACTTCAACTGTCTTGCCACAAGTGTTCAAGACAATCCATTCAACTGGTGGGTAGAGAACACCAACAATGGTTGGTATAAGGTACTGCCTCCAACAATGGTTGGTTTCCACGGCAAGGAAGTTAAATTTCTGGAAGACCAGATGAAGCTAAACGAAAATCAGGGCAAAGAGGTAACACCAGGCTCGCTATACGTAGCTCAGATGGAACATCGCCTTGGATATATACCAGAGTGGATTACAAATGTAATTAACAATAATGGTACAGGCATAGAAACAATAACCACCACTCGCCCTGAGAACAACAAGACATACAACCTACAGGGTATTGAAATTGGCGACAACTACAAGGGTGTGGTGATAAAGAACGGAAAGAAAATTGTGAGATAATAAATGATATCCATTTTAATATCGTGAGATATTAATAAAATAAGGATAACTAATAGAAAACCGTAATTGTTATAAAACGAGTGCGGCAAGAAACAAACAATGTTCTCTTGCCGCACCTTTTTATATATATAACAATATAAGCTTAAAAAGAAACCTTCAGTCCTGTAACCTTACTCTTAAACTCGCCAGCCTTCTGAAGTGGGAATACAAGCGTGCGCTGATAGTACATCTTGGCAGAGGGATTATACATCACAGGTTGCCAAGCTGTAGGGTCGGGGCTTTGGAAAGAGGTTAGATCTTTCTGCTGCATGGCATAGATGGCAAGTGGACCAAGCTCCTCACGCAGTTTGCCGTCAACATACAGGCAGGTCTTCTTGTTGTCGCCAGTTATGGCGATAGACACCTTCTTGCCCT
>ERZ1034939.1017-NODE-1017-length-15054-cov-22.039603_pt1 | contig 15054 bp, 10 predicted proteins | sample MGYA00520626_ERZ1034939 | MGnify/ENA primary metagenome ERZ1034939 (study PRJEB33766, sample SAMN09781751) | gut metagenome | biome: gut microbiome | host: Homo sapiens | place: Madagascar | study: EMG produced TPA metagenomics assembly of the PRJNA485056 data...
CTAAACCAGCTGAGCTAAGCGCCCTTACTTTTCGTAAGCGGTTGCAAAGGTACTACAAATATTTGATTCCACCAAACTTTTTCCGACTTTTTTTTCATTTTCGTTGAAAAAACATGAAAAAAGGCATTTTCCACGGGGGAAAATGCCTTTTATATAGACTCTTTTGGCCATTTTAGCCAAAACTTACTATTCTACTGAATCTGCTGGAGCATCTCCAGAATCTGCAGGAGCTACGTCGGTAGCATGCTCTGTCTCCTTCTCTCCAGCCTGCTTTTTCTCCAAAAGTCCTCTCAAACGCTCGTTTTCTGCATTGGCATCTTCCAAAGCAGCATTCAGGGCATCCAGTTCCGACTGGTGAAGCGTATCAACAATATCCATATCAGGAGCCTTTCTCCAACGGGAAGAGCCCAGATTGTAGGTAACACCTAGTTCGAAATAGTAATTCTTGCATCGGCGGGTCCAAGACTGGGAGGCACTTCCTGCACAATTATCAATGTTATGATCGAAGGTATTCAGACCAGCCTCAGCAAAAAGCTGAACCTTTTCTGCCACCTTCCATGCCGAATGAAGACCCAGACTGTAATTCATGGCATAGTTGTTGTGAGTCATCGAGCGCCCCACACCGGCACCGGCAAACGCCATCATGTTCCAGACGCGCTCTTCCTTATAACCCTTGAAAAGGTTGGTCAGGTTGAACATCACCTGCTCATTGGCTACCCAATACTTGTTGCCATTGCCCTCGTTGGTATCCTCGTTCCAGTCGGCATCCACCTTCTTTCCCCAGAATCCCTGAATCTTGGTACGAAGACCGATACCTGGTGTAAACCACTTACCGAAAGCCAGGGAGATGCCCGGATTGCTGCGGAACTTCTTGAAAGGACTCTTCGACAGATCATGTCCTCTCTCTTCGGCAGAATACCATGCATTCCAGTCCAAACCAGCCTGCACAAACCAATTACTGCCAAAAGAATTGGTGGCAATACTATATTTTTCTTCAGGAACTACGTCCTGAGCAAAACTTCCCATAGAAACACTAGCCAAAGCCAGCAAAGCAAATATCTTTTTCATACCTATCTATTTTTTACTTTCAGTTTAACTACACCTTATTATATATAGCAGTCTTCTATATTATATATAGCATTCCTTGATGACGGAAGCCACTACCCCAGAAGATGCTCTATCTCCTGCTGCTGAAGGATGCAGAGCACCGACTTGCCATCAGGAGTATAGTTCACATTCTCGCAGGCGAAAAGTCCATTGACCAATCCTTCCATCTCCTCATTGCTCAACACCTGTCCGTGCGGTATCGCAGCATGACGGGCAAGCGAAAGAGCCAGGGCATGGTTGATTTCATCCATGGCTGAGACTCCTTTCTCCACCGCACTGGATACCATATCCTGCACCAGTCTTACCGGATTCATTCCTTCCAGACCTGCAGGTACGGAGTTGACGGCATAGCTGCCACCTCCCAGATCTTCCAATTCAAATCCCATCCCGTTCATTTCCGGCAAGATTTTTTCTAAGATTACCTTCTCCGACATCGGGAACTGCACTACTTCCGGGAAGAGAACCTTCTGGGAATGGAAGGTGCGCTCGGCAAGCTGCTTGAGATACTGTTCGAACAGGATACGCACATGGGCACGATGCTGGTCGATGATCATCAATCCCGATTTCACGGCGGTCATGATATACTTGCCTTTATACTGATAATGGGATGGCGACTTCTCGGCTATAATACTGTTAGCCGTAGTACCTGCAGCAGTAGCCTGTTCGGGCTCATCAAAGAGTTCCATCGTATGCTGCTGTTCATCCTGGTCTTTTAAACCCTCGTAAAGCTGTTCCCAGTTCTGGTCTATCTCCGGTTTGGTACTGGAAGGTCCAGGGAAACTGGCTCCAACAGGCTTCGCCGTAGTAGTAGGACGAGTCTTGAAAGGATTATATCCCGGATTGACGCTGATCTTCGGAGCCGATGCCGAAGGAATCTCTTCCGGATTGAACATCGGGATTTCCGGCTTATCCTCGGTATCGAAGTCGATGGTAGGTACATCATTAAACATACCGATGCTCTCCTTCACGGCAGCCGAGAGAATCTGCCAGATAGCCTGCTCATTCTCAAACTTGATTTCGGTCTTGGTAGGATGGATGTTCACGTCGATGTCCTTAGGGTCCACCTCGAAATAGAGGAAGTAAGGCACCTGCTCTCCTACCGGAATTAAACGGTCGTAAGCCGCCATCACCGCCTTGTTGAAATAAGGATGCTTCATGTATCTGCCGTTCACAAAGAAGAACTGATGCACTCCTTTCTTACGGGCAGCCTCCGGTTTGCCGGCAAATCCGGAAACCTTGCACATGGTTGTCTCTACATTGACGGGCAAGAGATCATGATTGAACTTCTTGCCAAACACATCCAGAATACGCTGGCGCAGATTGGCAGCACGAAGATTGAACACTTCCGTGCCATTGCTGTGCAGGGTAAACGAAATCTGTGGATTCACCAAGGCAATGCGCTCAAAAGCGGTAAGGATGTTATTGAGCTCGGTAGAATTCGATTTCAGGAATTTACGGCGGGCAGGAACATTGTAGAAGATATTGCTCACAGAAAAGTTGGTTCCCACAGGACAGGCACAAGGTTCCTGACGCTCATACCGGGAACCCGATATGGCTACGAGGGTACCTATCTCGTCAGACTCCTGACGGGTCTTGAGTTCCACCTGTGCCACGGCAGCGATAGAAGCCAAAGCCTCTCCTCGGAATCCCATCGTACGGAGGGCAAAGAGATCGTCTGCCTTACGGATCTTAGAGGTGGAATGGCGCTCAAAGGCAAGGCGGGCATCCGTCTCCGACATTCCCTTACCATCATCAATGACCTGGATGTTGGTGCGACCCGCATCCACCACGACCACCTGAATATTCCTGGCGCCGGCATCAACAGCATTCTCCACCAGCTCCTTGATGACAGAAGCTGGTCGCTGTATCACTTCTCCTGCTGCTATCTGATTGGCAACAGAATCTGGTAAAAGTTGGATGACATCACTCATCGTCGTTTCTTTTTTTATTTACGTTTGTTTTTCTTGGTAACTTTTGGCGCTACCTTTGAGTTTTTCCTGGAAGCAGCACGAACTGCTTTCTTAGGAGCTGTCTTGGCTGCACTCTTGGATGCCTCCTTGTCAGTTTTCCCTGAGGCAGTCTCAGCTTCAGCCTTCTCCTTGTCCTCCTTGAGCGGTTCCTTCTTCAGGGACTGCAAAGGTGCCTCATGGCGCTTGATGGATTTCAACTCCGTGCCACTCGACTTGCCACGCCATACAAAAATATCATTCTTATCCGTTGGTCGGAGGTCCTCAAACCATGCAAAATTAGGTAGCTTATACTTGGCTGGTGGAACCTGGGTAATCGGATACATGGTACTGGTGAACTTATTGGTCCAGATCTTATCCAACTTTCTGGCTGCTCCCAGATACATACGCATGGTATCGGTCTCCAGATAGTTGAGTCCCACCAGAGAACTGTCCTTGTCGTTGGTCATATAATAGACTGTCTGCACATTGCCGATTGCTTCCGTCATCTTCATTTCTCCTTTTTCGAAATAGGATTTCATTTCAGAAGAAGTAATCTGATTATAATGTACGCTGTCTGGCATCTGCTCGATAGAGAGAGCCTGACCGATGACATGGGCAAAGCGGATGGTGGAGTCTGCCATATAAGCTCTGATTTCCTCACCGAGCATCTGCCGGTTGGCATTCCAGATAACAGGATCCTTATACATCGTCATACAGGAATCCTTGGAATTGAAAACCAGGGAATCGCAGATAGCCTGCATGTCGTTGCGGAAAGCACGGACATGCGGATAGGCATGCACCTTGCGATATACCGAATCAGTATTGATATTGAAAGTATAGATGCGCATGGTATCTGAATGCATCCACAACGTATCTTTTTGAGAATAGTCGATGGCTACAGGTCGCTTGGTAGCGAATCCCATTCCCGTCTTCTCATTATAACGGAGATAGTTGCAGGTAAGAGAATTCTTGTTCTTCTTATCCACATACACAACATTGCCATAACCCGTACTCTCGCCATTCTTCACATAGTAGAGACTGTCACCGGTAATCGACTTATCCTTATCCACCAAGGTAGAACGGCCGAAGAGCTTAGCCTTATCGGTCTTGGTATCATAATAACCATCTGCCGTATGCACCACGCTGGAACCGGAAACTATCTTGGAAGGTCCCACCATGTGGGCGGTAGAGGTTGGAACGTCATAATACAAGGTATCGGTGGTAACCACATCCTTACCACTGCGCAACTTCACATTGAAGACGAACTTTGCCTCTCGGGTCTCGGTATGATATTCTCCCCAGTCGGAAACCAGTCGGTCCTTACCGTCGATGAGCGTACCTCCGTCAAAGAAGTTCGCCATATTATACAGACGGTCGAAATCCAGACTATCCGTCTTCAGGGTCTGTCTGCGATGGTGCAGTACCACATTTCTGCGGGCATGCATCATCTGCATCATACCATCATATTCAGCCCTCTCGCAGGTAAGCGACAAGGTATCACCCTGACGGTAATGCACATGACCGAAAGCCTTCACAGAGTTGGTTCCCTGATAGAAATAGGCACTGTCGCAGGTGAGATGACCTCCCTGGTGCATAAACGAAACCTTGCCCTTCACGATCTGGGCATCAGGGTTTCTGCCAAACATATCGTAGCGCAGTTCATCGGCGTGAAGAAGATAGACTCTCTCACCCTCCGGGCGCTTCTTGTGTTTCTTCCTAGGTGCCTGCATAGCCTGCACCAGACAAAACCCAAATAGGCATAGAATCAATATGAAAAAGATTCTATGCCCGTTCTTGTTAATATTATGTTGCTTGTTATTGATCATTTAACCCAACCTTGATATTCAAAATTGCAATTCTTGTAGCGATCGTTCATACGAACGTAGGTCTTCTTAATCTTATCAACCACCCAGTCATGCAACGTTTTTTCTCTTTCCTTGGCAAGGACGACATCCTTCATTACCTGGAAATCTTCAGTAATGGTAGCTCTATGACCCTCTACCCTGCTCACCAACTTGATCAGGGCGCAGGTAGTCTTGCCCTTGCTGTTGACCATGGTAAAAGGTGCAGAAATCTGGCCTACCTTCATGGTATCTACCACACGTGCCACCTCTGTAGGAAGATCCTTCATCTGGAACTTAGAGGTACGGTTGTCTGCCTGGGCTGTATTTGCCATCAATCCCTTGTTGTTGCGGGTATCCTTATCATCAGACAATGCCTCTACGGCTGCCTCGAAGGTAAACTTCTTGGCACGGATATCATTACCGATGGAATCCAGACGACCGATTGACTTGTCGATAGCCTCCTGTGAAACCTTTGGCTTAAGCAGGATATGACGGCACTTGATCTTGTCACCTCGCTTATCAATCAACTGGATGATGTGATAACCGAACTCAGACTCCACAATCTTGGAAATCTTCTTTGGGTCAGTTAGGTTGAATGCCACATTGGCAAATGCAGGATCCAACATACCACGTCCGATATAATCCATCTCACCACCCATTCGGGCTGAACCCGGGTCTTCACTGTACAAACGAGCCAAAGTAGCGAAAGTAGTCTCACCCTTATTCACACGGTCGGTGAAGTCACGCAACTGGTTCTTCACACGGCTGATTTCTTCCATAGGAATACGAGGCTGCATGGTAAGAATCTCTACCTCCACCTCTGTAGGAACGAATGGAATACTGTCTTGAGGCAAGTTGTTGAAATACTTACGCACCTGCGCAGGAGAAACCTTGATATCCTTCACCAGTTCCTGCTTCATCTTCTGGATGAGCTGGCGGTTCTTGAAATCATCATGCATCTGCTGGCGCATTTGGGTGATGCTCTGCTTGCGGTATTCCTCCAGCTTCTCACGGGATCCAATCATGGAAACCCAGTAGTTGATCTGGTCGTCGATACCCTGCATGACTTCCGACTCAGACACCTCGATACTGTCGATGGCAGCCTGGTGCAGGAAAAGTTTCTGCACGGCAATCTGCTCAGGAATAGAACAGTCTGGATCGCCGACGAACTTGATGCCATCAGCCTCCGACTGCAAGCGGGTAACCTCGACGTCAGACTTGAGGATAGCCTCATCTCCAACTACCCAGATCACCTCGTCAACAATACTTCCCGGGTCGATTGACTGCGAGTCGTTCACCGCTTCCAACTTTGCCGAATCACTGTCGGCAACCGAAGTATGGCGACTCATGCCCATACGTGAGGCGCTTGCGCTCATGCCCATAATGAGGAGCAATGCGATAAACGCCAGACTCATTTTATATCCAGTCTTCATAGATCTGTATTCTGCTTGAATTTTATGTTTAATGTTTGTTTACCGTGGCTAATACCTCAGGGTACACCACAAACTGATATTTCTTTCTTAATGTTGCCACCCATTCTTTCTCCAGCTGATCCTGATAGTCGGCTATCACCCAGGCTTTCACATCCGTGTATTCCTTAGGTCCCTTCTTGAGAATCTTTCCGAATGTAGCATCGTAAGGATATCCTTGAACCTTCTCTACCTTGGCGCTTGTCTTGAACACCAGTGAATCCACTACAGGAAGATCTCCCTTCTTGAAGATTCCTTCCTCCACCTGGACACGCACCACCGAATCGGCATTAAACTTCCTTCGAAGCAACTCTGCCCATTGGCTGAAAGGCTTACCCTTTACGCATTTCTTGACCGCTGCCACATCGGCAGCATCCTTTGTATGGTAAGCAATACCCTTGAAGCGGGGATGCTCCCATCTGTATTTCTTCTTGTTCTTGGCAAAATAAGCAGCTTGTGCCCGTTCGTCATTCGCCGCTTTCTCCCATACCATCCGGTTGCTGATTTCATAGAGCAGCAATCCGTCGTGATACTCCTGCATGAGATATTTCAGATTCTTGTCGTGAGCCGACAATTCTGAAGCTTTCTGATCCAAGACGGTTTCACGGTCACTTCCCACAGGCAACGTCCTGGCAATGGAATCCAACTTTTCGTTGATGATTCTTTCTCTGATTCCCTTGGCATCGATGAAACGAAGGATATCGTTCTTCACCGAATCATAAGGATAGAAGTTCTGCTTTCCCATCAGCTTGATGATGTGATAGCCAAACTCCGAGAGGATTGGCTTGCTGATTTCTCCCACCTTGAGTGAGAACGCAGCATCCTCAAAAGTCTTCACCGTCTGCCCTCTTGATATCCAGGAGATGTCTCCACCCTTGACGGCAGAGCCCTGATCATCAGAATACTTTCTGGCATATCCGGCGAAATCGCCCCCTTTGCATAGGGCCTGGTAGATAGACTGAGCCTTCTGTCGCGCCTTCTCCTGTTCGGCAGCAGAGGCTTTCTGTCCCAAACGGATCAATATGTGGGCAGGATGAACCATTCCGCCCGACCTACTGACACGTTGTTTCTCTTCTTCGTATATTTTCTGCGCTTCCGCCTCCACGTCTCCCGAACTGATCATTGCCGGACGTACCTGCTGGTCACGATACTGCAGGAACTCCTGTTTGAAAGAAGCCGTAGTATCGATATGGGCATCCAACGCCGCCAAAACCTTAAGTTTGTAATTAACAAATAGGTCAACATACTCATTGACTGTCTTCTTGTCCACGCCCTCGGAATTGTTTTTGTTATAAGAATATTCAAATTCCGAACGACTGACAGGCTGACCATTGATAGTCATGATAGTAGGGTCGTCGTTTTGAGCAAAAGCTATGCTCCCCGAAAGGAGCATAGCTGCAAAAAGCGCATAAAATCTCATATTTACTTTTCAAATAATTATTCTGGGCGGCTGTAATTAGGAGCCTCACTGGTGATAGTGATATCATGTGGGTGACTCTCCAATACACCGGCATTTGTAATGCGGGCAAACTTAGCGTTGTGCAAGTTCTCGATAGTAGCAGCACCACAGTAACCCATACCAGAACGCAAACCACCAATCAACTGGTAGATAACCTCCTGTACAGTTCCCTTGTAAGGAACACGACCTGCGATACCCTCTGGTACAAGCTTCTTGACATCCTTGGTATCACCCTGGAAGTAACGGTCCTTAGAACCATTCTTCTGCTCCATAGCCTCGAGAGAACCCATACCGCGGTAGCTCTTGAACTTACGGCCGTTGAAGATGATAGTATCGCCAGGGCTTTCCTCAGTACCAGCTACCAATGAACCGATCATTACGCAGCTACCACCAGCAGCCAGAGCCTTCACTACGTCACCAGAATAGCGCAAACCGCCATCGGCAATCAAAGGAACGCCTGTACCCTTCAAGGCAGAATATACATCATAAACAGCACTCAACTGAGGTACACCTACACCGGCAACGACACGGGTAGTACAGATAGAACCAGGACCGATACCTACCTTTACGCCATCAGCGCCATTCTCTACCAAATACTTGGCAGCCTCGCCAGTAGCAACATTACCTACTACTACATCTACCTGTGGGAAGGCAGCCTTAACCTGCTTGAGCTTCTCGACAACACCCTTAGAGTGACCATGAGCAGTATCAATAACGATGGCATCAGCACCAGCCTCAACCAAAGCCTTGGCACGGTCCAAGGTATCAACAGTAACACCTACACCGGCAGCCACGCGAAGGCGACCCTTGGCATCCTTGCAAGCCATTGGCTTGTCCTTTGCCTTGGTGATGTCCTTGTAAGTAATCAAACCTACCAAGTGATTCTCGTTGTCAACTACAGGGAGCTTCTCAATCTTGTTCTCCTGTAAGATGGCAGCTGCGGCAACCAAGTCGGTCTGGATGTGAGTGGTAACCAGGTTCTCGCAGGTCATTACCTCATCAATCTTCTTGTCCATGTGACGCTCGAAACGAAGGTCACGGTTGGTCACGATACCCACGAGATGATTTTCATCATCTACCACAGGAATACCACCGATATGATAATCGTGCATCATATCAAGAGCATCCTTCACTGTACTGCCACGACGGATGGTGACAGGGTCATAAATCATACCATTCTCAGCACGCTTCACAATAGCAACCTGACGAGCTTGCTCCTCAATGGTCATGTTCTTGTGAATTACACCGATACCACCTTCACGAGCGATAGCTATCGCCATTGAAGCCTCGGTAACGGTGTCCATCGCTGCTGTAACGAATGGAACGTTCAACTCGATGTTACGAGAGAACTTGGTTTTCAACTCTACCTGTTTTGGTAGTACCTCTGAATACGCAGGGATAAGAAGGACGTCGTCGTAAGTGAGACCGTCCATTACAATTTTATCTGCAACAAATGATGACATATTGTAACCTTTAAAAATTTATTGCGTGCAAATTTAGCAATAATTTCTCAGATAGAGTTCGCTTTTCACGAAAATCTTACCTTATTAATGCTATTTAACGTGATTAGTTGGCTTGTTCGGACAAAAACTTGATTCTAATCAGTCGAATGTCCTCTTCTGTGTAGTCTTCATCCAACTCATTGAGTGCCACTTCCAAGTCGTCTGTTTCGCTCTCCATGAAGTAGTCATAGATGTCGTCGATCTTGTCGTCATCCATCCTGTCTTCGATGAAATAATCGATATTCAACTTGGTTCCGCTATACACGATTGCCTCGATTTCGTCCAGGAGATCAGAAAACTCCAAACCTTTGGCGCTGGCAAGATCTTCGAGATCGATCTGTCGGTCGATGCTCTGGATGATATTCACCTTGAGCAATGACTTCTTGGCAACGGTCTTCACGCGCAACTCCTCTGGTCGCTCGATTTCATTTTCTACACAATAGTTCTGGATCAGCTTACAGAATTCCTTGCCATAACGCTTTGCCTTACCGGCTCCCACACCCTGGATGTTCTGCAACTCCTGCAAGTCGTGCGGATACATGGTAGCCATCTGCTCCAGAGATACATCCTGGAAGATGACGTATGGTGGCAACTTGCGCTTTTTCGCCACACTCTTGCGCAGGTCTTTCAACATGGCAAAGAGAGTTGGATCCAGTGCATCTCCATTATTACTGCCTTCGTGAGCACTCTCTACATAATCGTCCTTAAACTCCTTGTCGGCAACGATCATAAAAGAGGTTGGATTCTTCAGATAGCGCTTGCCGGCAGCAGTCAACTTCAAGAGTCCGTAGTTCTCTACATCCTTCTTGAGATAACCGGCTATCAATGCCTGACGGATTACCGGATTCCATACCTTGGCATCCATATCCTCACCGGCACCAAACTCTTCCAGGTTGTCGTGCTTGTGGGAAACGATGTCGTCGGTGGCACGGCCTTTCACGAAATCGATGATGTACTCCTGACGGAAGTTTTCCTTCACGGCAGCCACAGCCTCCAAAACCACTACCAGGGCATCCTTAGCCTCAAACTTCACGGAAGGATGCAGACAGTTGTCGCAATTGTGGCAGTTTTCCACATCATATTCTTCTCCGAAATAATGGAGCAGCATCTTGCGGCGGCAGACAGATGATTCAGCGTATGCGGCAGTCTCCTGCAGGAGCTGTCGGCCGATATCCTGTTCAGCCACAGGCTTGTTCTCCATGAATTTCTCCAGTTTTCTCAGATCCTTGCGTGCATAGAAAGCGATGCAGATGCCTTCTCCTCCATCGCGTCCGGCACGACCGGTCTCCTGGTAGTAACCTTCCAGACTCTTTGGAATATCATAGTGGATGACAAATCTTACATCCGGCTTGTCAATACCCATACCGAAGGCGATAGTCGCCACGATGACATCGATGCGCTCCATCAGGAAGTCGTCCTGAGTCTGCGAACGGGTAGCAGAATCCAGACCTGCATGATAAGGTGCAGCCTTGATATCGTTAGCCTTGAGTACTTCAGCCAGTTCTTCCACCTTCTTTCTGGACAGACAATAGATGATGCCACTCTTACCTGGATGCTGACGGATAAACATGATAATCTGGCGATCGATGTCGTTGGTTTTCTGGCGCACCTCGTAGAAGAGATTCGCACGGTTGAAGGAACTCTTGAATTCCCTGGCATCCACGATGCCGAGGTTTTTCTTGATGTCTGTACGCACCTTGTCGGTAGCCGTTGCCGTAAGGGCAATGACCGGTGCCTTGCCTATTTCGTTGATGATAGGGCGTATGCGTCGGTACTCTGGGCGGAAATCATGTCCCCACTCAGAGATACAGTGTGCCTCATCCACGGCATAGAAAGAGATTTTGATGGTCTTCAAGAACTCTACATTATCTTCCTTGGTCAGAGATTCCGGTGCCACATAGAGGAGCTTGGTCTTGCCACTCAATATGTCGCCCTTCACCTTCTCAATGGCCGATTTGTTCAGAGATGAATTCAGATAGTGAGCCACGCCATCGTCTTCGCTCAGTCCATTGATCACATCCACCTGATTCTTCATCAGGGCAATCAGTGGTGAGATAACAATAGCTGTTCCATCCATGATCAAGGATGGAAGCTGATAACACAAGCTCTTGCCACCACCAGTAGGCATCAACACAAACGTATCGTTGCCTTCCATCAGGTTCCTGATGATAGATTCCTGCTCGCCTTTAAACGAATCGAAACCGAAATAATGTTTCAACTGTTCTGTAAGATTTACCTGTTCCGTCATATCCAACTTTAATTTTATATGTCTTTATATGGTATATAGAAATCAGCCGGGATTCTCTCCCAACTGATTTGATGATATTTACAAAGAATGATGCTTGCCGGAATCCTCCTTACGCAGTCTCCAGCTGTCCAAGATGAGCCTTGTCGAGCTGTCCCTTGGCATAATCCAATGTCACTTCAAACTTCTTGATCTTCTTGGATGGTACCTCAAACATCGCATCGGTCATCACTGCCTCTACGATAGAACGAAGTCCACGGGCGCCCAACTTATACTCCACAGCCTTATCTACCATGAAGTCGAGTGCTTCCTCTGTAAAGCTGAGCTTGATGCCATCCATCTCGAAGAGCTTCATATACTGCTTCACGATAGAGTTCTTTGGCTCTACCAGGATCTTGCGCAGCGCATCTCTATCCAAAGGATTGAGATAGGTGAGCACAGGCAGACGACCGATGATTTCAGGAATCAGACCGAATGACTTCAAATCCTGTGGCAGGATGTACTTCATCAGATCCTTCTTATCTACCTTGGCAACATTCTGTACTGAGTTGTAGCCTACCACGTGGGTGTTCAGGCGCTGAGCAATCTTGCGCTCGATACCGTCGAAGGCTCCACCGCAGATAAAGAGGATATTCTTGGTATCCACATGGATGTAATCCTGATCAGGATGCTTGCGGCCACCCTTTGGCGGTACGTTCACCATGGTTCCCTCCAGGAGTTTCAAAAGTCCCTGCTGTACACCCTCTCCACTTACGTCGCGGGTGATAGAAGGGTTGTCGCTCTTGCGGGCAATCTTGTCAATCTCGTCGATGAAGACGATACCACGCTGGGCAGCCTCCACATTATAGTCGGCTACCTGGAGCAGACGGGAGAGGATACTCTCCACATCCTCACCTACATAACCAGCCTCGGTAAATACCGTAGCATCCACGATGGTGAAAGGAACATCGAGCAACTTGGCAATGGTACGTGCCAGCAATGTCTTACCGGTACCGGTACTACCCACCATGATGATGTTGCTCTTTTCAATTTCCACGCCTTCTTTATCCTCAGGCTGCTGCAGACGCTTATAGTGATTATAGACAGCAACGGCAAGATGACGCTTGGCCTGTTCCTGTCCGATGATATATTCATCGAGATATTCCTTGATCTCCATAGGCTTTGGCACCTGCTTCAAGGCAAACTTCGCGTCATCGCCCTTTGGATTCAATACGCCTGTCTGCTGCACTATCTCAAATGCCTGCTTGGCGCACTCCTCACAGATAAAGCCATTGATACCGGTGATCAACAACTTCACTTCATTCTCGCTTCTTCCACAGAAGCTACATGCTTTCTTTGGCATAATGTCTTTTCCTTTTTCTTCTTTATACCTTATTATATATATACCTTAATATTATATATACCTTATATTATATATAGCCATCTTGATATACCGTCCCGTTACTTACGTACCAGGATATTATCAATCATACCATACTCCTTTGCTTCCTCGGCAGTCATCCAGTAGTTACGGTCGCTATCAGCATAAACCTTGTCGTATGGAGTATGAGAATGCTCAGAGATGATGGTATAGAGTTCCTTCTTCATCTTCAGGATCTCACGAGCCTCAATCTCGATATCAGAAGCCTGCCCCTGAACACCACCCAATGGCTGGTGAATCATCACACGGCTATGTGGCAAGGCAGAACGCTTGCCTTCCTGACCTGAAACGAGCAATACGGCAGCCATGGAAGCAGCCATACCTGTACAGATGGTAGCCACATCACTGGTAATAAACTGCATGGTATCATAGATACCCAGACCGGCAGTAACGCTACCGCCAGGACTGTTCAGATAGATGGAAATATCCTTGCCGCTATCTACAGAGTCGAGATAGAGCAGCTGTGCCTGCAAGGTGTTGGCAGTATAATCATCAATTTCTGTACCCAGGAAGATGATACGGTCCATCATCAAGCGAGAGAACACGTCCATCTGGGTAACGTTCAACTGACGCTCCTCCAAGATATAAGGGTTCAAATACTTAGCCTGCGACTTCATCACGTCGTCAAGCACCATCCCATTCATACCAAGATGCTTGGTAGCATATTTTCTAAAATCGTTCATATCTATATTACTTTTTTCTTCAAAATAAGGAACAAAAAAAGAGGTTATCGACCTCATTATCTCATTCGGTGGAACAAAGATAATAAAAAAAGTCGATAACCTCGTATTTATTTGAAGTTTTTTTTCAAAAAAGTGTTATTCCTGCATCATCTTGTTGAAATCCTCTACAGAAATCTCCTTTTCATTGAGCTTAACAGCGCTCTTGAGAGCTGTAGCCAACTTACGGTCGATAGAGCGATCTACCAATGCGTCAACAGAGTCACCCTTCTTGAGAATCTCGTTAGCATAGTTCTCGATATACTCCTCTGGGATGTTTGTCATACCATACTGAGCGAACTGTGCACGAGCTGCCTCCTTAGCGGTCTCCTTGATATCCTCGTCGTTCACCTTGATATCCTGAGCCTTGATGAGCTGCTCCTTGATGAGGTGCCATGTCAACTCCTTGATGCTCTGCTCGTAGTTCTTCTCTACGAACTCCTCACCCTTATCCTTGTTGTTAGCCAACATAATGCGCTTCAAGAGTGCATCTGGGAATGTCAACTCGCCAACCTTCTTCTCGCAGTGCTCGCGTACATCGAGGATGAACTTGTAGTCAGAGTCGTTAACCAACTGCTCCTGCAAGCCCTCAGCGATCTTAGCACGGAAAGCAGCCTCGTCCTTCACGTCAGTATCCTCACCGAATACCTGCTTGAAGAGCTCCTCGTTAACCTCGTGCTTCTTGAAGCGCTGGATCTCTGTGATCTGGAAGCTGAACTCAGACTCCAAGTCAGCAACAGCCTCACGCTCGATCTTCAAGAGAGAAGAAATCTCAGTATCGTTCTCTGGGTAAGCCTTCTTAGGGTTGAAAGTGATTACATCACCCACCTTAGCGTCATTGAAGAGATTCTTCTGCTCCTCTACCTTGATGTAGCTAGGCATCAGGATAGCACCCTCAACAGTGATACCACCTTCCTTGGTGTTGCCATTCTCGTCGAGCTCACGGATATCACCCTTCAAAAGGTCGTTCTCCTCATACTTCTCGCCCTTCTCGTAGCTACCTGCACGCTGAGCGTACATCTCTACCTGCTGGTCGAGAATCTTGTCGTCAACCTTGATGTTATAGTAATCAACCTTGTCGCGACCGTTGAGAGTAACCTTGAACTCAGGTGCAACAGCGATGTCGAACATGAATGTGAAGGTTGTATCCTTCTCCAAGTCAGCTGGCTCCTGCTTCTCTGATGGGAGAGGCTCGCCGAGCATCTGGATATTGTTGTCCTGTACATACTTGTAAATCTCCTGGCCAACGAGCTTGTTGATGGCCTCCATCTTTACAGATGCACCGAACTGGCGCTTAATCATACCCATAGGAGCCTGACCAGGACGGAAACCTGGAACGT
>ERZ1034939.1025-NODE-1025-length-15004-cov-4.734698_pt1 | contig 15004 bp, 29 predicted proteins | sample MGYA00520626_ERZ1034939 | MGnify/ENA primary metagenome ERZ1034939 (study PRJEB33766, sample SAMN09781751) | gut metagenome | biome: gut microbiome | host: Homo sapiens | place: Madagascar | study: EMG produced TPA metagenomics assembly of the PRJNA485056 data...
TTTCTGTGACTTCAAAGCCCATTGCCCTTTGCCACAACGTTTTTTCTAATTTTAAAGTTATTGTTTCGCGGAAAATCCGCTTAGCTTCGTCTAACTTGTCAAGAAATTCGGGGTATGCTTTTTTCCACTTGCAAATTGTTACTTCCGATATACCTAATTTTTCCGCCGCTGTTTTTTGATTTTCGCCCTCGATTATATAATCGCAAAAGGCTTTTACAGTCTTATCGTTATATTTTCCCATTTCCGATTTTCTTTTTTATCATACGCCATCCTTTTTTATCCATATATACGACCTCGGGATATTTTAGTATCATATCTTCGTCAATATCAACAACATGAAAACCCGATTTTACCTTAAAAGGTATATCGATAATTTTGCAGGGGTTTTTAAACATATATAGATATTTACCCACGTTCGCGACTTTTGTAAAGTCGCCATTGTAATCTTTAAATTTGATAACATCGTAAAGCTCTGCGACTCCCTCAAATGATGTGCTTTTGTCCTCTTTTATACTGCAAATTATAACAAGTCCGCGATATTTCGTGCTCTTATCAAGCGCATAAGCTGTTATTACGCCCTCTTCACTGTCGGGCATTCTTTCTAACATTCTATGCGCTATTTGCTCATCTACTGCTAAAGTTCTATATTTACTTACTTTAGACTCATAAGCCACCGCGTTTTTTTCTGCTTTCCGCTTATTAAAAAGTTGTTTTAGCTTTCGTCTCATTGCCTTGTAATTTAAATACAGTTAGTGCAAAGAACGCACTAACTGTATGAATTAAAACGGGATATGCTCATTTGTTGCTTGCTCTTTGCGTGCGGGCAACATTTCAAGATGATTGCAATATATCTCTGTTATGCTTCGCGTAATTCCGTCTTTCTCATATTTCCTTGTGCGTAATTCGCCCTCTAAATAGACTTTATCGCCTTTTTTTAAATATTGCTCCGCGATTGTCGCAAGGCCTTTTGAGGGGATTACAATGTTATGATACTCAACGTATTCAGTAGTACTGTTATTCTCATTATTTACTACTTTTTTATTTGTCGCTAATGCAAATTGAGCATTTTTACCCCCATTTTGAAATTCAACAATTCGGAGGTCATGAACTAAATTACCTACTAAAATTACTTTGTTTACACTCATAACAACCACTTTATAAAAGAATAAATACAAAAGATATAAGACAATAAAGTTACTATTACAAATAACCAGTAAACTAAACTGTAATATGTGCCTTTTTTCATTGCTTTATGTTTTTAAATTGTACATTATCAAGCAAATATACGTTTTTATTATTACTCCAGCCTGCCGCCTCGTTTAATGCGCGTCTATCTTCGTCAAAAATGAATTCACAATACCAATATCCGATTTTGGATTTTGCAATAAGACGCACACTTTTGCTTATCAACAAATTACGATATTTATAATATTCACTGTTTGCGCTTATTTTTGTAATTCTCGCTTGTTTAGATTTTTCGCAACTCATTGTATTCTGTAATTAGCATATCAATTATTTTTTGATTCTTTTCCCAAATTCGCATGTTCTGCCTGTCTCCGTTTTCCCAGCGCGCATGTGCCTCATAGCATAAAATATTTACGTTGCGCGGGTCTGTAGCCATTTCGGGATAACCGCCCCTGGAAAGTATGTGAGAAATATACGTTGCCGAAAACGAACGCAAGGGGCGCATTGTTTCTTCGCAGAAATGCGGTTTGTTTGCCCACATCCACCTATAAAACTTTGCGTTTGCGCGGGCGGTGTCTATCCGCCCACGCCCGAACAATTTCTTTTGCAGCTCCACGCGCAAATGTATGTCTAAAGTATAATTCTTGTAGTCAAGCAAAGGATTTGCCCCTTTCCCAACTACGTAATTATACTCATCCTCTGTATACAAATAAATCATGTGCGGTTACTATATTATAGAGTTATAACGTTTCAAGCTCCGCGTATTTGTTCTCGAACAGATATTTATATACTTCATCCTCTAAGATGTTTATTTTGTCTTTCAATTCTTTTTCAAAGTCGAGACTACCTTTTTCGTAAAAAAGGCGCGGAGTTTTTACTATCGCATATTCATATTCTAAAACAGGTATCATAAATGTAATTATAACGCTTGATTTTTCGCCGTTACCGCTTAATGTTATCTCTTTTATATAAACATCCATGTCGTTGCTTAACATATTAAGATAACAGTTTGATTTCAATACATTTATAGTAACCTGGCAGAGATTAAGCAATGCGGTGTTTAAATCTGATGTAATTAACCTTTCGTTCTTTACAGTATGTTTACTGTTATAAGTTATACCTTTAACTACTTCTTTTACTTGATATGTCGTGCATGTCGTTCCGTCTTTATACTTAACATTTACTAAAGAGAAATTTTCTCTTGCAGGTTTTACATTTGTCTCCATGTCGTTTATGTTTTTGATTATGTAAATATAATAATTTTTTATTTAGGGTCTTCAATAAAAACGTTAAAATATTCTGCTGCAATCTGTTTTATTGTCTCTATGTACTCATTAAATTCGTCGTTACTTAGTTCGTCGATACTCTTTAATGTCGAGATATAAGCATTGTTTATTACTTTCTCTACGTGCATAACAGGCGCTATTTCGCGCAAGGTGGTTTCTGCTTGTTCTTCTGTCATCCGTTCGCCCATTTCCCAAAAAGCGTTTTTCATTAGAGGGACGATATAGTTATAATAATACGCCTTTTGCGGGGCGGTACGTTCGCAAGGGATAGCAAACAGTTTCAGAACAAAAGAACAGGATTTGTTTTGTCTGCAAAAGTCGTTTAACGCGTCTTTATATACACGTAAATTTCCCTCTTTATCTGTTTTCGCAAGCGTTATAAACTCTTTCATCTTTTATCTTTTTTATTGTTTGTATAAATGCTTCTCGCCCTATTATTGCGATTAAATCACGTTCTTTTTTCGAGTAGCCTAACAAATTTTTATTACTTACTCGCTTGTATAAGTCTATAAACCTGTTTACGTCAAAAGCATTTACAGATTTAAGTTTATCTGCAGCCGAATAAGGAATATTATATTTTATGCAAAATGAGCGTACCCCGCGACGGAACAAACAAATTTGATTGCCCAATTGCGTTTTATATTCTTGACTATTAATAACGTCCTCTATTGTTGTTTTATCTGTTAGCTCCATTTTTTTACTTTTTACTCTTTTTGTTTTTTTGTCTATTTGTAGTAGTTCTGAATATAGTTCTTGACGCTATATTTATAATCTTGCCTGTCTTTTTTATCCTTGCTTTCATTTTATGTAGTTATTTTACAAGTTCAAAATCATAAACGAATACATACGGGTTCTCATTCCACACGTCTTTTCTGCTCACCTTATTTATGAGGCGAGCAAAGGCTTCTTGTGGAGTTATATACTTGTCCCACAGCTCTTTCGTGTTGTCATAAAAGCAATACCTATAGTCCTCTTGTTCCAACGACATATTTATTTCCTCAATACCCTCTTTCAAGCAATCCTCGTCCGAGATGTCTTGCAAACGCTCTACTCGCACATCGGTTATGCGGATTCTATGAATCATCATGTCTGCGGCTACGAACAGCTTATTGTTGAAGCCGGGATGCTCCATCCACGATATGTATTCAGAAGCCTTTTGCACATTACGAGAAGAATGTGCGGTACAACTTGCATTATTGCAATTTTCCAATTCATCTGCAATGGAACAATAGCTTTGCGCTACCGCAACCGCTTCGCCGACATTGTATTTAGGCAATATCTGTCCTTCGTCAATGAAACTTTCGTTTTCATCATACATGCAGACTTCCGTGATTGCCTTGTCTGTCGCTCTTCTGCACACATAATAGCCATACACATCCTTTCCATGAAACTTCTTTGGGTATGTTATCATACGCCTTGTCTGCGTCTTTCTGCCTTCAAGTACCGCTTGGGTGAGACCGTATTTATCATTAAACATTATCTTCTTAGCCATATTTTATCATTTAAGTTTCCAAATAAATCCGCCTGCGCTTTTTGAGCGTCCATGAATACAATTTGCGATTGATGTTTGGAGCACCCCGTTCTCTTTTGACGCTTCCGTTATATTAAAATACTCTTTAAGTATGTTGCCATTAGCATCCATTTTGATAATTCGTTTCCCATTTTTGTAACTTGTATCATTATCTCCTATATATCTCCATATATAACCTTTATATGAATTATGTTTAGGCTTTCTTAAACAGCACCAATTTATACTGGACTGTGAATAGCCTAATTCTATTGCAGCAACTGTTGCAGAATCCCATTTTTTCACGATATTACCTTGTAAATCATATTGGATAATCGTTTTACTCCTTGTTTTAGCCGAACGTTTATTATGCCCTCCGTAGTTATTATTATATTTTCTATCACACCATTCTAAATTATCGAAATTGTTATTACTTGGATTTTCGTCTTTGTGATTAACGCAATCGTACTTTTGCGGATTAGGATTATTTACAAACAACATTGCAACTAATCTATGTATGCGATAGGCATATACTTTCCCGTTTTGTCGAATATGAATTGTTGGATAACCATACCTATTTATATGAAATGCTTTGGGCTTTTTATTTTTTGAGAATCTGATATTCTCAAAATTAGAAATATCCAAATCACATCCATTAAGAGTAAGGTGTTTCCAAACTTCATTGAACATAATCTTTTTCATATCTATTTTTTATTTATTGGTTTCAAAACAAGTTCTCTCGGCTCTTCGTCAGACCATTTGACTTCTGGAAATGAGTCAGTCTTAATAACAGCATAATCTTCATTTGCTGTAAGTGGAGACCAACTGTCAAACGATTTTACTGGCTTGTTAATATAAATTCCCAGTATTACATCTTTATCTCTTGCTATCCACATAGTTTATTCCTCCTTTAATTCTACTGGATTATCTTCCCACGTTAAATCTCTACCTATGAGTTTCTTAATTGAACCTTTTGGAAGATATATATCATCGCCAACATCTTCCACCCAAAAGAAATCATTATATCTTTCTGGTTCAAAGTCAAAAAGAACTTCATCCCCATTCTTATTTACTGCTACCCATGCCATATTATTCCTCCCAAAAAACTTTAGCTGTTACATAATCATCATTTCCAATCATTTTTCTATCAGCTTCTTCTTTTGTGTTGTAAAGGTTAATATCCTTACGAATTTTCGCCCATCCGCTCCTCTTTTCAGGGAGCATCATGAGGTCTCCATCGTTTTTATGCCCTCCATGATAATTGCCATTATTAGGATAAGTAATCAAGTCTTCAAATCCAGGATAATACCTACTTGGGACAAGTGCTATTATGCTTTTTTTATCTTCTGTTTTAGCATCAAAGCAAATAATCCTTGCTTTACGACCATCCCTTGTGCAAACGGGCTTACCTGCTTTGGCTGCTTCAAGGTCAAATTCCTTTAAGGAGGGATTATTCTCACCTATTTGTTTATCAACATATAACTGTTTCAAACAATTATCGAATATTTCATAAGGGATTCTGTTGTATGAATAATCTTCTACTAACTTATCTAACTTTTGTTTTTTCTCTTCCATATCTTCTTTGTTTTGTTTTATTTCTATATCTACTAATTTTTCATCCCAATGATATATCCAATACCCATTGCTCACATTTGTATCGCATGGAATATGTAATTTATATCGTTGCACTAATACATTTCCCCTTGGGAAAACATATTTTGAAAATGACTCTCCGACCTTTTCAAGTTTCTTGAAGATAACATCCTTCTTATCACTTCTACATGTACAATGCGGGTTATCAGCAATGCAAGTGTTTTCATCAATATTGAAGTCGCATTTATAACATCCTGTCCCTTCCATACACTGATACCACTCGCCTTTATATTGAAAAATTTCTCCTATCTTGTGTTCCATACTCTCACAGTTTTTCAAATTCAGCCCCAAGTTCTATTTCCATTTTAGAAAGCGCAAATCTTAATTTTAGCAGGACTTCGCCGTCAAATTTTCTACACAAGCCTTTGTTATTGGAGATAGTAATACGTACCACGCCATTGTCGCAAAGGACTTCGCGCAAGGATTCCAGCTGCTTTTTGTAAGCGGCGAGTTCCAATACTTTGTTTATGATTTCTTTGTCCATGACGGTTTAGATTTTAATTGTTTGTACATACTTCAATTCTCCTGTATAGCCGCGTGCCCGCAGTTCTTCGATGAGCTGGCGCGGCGTAAACCGCCCAAGTTCCGGGTTGCAGCCTTTATAATGAGCCTTGGAAGCAAATCTTTTATAGTTTGCTGTTTTCTGGCATTCCTTGCACCATGCTTGCAGGCCGTCGGCTGCGCTTTTTTTTACATAAAACTCGCTAATCGGTAATTCCTTGCCACATTTGTGGCATTTCTTTGTTTTAATTTCTTGATTTTCCATATCTTTGCATTGTTTTAATTTTGTACTCATATTTCTCATTTGCGGGGGCAACCCCGCTTTTTTATTTTATTTAAAATACTTCTTAGGCAAAAAACTGAAAATATGTTTTATTTCTTCGATAGTCCAGCCGTTGCCCAACATCTTGTACTGCTGGGTTTCAGAACATTCCCATTTGTACCATTCGGGAATAGTTTGCAAGCGGGCGCATTCTCCCGGGGTAAGCCGCCTTATGGATTCTGATAATATATTCAAGGAAAAACCTGCGTGTGATGAACACAAAGCTGGGCTTTTGCCTTTAACGCTATATATGCGGTTCTGTCGGTATGGCTGTTTGCCCCCGATTTCTTTGCTCGGGTTTATTTGCACAACCATAGGAACGTGCCCGCCACCCTTTCCCATTGCGGCAACCATTGGTGTGCTTTTCCCAACGGAAACTGTTGCGTGCCGTTGGTTTGAACCCACACAAAGCATATTGTTTTGCTGCCAGGAATGTGACATTAAAGCTGGTGCTTTATGTTTAAAGATATTACCTTTGTTATGCTCCCTGCTTCTTTGTATTATTAAATCCTGAATCATTTTACCGCCTACAGTTACAGCATTTGATTTTTCGTTCATGAAAGGGGGATTAATGCCGAAACCATAACCTTTATCCTTTTGTGCGTATTTATGTTTTATAAGATTTTTTAAAACAGCTGGCGATACGAAATATTTCTTGCTTACATTTTTCTCTATTATGTCATGCAGTAGCAGCCCCTTATCCGATGGTTGCGGTATGTCAGTGAACACATCGCCAAAAAGACCCTCTTTACGTGTTTTTATGTTAGTCCAATAAATTCTTCTCCTGTTTTGTGCAGAAACCAGCGCGCTGTTTATATGTACTCCCCAAAGCCCTATCGCTTCAGACAAGACATTTTCCCATTTCTTACCCATTTCCACGTTTTCCAGCATGAAATAGACATCCTGGTTGTTTTCCCTTATCTCATGCAGTATGCGTATGTATTCCCAGAACAGGTAGCTTTCCCCCTCGAACTCAAAACCTGCCCGTTTCAGTTCCAAATACCGCTCCAGAGTATATATTTCTTCGTTCTGCTTGGTGCTCATACCGGCACGCTTTCCTGCAAAACTGAAAGACTGGCACGGCGAACCTCCTATAAGCAAGTCTATACGCCCGAGTTTTCGCGCGTCTATATTCCGCACGTCGCCTAATTGTATGGTATTGGGAAAATTCAGCTGCGTTTGTGCAATGGCGAATTTGTCTACCTCGCTGGCATAGTAGGTATCAATCTTTATACCAAGTTCTTTTAGTGCTATTTGCCCGCAGCTCATTCCGTCAAAAAGACTTAACACTTTCATCGTTTATGTTTCAGAGTTTTGCGTATTTGCGAAATATCTTGTCAAAGTTATCTAAGTCAGAAAAGTAGGCCTCTTTCTGCGTGTCCTCCGTTATCATAGATTTAACGCAAGAAAAATACTTGTCGAACTCTTTTTGCAGTGCGTTTGCACGTTGTTTTATTTCCGCGTAGACAAGTCCGTATTTTCTCAAAGTGTCATCCGCTTCGCTTTGCAAAACAAGTGCTTCACTTATAAGCATGTAAGACGCTGAAATTAATTCGTTTATCCTTTGCGCCGCGCCGTCCTGGCGTGCGCGTTCCAACAGTCCTTTCTTTGGTTTCATTGTTTTGTTTTTGTTATAAATCCAATTTTAATTGTAGCACTTCGTCGCTGTAGAATTGTTTGAATGATTTGCCGCTTATCCACCAGCTGAACCAGGTCTCAGCATCGCTGAAGTTGTGGTTATAGCCGTTGTCTATCAACCATTGGATGATTTCAAGCCATTTCTTTTTCGCATGGGGGTATCGTCGAATGTCACGTAATTTGGATTTGTAGTTTGACATGGGGCAAAGGATGCATCCGATGCGGGTGTATCCTTCATCGTATAGTTTGCAGTGGGGAATGCCGTTCGCATTCAGGAACTCCCACACATCCCGTTCCGTCCAATATATGATGGGTGAAACGAGTATTTTGTCTTTACCTTTAACACAAGTAACCATCTGTTCTTCATGTTCACTCCATTGGTCAAAGGTCTCTTCTGCGCGCTTGCCTTTGATTTCTGTGCTAATTTCACCACGTTTCGCACGTCTAACACTTTCCTCTCGTCGAATACCTACAAGTGTCACTTTCCCTGTTCCGCTTGATTCTTTGAACTCAGCGCAACACCAGCGTATTTTCATAATTGGAAGAATATGTTTCTTTTTCGCCATGTCGTAAATGCTCATCTTCGGTTTAATCATCTCTACATCGGGGTATTGCTCCCTAACGAAACGAATAACCTCGGGCGGGTCTATGGTAGTCAGGTTCATATGGGTTTTGTGCTTTACCCCTGCCAGTTTGACAATATGATACAGGCACTGACTGTCTTTGCCACCGGAGAATGTGTTATAAAACCCGTTCTCTGGGTCTAAACGCAGTGCCATTTTTTCGGCCTTGCATATTAATTCAATCGAATAGCGTATTTTGTCAGCCAAATGTGGTCGGACTTTTGCACAAACTTCGTCCAAATCTAATTTTATGTCACAAGCTTTCATTGTTTTATTCTTATTTGCCGGAAATACCGGTTGCATGTTTTTGAAACAAGGGCGGCCAGCCAGAGCATGAGCCACAGCGGTATTGGTTTTCCTACGAAGTGTGCCGTGGCCGGTTTATCCCGCCGCCCTTGTGTGTGCTTATTCGGCCATGAAACAGCTGTTTTCGTCTACCGCGTCGGCGCACAGGCATTCAAGCCATGTATCAAGGCTGCCGTCGTGGCTACATATATCACGCAAGGCGCATTCGTCGCATGGGTGGTCGTTTATTCCTACACTCGCTACCTGGTATGTGTAGCCGTCTATTTCTAAAGCCGTAAGTTTCATCCTTGTACTAAATTAATGTCTATAACTTTAAAAGTAACTTCTAATCTCATGTTAACGTCGATGAAACAAGCGTTGCTGTTCTCAAACTGTGCTACTGCTTCGTCGCACGGTATAGCGTAATTCGCGCACTCGTTCTTTATCTCTTTAACCGCGTCCACCTTGAGCGTCTCTAAGCTCGTGTAAGCGTTGATGTACTGCTGTGATACTAATGTTTCACAATTACGTGTTTCTTTAACTAAAATGTAAGTTCTCATTTCTTTTAATTTTTATTGTTCCTTGAAATCGGTCAAGTCCGTTGTTATTTACAATGCAAAGGTAACGTTTTGTTTTAATCTGACAAACTATTTTGCAAGTTTTTTTTACCCGAATAGCAATTTTTTTTCGCGGACGGGCAAATTTTGCTTTACCCACTGCCTGTTATATTGCAACATATAACGCCCAAAATGCGCGATTAAAAGCGCGTCGGCGTTCCAAAGTCGCACATTTACAGAGGGATAAAGATTTGACGCTATTTGTGCATATCTTCGCTTTCGCGCGCTCTTTTCTTCTTTCTCTTTTAGTCTTAAATTCAATGTGCTTTGCCACTTTAGAGGATGTACGAGACAATACGATAAACCGCAAAACGCTGCCGCTATTTTCAACTGCTCAAAATTTGACATCATTTTTTGCACTCGATATAGTTTCCCCATGTTCGCGCCGTCGCCCGTTATCGAAACGTCGTCGGGGCGTATGCTTAATTTTTCTATAAATGCAAGTGTTTCAAACGTTTCAGAGTAATATTTAAAGAGCTCTTTTAAATCATCTATTTCGCGGGGCATGTGATAAACCTGCGTTTTAGCATTTTTGTGCAATACTGCTATTCCGCCGCTCGCGCCTGGGTCAATGCCCATAATACAATCAATCATAACAAATCAATATTTAAATCGTTATCTATTATATAATCAAAAATATCTTTTATTTCTTTTTTGCGTGCGATTTCATACGCTGTATATTGTATTTCCGCGCTTTCATCACCTTTTTTTAGTTCTTTGTCTGCTGTGTATTTGTTTATTATGCCCAAACTCGCCCTTTTCAAATAACGCAAATACGCGCTTTTCTTGTCACAGTCTGAAATAGTTATGTTATTAGCTATATAACAATCTTTTAGTCGTTCGTATATCAACATATATTCTATCTCGCTAACTGGCAATTCGTTGCGATACTTGTAACGTAAAAAGCATATTTTAAAAACGCTGTCTAATACTTCTTTGTCCTTGCCGCTGTCGGATATATTGTTACTATATGATTGAGGCATATTGTTTACGCCTGCTTCTAACGCAATGCCTTTGCGTTTTTTGTAAGCGTTTACGATTCGCGCAAAATAATCCGCATTAAACGCCCCGTAATGCTTTTTATCTGCATTCCCGTACCGGTCAATCGGCAAAAAATTGTCTAATTCGCCCACGGCGGACAATTCAAACGCTTGTTTTATCTCGCTTAACGTCAAATCACTATAGTATTTTTTCATCACGTCTAACAAGCGCACTTGGATATATGCCCATTCCCCTTGATTATCAGATATTTTATAACTAACATCTAATGCAATAAATCTTAGCATTTGGGTGGCAACAGCGGCAAACTTTTCGTTTGACATTTGTCCGATTTTTTCGCCGGCGGCAGCCTTTATAATCTCATAATCTACTTTTGAGATTTTATTTTTTACCGTCTCGCACGCTAAAAGTTTATCGTATATACTTGTATTCGCTTGATATACTGCTAATTCTTCCATTTTAATACTCGCCTTTTAAATATCTTATTGCTGCACTTACGTCCATGCCAAATACTTTTTGATTTTGCGGTTTTGTGTGTAGTTTGCCCCTTTCTTTGTCGCTTCTTATAAAGTTTCTTACTGTCGCTATCCAGCCGCGCGCGGTTCTCTTCTTCTGCGCTTGCTCGCTCCAATCATCGACCGCGTGAAAATAATATACTAAATCTATATCTTTAAACTCGGGGGTATCAAAAATCGCTTCAAAACGCGAATAGTCATTATTCTCGACTAATTTATAAATAGAACTATTTCTAAAAAGAGTTACAAACTCTCTCTCTCTTTGTGAACAAGACGGAGACGCCGGCAAATTTTTTGCCGCGTCATTCTCTTTATTATTATCTATAGTATTATTATTTATAGTATTATTATCTATTATATTATTGTCGGACATTTTTGGCATAAGGGTAGTACCTTGCGACGTACAAGGGTTAGTCGTTTCTTGTACATAGCTTGTACCTTTTTTGTCCGACCCTTGTGCATTTTTTTCATCCCTTGTACCATTTTGCGTATAAGTATCTTCGCCGCCCATGTTATCAAAAAACATATTGTAAAAATACTTGCCAGGCGCGTACAAGGTTACGTTACCCTCTTCTTTATTAATCCACTTTCTTAAAAGTCCTGCATTAATCAAATTGTCGATTTTTCTTTTTATCGTTCTTTCCGTCACACGCAACAAAGGCAGCTGTTTGCTTATTAACTTAGTTGAGATGTATGTATATTGTACGCCCTCTTTTTCTGTGTGCATGAGCTTGCTGCAATTTATCATTGCTGCAATGCAATCAAATATCGCAACGTCTTCAAAATCGACGTTTAGACCAAGCTCTATAACCGCTTTTTGATTAATTAAAATGTTGTATTTCATAACTTTATAAATAAAAAAAGAAAGCTCGCGGGTGAAGGCGGTCACCTTTGAGCTTTCAAGGAACTAATATATTTAATATCTTATTAGTTTTCTAATTTGTCACCGCCTTTGACAATGCAAATATAACAATATTTTTATACATATATGCTTTTTGCTTTATTTTTTTTGCTCTAACAAGCCTTTTATTGACTTTAAATTATCCTCGCTTTCATTAAGTACCAGATTGACAACAGGATAGCGGGAATTTTGCCCCGGCTTCTGGCTTGTCGTAAAAGATACGCACAAGTCAAAAATAAGCCCTTTTATAAAGCCTTTTTGCGATTTAACGAAGTCAAAAGTATCACAAATCGCGGGAATTGTCGAGGCTGCGCCTTTTGTTGTCAAGCTCCACACCCCCGCCACGCCGCGAACGCGCGGAATTATAAATGTAAGTGTAAGCGTTATTTGCCACCCTTTTTTTGAGGGATAACGCTTGCTTACTTGCTGCATAATGTGCGGATTTTCATCGCGTGTAAACAGTATGTATTCTTGCCCGTTCCACACGTAAAAATCTTGCCCGTTGCCATACGCGCACAGTTTCCCGCCGTTATCTCTATACTCATACATTTCATTACATACCTTTTCCGCTTCATCAGAGGGAAAAACAACTTGAATTATAGAGGGTTTTCCCCCGTATTCTGCTTCAAAGAGTTTCGCATACGCGCCTGTTGCGCTGAAAAAGTCTTGCGATTGCGGCAAGCCTCTTTCGTTTTTGCTTCCGATTTTTATTTTACCCACGCGGGGCAAATTAAGCTGCCTTGCCTGTCTTATTATCCGTCCGTCCATTTTTATTTGATTTTAGCGCGTTTCTTTGTTTCTCCCTTATCTCTTATGCCTCCAACGGGTTTTTGTTTCTCTACGGGCTTTATTTTGCCCTCTTTTGACTTGTTTTTGCTCCCTTTCGGCCTGCCCCGTCTCTTTTTATGTAGATTTGTCGGTATTTCCGATTTTTCTTTTATCAATTCTGACAATGTTAGATTCTTTATATTTTCGTCAAGATTCTTGTTTTTTAGTTTTATTGTCCCTGCAACGTGCGTATATGTTCTTTCTTCGTCGCCCTCCAAATTTGCTATTTCCAGCAAGGCGGGTATTTTCTTTGCGCTTTCCGCTTTTGTTTGTTCTTTCAAATTGTATGTCGGTGATTGTCTCCACGCTTTCGGGCTGAAATTAAATAACTTATCTATGTGCAAAGCGGGGTAATTTTCTTCGACAAGCATTTTGTAAAAATGCAACTGTATCGCATGTTCTTCGTAAAATCCTTTTCGCCCGCTCTTAAAATCAATTATCGCGATTATTTTTTTGTCACTCCCTTTTTTTTCTGACATCTCGCAAATGCAATCGACCATGCCGGCGTACCCTCGTTCAGATTTTAACGCTATTTCGACCGCAAGCGGGGTAACGTCGTAATCTATTACAAATTGCGCAAACGCTAATATGTCTTTTTTTAAATCGTCTGCGTAATAAATAAAGTCAGAGGGCAAAGATTTCTTTTCGATGTAACTTTTTAAGTTTTCTTGTAAGCTGTCTAAATCATACTCTTTGTTTATTAGCAAATCCTCAAAACAAGCGTGCATAAATGTGCCGTAGTCCGCCCGTTCATTTTTATATCTCTCTGCTTCTTCTTTCCCTTTGTCCGCTATCCAATCGATTAAAAATGCGGATGTTGGCAATGTGTTAGATAATATCGTAGTAACAGAGGGATAAAAAACAGGCTTACCGTTTTCGTCAAAAGTATAATAATACCGCCCTTTCCCGTTAAGTTGATACAAAATATAAGAGGGTAAAACAAACGCTTTCTTGTCAAAAAACAACGCGCGCATTTCTTCTACTGTCATCCCCTCCGCGATTTCAAAAACGGGGCGGGAATCGCTTAATACATCAATCTTTTTCATTGTCTTTTATATATTCGTATTCTTTACTCATCACCTGTGCAAAAGCTGCACAAATCGCAAACGTTATAACATGTGCAAAGTTAAATGCTATCCCGGCCAGGGATATAAACGCAATTACGCTAAATGTGTAATATAATACCTTATACCACGTCGAATATTTGCGTAACTTCCTAATTATTAATATCATTCGTTTCATTTTCTAACCCAAATAAAAAATCCGCGCTACATTCACACACTTCGCATATCGCGCGCACTTGTTCTACCGTTATTCTTTTTATTCGCCCACCGCACAAATTGGACATGTTCACCTTTTGGACTTTCTCATCCTTGCCTGGGTAAAGGACTTTCGCTAAGTCCTTTTTATAGATTTTTTTGCCTTTTAAGGCTGCTAACATAATTGCTTCATTTACTTTTAGTCTCATAATTATATTTTTAAATTATACATCTTCTATCTCGACATGCCCGCAATAAGGGCATGTTTTTTCGATTGCTATATCTTCGTATTCCGCCTCGCTGTAATACGTCGCGTGATGTGTTTCTATCGAAATAGTGTCTGTCTCTTCCATTTTCGCGCCGCACTCGGGGCAGTCATATATCCCGAAAATTTGGCATTTTACTAAAGCGTCGTAATCCTTGCATGTTACTTTTTCTATTCCGACTTTGTTTAAAATCTCGATTATGTCTTTTACAAAAAAAGAATCACAAATACGACCGTCGTAAATCGTCAAGCCGAAACCGTCATCACTCGCAATTAATCCGCTATTTATCAAATTATTGCAAAGTTCGTCTGCGAATGCGGCAGGGCTTTTTTTTGCCCTGTCCGCTAAATATTTCAATTCGCGTGTTTGTTTCAATGTTATTTCGTTCATAGCTTTATTTATAACGTTTGCAAATGCGGTCGCCTTTCTTGATATAACCTTTATAATCTTCGTTGTAAGCTGCTTTAGCTTCGCTTAATGTTGCATAACTTTTTTGATAGTTATAAACTCCGTCGTTGTAATAATAAATCTGATACATTTCTTTAATTTTTTATAGTTCCTTGAAATCGGTCAAGTCCGTTGTTGTTTACAATGCAAAGGTAATGTTTTATTTTAATAC
>ERZ1034939.1028-NODE-1028-length-14974-cov-15.844494_pt1 | contig 14974 bp, 16 predicted proteins | sample MGYA00520626_ERZ1034939 | MGnify/ENA primary metagenome ERZ1034939 (study PRJEB33766, sample SAMN09781751) | gut metagenome | biome: gut microbiome | host: Homo sapiens | place: Madagascar | study: EMG produced TPA metagenomics assembly of the PRJNA485056 data...
CACGGATACCTGCCAACATCAATACTGATATTGGGTAATATATCATCGGTTTATCAAAGATTGGTATCAGCTGCTTGCTGATACCCTTGGTTATAGGGTACAAGCGCGTACCGCTACCACCTGCTAATACTATTCCTTTCATTAAAATCTTTTTATAGAATAATATAATTTATAGAAAAACCATTTAAGTAAATTTACACGAAAAGGTAAATTTATATAAAATGACTTATATATACGAAATTGCTTTTTAAAATGTATAAGCTTATAAAAAAAATAAGTACTTCCTACATTTAACGCTCCTAAAACATTATGACCATGCTGCCGATATTTTATAAGCTGTTCTGGCAAATAGGCTACCTTTCCATAATGTGCAGTTATTACACCAATCCATTGGTCGTGTAAGACAAAATCTGGTATAGGTTTTACATAACTAATCACGTTTCTATTCATCAATGAAGTACTTCCTTGAATAACATTCAATGCAAGTAATTTTATGGCATCATCCGTAGTATCTATGAATTTTTGTGATTGAAAAAATGAAGAGCATAATAAATTACCACAGGCATCTATACATTCTGCATCACTACATACTAACAATGGCTTATCTATCCCATAAGCAGATTCTAATTCGTGCATTTTTCTTATAGATAACTCCACTTTATTGGGCAACCAAACATCATCTTGGTCGGTGAACATAAAGTAATCGTTACTAACAAAATCTAATAACCTTATAAATGATTTAGAAGATCCTAAATTTGGAGTATTTTCATCAACTAAGATAATCTTATTGGGATATCTTTTTACATAATCTTTAATAATAGCTAACGTTCCATCAGAAGAAGAATCATCTCTTATGATTAAGCGCCAATTTGTATAAGACTGACAAATAATAGAATCTATCTGTTGGCGTAAATATTCTTCACCATTATAAGTCGCTAATAATATATCTATCATAATTTTCCAGAATGACGAATACTATATGTATAAAACAACAATAATTGAATACAAAAAATAAAATAACATAATATTAAAGGTATTTTTCCAACTCTATTTTTAATCAACAATTGCTCTCTAAGTCCTTTTACAGAAAATGAAGTACCACCAATAGGCATCTCAGCAATAGGGAAATCAATAAATTTAGCCTTCATGCGCTTTCCCCCTCTCATTAACAACTCATAATCGCCGCAAATTTTATATTCAATATTGAAAACACCTATTTTTTCAAAGTATTTTTTACTTGTTAAAGATGCAACATGCGTAACATCCATATTGATCTTACAACGAGTATAATTCCAAAGCTTGCCAGTATATTGTAAAAAAGTTCCATCTTCTGTTATAGATTTTATTTTGCATGATATAAAATCTACTTCAGCATTACTTATATTATTTAAATATGCTAAATAATATTCAATAGCTCCTTCTAACAGAATGTCATCCGCTCCAATGAACATCACCCAATCACCTTTCGCCTTACTCACACCTTTATTCCATGCATCATATATTCCCTTGTCAGGCTCAGATATATGCACGGCTACTTTATCACCATACGAATCAATAATCTTGTTCGTATCATCCTTACTACCACCATCAACCAGAATCAATTCAGTTTCATCGGTCAACTGTGGCACTATGCTGTCAAGACATCTTTTCAATGTCTTGGCAGCATTCCATGTTGCTATAATTATTGAAATTTTCATACTTAGTTAGTTAATTTCTTTATAAACTTAGCGGGATTACCACCCCATATTTCATCGGCAGGAATACTCTTTACAACTACAGAACCTGCAGCAACAATACTCCTATCTCCAATGGTAACGCCTTTACCTATATAGCAATTTGCTCCAATAAAGACATCATCGCCAATGATAACGGGTGCAGACTTTGCAAGCTTGTAATCCCTAGAAGTTCTTCGTATCTTGTAATCAAGAGAATGATGATTGGAATCCGAAATACGTGTTCCACCACCAATTTTCACATGTTTACCTATAACCACTCTCTGACTACAATATATCATGGCTCCATTCATACCGCTATAGTCTCCAATTGTTAGGGTTGCATTGGCAAGAACTATCAATTTACATTTTGAGTTCCAAGAATGGTCAGTATAAGAATTAAACATGACGTTATTCCCCAAAGAAACAACTCCAGAATTTCTATTGATTTGCAATACAGGAATGGCATTGTAACAACGCACCCCATGACCATACTTGCAATCATTCAATTTCAGAGAAAGCTTAAACCTCATCAAACAAACTTTAGCTTTCAATAAAATATTGCCATAATGTACACTCTTATAGAGTAATCTAATTATCCTCATACTTCCTGCCCTCCTCCACAAGAGAAGAAGCAAACTGTGGATAACTTAGTTTTACCCCCCCACTTATGACATGTCAAATATATTGCTTGTTGTATTGCTACAATAAGTACCGACCATGCCATTTTATTCTTAAAATAAAAATGCTTAAACACAACTAAATATAAACCTTGAAGATAACGATAAGGTCGCAACAATACTCGATTTATGAACCACGAGCCTCGTGATACCTGATGGTCTCGTCTGGCCTGAATAGGATATTTACCATAAGTTTCCCATTTTCCATCAAGGTCGTCTACTTCCTCCCAAGATATTTCAGTATGAGGCATTTGCTTCACGAGCAGAGAGAATACGCTTTGGTCATGTCTGCATTCCTGAAAAGTTCCCATATTAGGCGTTTTTGACTTTCTGTCTGTTATAAGGTCACGATGGTTAATGGCTATATCATTCCATTGCTCCACCATATCAACAGTTTTTGAAGACTTCATCATTAAAAAGCAACCACCCCAAAGCTGTAAAGTAACGGCATAATGTTTCCATGTCTTGGGACATATATATTGGAACACATCGCCCTTTGTCCAATCCTTTTCCAAATGTTGTTGCTGAAATGCGACTATAGGCTTGCCTTCTGTCAACATAGAGAGATATTCTTGAAATCTCCCGATGGAGTTTTCTATCCAACGATTACCACAATCAGAATATACAAGAATGTCTCCACTTTTCATGGTCTCCAAAGTCTTATTTACTAAAAAAGGTTTCCATGACCAATAACCAAACCCACGACGATACAATTTCGGACTAAATCCTCTAAAGAAATCCTCAGGAAGATCTTTCTCTGTAAAGAAATGTCTCTCGTCAAAGCAGAAAGGCTCGGTTTCAATACGCAACCGTTCCAATGCTGATGAAAATTTACTATCAGCAAATGATATGAGTATAACTTTCTTATCACCTAACATATTTTTTCTCTTTGATATTTGTCTTTGCTAATAAAACTGTAGAAAAAGCATACATATAGAAAAATCCTGTACGTGATATCGGACTTCCCATCAGTACACACAATACAGCTACTATATACAACAATTTCAACTTATTGTCATTTATAAGAGGTGTTTTGAACATCAAATAGAATATAAGCAGGGTTATAGGAATACCCCATTCAACAAACAATGCAGCAAAGGAATTTACCATTCCTTGCTCCATGTATCCCTCTTTGTCGCCCTCTGATGTCCAAGCATTTTCACGAGCATTAATAACCAACATATTTTTTGTTAGATTTTCAATATCAATGCCTACCCATGGATGCTCTTGCATAACTGCTGTAGCTATGGCAAAATCACCAACTCGTGCATTACCAGAACCAGTCTCAAGTTTTTCACTTACGTTACTATATACAATAGGACCTACCAATGCAACAAACACAGCCAAGACGACAGTTGACTGAATGGCTTTTTTCAGTTTCATATTAAGTAAATAATATAAACAAAAAATTGCCGACATAACAACAAGTCCTGTTGTGGACATGATTGAAATGATTGCCAATACAGAAGCTATAATGATTGATTTCTTCTCTTTAAAATACAAGGCAAATATCAAATTCAAGTCAAGCAACAAATTCCAACAGCTTGGTTCCCAACAAAAACCTTGAATACGGTTCATTCCTGCAAAACCCTCTTGACCATTAAAATAAAAGAGATAAAGAAAGGTCTTAGGATTCATACCAAAGGAAGTGGTGGTGAGATTATTCTTAAAAAGAATCATTATTGGTATGTGGCACAAACTATAATACATACAGAATCGTGTTAGCCTCTTCATCGTATGCACAAAGTCAGCCTGATGCAAATAATAAGGTGTCAAGACTACTGCCGCAGACAACCATGCCACTATCAAAAATGGCAATATAGACACTCCCTTCATCATGCTGAATGCGTAATAGAGCATGGAGAAGCCAACAATTTTTCCCCAATAAGAGAGTGGCACACGCTTTACATATCTCCAATTCAACAGGGTAAGTACTAACAACCACAACACGATGGCACCTTCCATAACTCCAGAGAATATTCTGATTCCAAATCCTTGGAAGCACAATATGCCCATAGACAAGGCCAATTTATTATCTTTAGATATGGACATTTTATTCTTAATCTTTTACCAACTTATTAAATACTCCTATCAAGTCTGCAACTATCTTGGATGGCTGATGACGTTCCAAAGACACTTTCCTTGCATTCTGACCTAACAGGCTTGCTTTCTTTCCATCAAGAACCAAGTCAGCAACTTCCGAAGCCAACAAATATGGATCATTAGCTGGAACAACTATTCCTGTTTCATCATGCTTCACCAATGTTGAGGTTCCTCCCACATCAGTTACTACAACAGGTGCTCCTAACAATTGAGCCTCACAAACCGTATTCGGGCTATTCTCTATATAAGAAGGGTGCACACAAACATCAGCCGAACAAACCACATCAATCAACAGATTGGCATTTATCACACCTTTAATGGATACGTTAACGTCATTATGCTTTATATGAGTCAACTTTTCCCATAAACGCATATCATTGACTCCATAAACTTCCCATACGAATTCGAAAGAGACATTTTCCTTTAGCACCTTTGCCGCTCGCAATACCAAGTCGCCACCTTTATATATAGAGCCAGAGATAATAGACACAATGTGTTTCTTCTGATTATCTGTTTTTGTCCAAATCTTATAACTATTATAGATGACAGGACGCAACATCTCACTACAATAGAAATATTCAGCTTGTGGAGCGAGCAAACGAGTGATTTTTTGATCCCAATCCGTTCTTCCTATAAAGTATTTGCAAGAACGGAACATCTTCATCTCTCTCTCTTTGAATTCTTTCAATGCCAACCAAGTGAGAATAGCATTTTTGTTTCCCCAAAGCCATTTTCTCCATGACAATCCTTGTGGCATCCAAGCTTCATAATAAGGATTAAGTATTCCCTGCAAATGGATAACTACAGGAATATCAGTTAAGGTACTTGCCAGCCCAAAGCCATTCTCCGTACCAAAACAAAGGATAACATCAGGGCAAACTGCATTTATCACCTCCTTGATTCGCTCACAAAACTTCGCCTCCTTCTGATCATATTTCCAGAAAGTGTGCTTAATGGTTTCTATACCATAATACTCAGTTCCTTCGTAAGATTCATCCGAATTATGATCATTAGGAAATGCAAGAGATATTTTTATCTGATCGGAATATGACCTCTCTATCTCTTTTTGTAATGAAGCAATCCAGCCACCTCCATTATATTTATTTGTATTTTTAAGCAGTCCTGGAGTTCCTGCTAAAAACAAGACTTTAATCATTGTATACTAAAAAATAATTCAATCTTTACCTTATTCTTCCTCCCATTAACGCTTTCTGCATCCAAACAGGAAGACATTTCATTGTTACGATATAGCCTATTATACAAAGCAACACTGTTCCTAAGATATTTATAATAAAGGCGACTGTCATACATGTAATACCAGAATGGCGAACAACACCTATACTTGCAACTTCATGCCCGATAAACTTGACAATCCACCAATCGAATGTACCCGAAGTTACTTCAGGAATAACGTGACATGATACTATCAATAAAATTAAAGGTAAACGTATACTTGAAATTACGTTCAGCTGACTATTAAAATCACCTATTCTTTTCATACTTTCATTTTAAACAATTAAACAAAGTTAGCCATTTTTCACCTACATTCTCTATTTTATACTTGCCAGATGTATCAACTGCAGTTTGAGCCATAAACATCCTCTTAGACGAATTATCCATCAGAAATAGTAGTTTTTGTGCAAAGACATCTACATCAAAAGGAGGGACAAGAAAGCCTGTATTGCCGTCATCAACTATTTCACTTGCAGCAAGATAACTATTAAAAATCACAGGTATGCACCCATAAGCCATTGACTCTGAAAGAGTTAATGGCCACCCCTCATAAATACTTGTCGCTATTAGTATTGAAGCTTCCCCATAATAAGGTTTCATATCACTTTTAAAACCTTCAAGTCTCACATGCTGGAGATTCTTGACTTCAATAAATTTATCTATTTTTGAGCGTTCAGGACCATCACCAACAATAACCAACTCCCAATCAGTTTTTACTTTTTCTATTTTAGCCCATACAGACATAAGATAATCTATTCCTTTTTGACTAACAAGGCGAGCAGGAAACAAACAGATTTTCTGCTTTTTGTCCCAATCTACTGAACTTGGTATCTCGATAGTAATAGGATTATTGATAGCAATAAGCTTTTCTGCTTTAGATATACCAGATATTTGAGCGAAGACAGAAGAAAATTTAGAGGTGAGCAACACATACTTATCAGATTCATGATATATTCTGCAATGTCTTCTCTTTATCAAGAGAGATATTTTAAAATAAAAATAAGGATAAAAAAACTTTCTTTTTATTCTCTCCATACGAGATAGAGGTATTTCATATCGCAATGCCTTCAAAAACGCATTAGGAGTATTATGCTCTACTGTTATAATCTTTAAAGTTGGAATATCACGTTTTAACTTCCAAAGAAGTTTATCTACAGGAGCGTAAGAATCCTGAAATATGATAAAATCTATCTTTCTTTCTCTGACAATCTGTTTTAACTGTTCATAATTCTTTTGACTACAATAATTGTCAGAATCATGTGCTTGTGTAAATTTTACTTTATTATCCAACTTAGAAAGCAATAATTCAAAATCTACACCTACAAAGGAATATATTTGACCCCCATGGCCTTTACTTACAAAATAATTCGCTAAATAAGTAGTTACATTTTCTATCCCTCCATAAGAAGGATATTTATGCATATAAAATAAGATATTCATAATTATCTAATGACATATTTATAATAAAAGGAGCAATATTTTAAATAAATCTTTGGGAAATAAAGCATCGTTTTCTCTAATACATTCAAATGCTTCTTCACTATTTTATCCACAAAAGAAAATTGCCTTAAATTTCTATAAGAAACATCATACCACAAGAAGAATTCTCGCAATGAGAAGAGTGTCTTTCTGTGAAAAAATATTTGTTGTTGATTACTATCATTCAAGATCTTAAAATACAAATCAAATTGTCTGGAATACATAGAGACTATTTTTTCCATAGGGTGCCTTTTATGTCCAAGTCCTGTATCAAAAATATAATATTTGTATCCTATGTGAGAATTATATCTGATAGTAGAACAGAAACACAGATACTTATATATAAAAATGGAGTCTTCCCCATAAGATAAATCTTCATCAAATCTAATATCATTCATATCTATAATAGACCTACGAAAACACTTAGCCCAAGGTGCAGTATTCAATCCTCTTAATATAGCATCTTCCGCACATCGAATAGCAATAACTTCATCTTTGTACTTTAATTCCCCTTGCTTTACTTTATCCGTAGCATTAATTGTGACTGCGCCTTGAATTTCCAAGTCAGAATCCTGATGGAATTTAGACAGGTAGCGGTTTTCCATCTCATCATCACTATCAACAAAACAAATCCACTCTCCACAAGCATTATCCAGTCCTACATTCCTTGCAGAACTCACTCCACCATTCTCCTTATGAAAGATTCTCACACGATTATCTTTCTTTGCATATTCATCACAAACAGCTCCAGATTTATCCTTACTTCCATCATCCACCAAAAGCAACTCAAAATTTTGATATGACTGGGATAAAACACTCTCTATGCAGCGTTGCAAATAATGCTCCACATTATAAACAGGCACTATGATACTAAATGTGGGTTTCATCTCAATACTTGCCATCTAAAAGTTTTTTCTTTAATCTCACTTCTCCAATTGCATTTGAAGAACTTCGTTGAATTACAAATTTCTTTCCATTTATCTTCATCAAACGGTAGGTTAGACTCTTCAGACTGCATGAAATAAAGATACTCATTTTCCATTGGAAGAGCGTCTATCTCATGGCAGAAAGAAGTGCTTGTATCGTAAAATAGTTTTATAAGTTGATCTGTTAAAAAGTATTCTACTAATTCATCATTCTTCTCCCAATACTTTTTCCACGCTTCCGACAAGAAACATGCCATGGGATGACCTGCAGGCATATACCAGAGAAAAGAAGACCACTTGCATTCACTAATATACTGCGGCTGATATGCGGTCTTTATGGAATACAGAGAACTTTGCTTGTCTATTGGATGCACAGGGAAGATTGTGGCATCCATCCACCATCCACCATATTTCCGCAATAGGGCAAAACGCAAAATATCTGAAAAATGCGTCAAGGTCATTTTACCCTCTGCCAATTTTCGTAATACGACATTTGGCAACGTAACATATTGCTTATATGAATCAGTATCAAGCACAACCAACCGAAACTCACCTTTCATCCTATCAATCTGTTCTACGCATTGCTTTACCAAAGCTGGCATATGGTCACGCCCTTGCGCCCAAAATACCCAAATCGTATTATTGGTATTTGCCGTTACAGAAGCCTCCGCAAACGAGCTATATTTGAGAGCCATACGTTTGAATCTTCGCTGTACATAACGATATACGACTTGATTTCGAGTAAAGCAACTTTTTTTTGAGCAACGTCTTGCTATTTTTGAGCAAAACGCATCTATTAAATAAGGTATGTCATGAATCATACATGAAGTTTTTTTAAAACAACTTTTTCTATATTTTTCTGAATAAAGATTCTCACTTTATCTATGAAAACGCAAACGACAAATATCACTATTGAGGAGAATACGACATACAGCACTCCTTCGACAGCATTATGGCAAAGCATCTGATAGTAATGCCCATAATGACTTGTAAGCCAATCTCGCACCATAGGGTATTCGGTGATGAGATATACACTCACTGCTGATGTAGAAAAGAATGTAATAAATCTTGAAGATTTCAAAGAAACATTCTTGAAGAGCAGGAATACATTGACAGCCAAAGCTATTGTCAATGGAGCGCAATATTCACCCGGAAGTATGTCTATCTGCATTTTAAAGAACAATTTACCTATTACTATACGTAAGAGAATCAGTACTAGCAAAGCGATAAGCAAACTCTTTTTGCCCCCCCCATAATCTAAATTTTGCTACTAAATTTGGCTTTCTGAGCAATGCTCCTAAGCTATATACCGTAAGCATATTCATAAGGTCAAATCCCATCATATAGACCACTTTCAAATGCTGATAATGACCGAAATAAACATTGAGTACAAGAAGTATTTCTACCCATACAAACCATTCCTTATCCGTCAAAGCAGAGAGCATCTTCTCCAAGAAAGGTGCCACTAGTACCAAAAGGAAATATACCGTCATAAACCACCATGGACTATGACTAATCGGGAAGATAACTTCCTTTATATCAAATGTTCCATCATGAAGATAACTGATTAGATTAAATCCACAAAGGTATATCGCACATAGAAGCAGATTCTTCACTATAGCCTTCTTGTTATTACGAATGCCAAAATAGCCAGTAATCAATATGAACAGGTCCACATGGAAACTAATAAAATTGGAAAGACCTGTCAAAATCTTTGCTACTAATGGATGAAATGCCCCAGGACATCCATCAACATAATGCCCCTTTATATGCCAAATCACTATCAGATACATGGCAAGGATGCGCAATAGTTCAAAGTTCGCTTGGCGAGTGTTTGTTTTTTTAGTCATATTTTTTATTTTCTAACGATAAATACTCGATTGGTAAGTGCCCTAATTTTTTCATTCACAAAGAGTCGTTCTTGCTTGCTACATGCTACAGCATAAAATGTCAAAGTCACAGAAACAACACTTAAAATGCATAGTATAGCAGAATACCATATATTGCTACTTGGAATCAAAAAATAGCAAACAATAGGGAATATGGCACTAAAAACACCAAATTTAAATAACGGCACAACTACATTTACATAATATTTTTTTATGCTCATTGATATTTTAGGCAATACTATTTGAATGCGTACAATCTGAGTTACTATCTCTACGCACAAATGAATGGCAAAGACATATTCTGGAATAATGCCGAAACACTTTAATCCCACATAAGAAATAGGGACTATCGTTAACAAAAGCGAGCTTTCGATAATTTGGAATTTCTTTAAATCACCAACTGCATTTATGGAATGAACGACTGGATTCTGTAAGGTATAGAGTAAGCTATAACATAACACCAATCTTAAAAAGTTTGCAGTGTGCTCAGGTACCGTACCTAACCATAACTTCAGTATAACATCAGCTTCCAGCATAATAGGAAGCGTTATTAATAGCATTATAAAAAATGAGAATTTAGAACTCTTCATTACCAATGTATGCATATAGTCCAAGTTACCAGAAGCATAGCTTTTAGTAATCTGTGGGTTTATCGCCATCTGAAAATTATAGCAAAAGTTACGACATACATTTTGTACTTGCACGGCAATTCCTCGTGCAGCATTGACTACAGGTCCAAAAAACATATTCAAGAGAATATTTATACCCTGCGTGTATCCAACAGCCGCCAGATTGCCAGTTAACGTCCATCCTGCAAAATAAAACATTTTGTGGAATAGTTCCTTGTTCCTTTTAGGGAAAGTAAGAGATTCTTCAAAATGTCTTCTGCAATATATGAAATACAGAGATATATCAAAAAACTGTATCAAAAAGAAAAGCCATGCATAACTTATCAACTTGTCAAATGGCAAAACATTCAGCAAATACACGATAACTAGTTTCATTACTGCATCAAAAACAGATATATAGGCAAAAGCAGACATCTTTTCATAAGCCACTATCAAAGCATTATAAGGACTATAAAGGATTGAGACAAGAGCAGACAATACAGAAAACTGATATACCCACATTGCAGCCGTCATACGACTATCTGGGATTTGCAATTTCGTAGTCATAAACCAAAGACCTAAAGTTTCCGCTAACAGTAAAATAAGTCCTGATAACAATATATGAATAAACAATATATTGGCAAATGTTTGCGTTACTAATTTCTTATCGTCAGTTCCGATATTATAGGTTATAAAGCGTGAAGAAGCACCTGTTAAAGAACCAGTTATAAATCCCAACATGGACACGACTCCACCAACAACATTGTAAATACCAAAATCCTCTATACCAAGGACCCTTAATATAACTCTTGATGTGTATAAGCTAATTGTCATAGTGAATAACATTCTCACATACAACAGTAGCGTATTCTTCGCTATTCGCTTGTTATTATTTGATTGAAGTGACATAAATATTCTATTCTTCTTTTTCTTTGAGTCTATAACATTTTAATTCAAAATCGTTCTTTTAGCCAATCTTCAACAATCTGTTCGTCCTTAATCGTTGACAGTACAATTCTTTCCCAATTATTAATATCTGATATTTCTCTAACAGTTTCTTCTAAAATTTCCTTTTCTACCTTCAAGAATTCTTCGTCTGTTCCTTTATAATACTTTCTTCTTAATATTATTTCCTTTAGTTTTTGGCTAAATTTCTCATTTAACTTCTGATTTATGTAAGGAATCAAATCCAAAGATTTTATTGTCGATATGGCTATGCGTGTACTCTCCTTTGGTGTGGTTAGATTCTTTAGAGCTATCACCAATCTAAGAATACCATTCTCTTTTAACACAGAGCTATCAAAGAGTAATTCATCTGTTGGCATGTCATAATAGGCATTAAAGAACACTCGTTTACCACTGTCGCACCATGCTGTTGACTTATTGTTGTTACATTCATGACATGTAGGAATGAGATTATAAGAATGTACTGAGAATTCAGGAAACAACTGGCGAGGTACGTAGTGGTCTAATTCGGTGGCATCACGCAACTCACATATAGGACATTTTAAAACAATTTCTCCATTGTTCGCCTCTATTATTTTTGCTCGCAAATCAGACATTGAGGCTTTTGAATTGTCATATTGGTGATAAAGGAAGTAGCCATCAGAAGCTATCGCATCCTTGTCATAATGCCATTTTTCGGATAATATATGGAGAGTATTGTTATCAACTTTGTCACAATACTCATCATATCGTTCTTCCAAGTCATTCCTCATCGCCTCCATACGTGTTTTGTTGCTACCTCTTTTTGAAAGAATAACACTATTCAGCAAGTCTTTTGGGGCAATGTTTGCCTTTTTAAGATTTCTCATAATCCACAATTTGCTTAATCAACATCTTTGTACTGAAACTCAGTTTATGAGAACCGCCCCTTAACAAACAGACAATGTCTTTATATGACTTTCCATTTCTTTTGAGTTCACGAACTGTCTTTGCCAAAGAAGTGGCATTCTCTTCATATCCAAATATCTCGTTATACAAAACAGAGATGTCTTCACCTAAAGTTTCGATTCCAATCTTTCCCAATTCCAAATCATCTCCAGTACGTCGCATCAGATAAACATTCTTACCGATAACTTCTCTAACTATCAATGGTGAATGAGTTGACACAATGCAATAGCTTTGGAACATATCCACCAAAAATAGCAGCAATTTGAACAAAGTGTTTATTGCCTTGGGATGCAGATGAACTTCTGGTTCATCTATTACCAACAATGTGTCGTAATTGATTTTTCTGAATATGAATGTTATCAACAGAAGCAGTTGAAGTTGACCGGAGCTTAAATTCTTCAACATATCTTTTAAAACTTGATCTGCAATACGAAATTCCTGTTTGCCATTTTTCTCTTCCAAATACCACCATTCATATTGTTTCGTTTCTGGTAAAACTTTCTTTACCATCTTGTCATAGAATTCGAACAGCTCTGAGTTTTGAAATCGTCTTTCTCTTATTTCTTTTACAGACTCCTTTATTTTGTCAGAATCTTCATCCTTGTTTTGATTTGCACAAAAATAGTAATAAGGCATAAGAGATGCCGTTTCCTCTTCTTGTTTTATATCAGCAAAACAATCAAAAGAAGTTGTACATATAGCCATGACACTACTGAAAAGAGGCAATTCTTCTTGTACTTCTTCCTTATTTCGATTGATTAAACTTTCTATCATTCCACCCAGCATGGTCGTCTTGCCAACTCCATTCTCACCTATTATCCCAACACATCTACCATATTGCTTGGCTTCTGGGTCATATTTCAGTGTAAATGGAACAGACAATTCTTCGTTATATTTTGGATGAAAAATATACTTAATGTTGTATGCATCAGAAAGAGATCTTTTGTTTATAATATACTTAGCCTCACGTCTTGCCTTTTCAGAAGAAAGCTCCCGAACTAGAGAAACCTTAAAAGTATCATGATTCTTATATTTTTCATATATCTCTATCTGTACAGCGCAATCTTGTAAAGCCTGCAAGATTCTCTCACATTCATTCACAGAAAACAAACGTCTCAGATTGTGATAATAGCTATTGGTGATGCCCAGGGAACAATAATCGTTTGATAATGACGTGAAACTTTTTGGTATAACACTATTAGTATCATCCTTATCCTTGTTCATAATCTTCAACTCACCAATAAAATCGCTATTTTTTGAAGAATTGAAGTAAAACAATGAATACCACGTGTAACATCCGTAATCATTCCAATCGCTATTATGATTGAGCACGAAGCATGGATACCTGCCCGGTTTCTTCACGCTTGCAATATGATCAGACCGTTGTCCACATTTAGTTTGAACTTCAAAATGTATATCTATCATAATTATTTATATTTATTGCTTATCAAAATCGTCCCTAAAGAACATATTGGAGTAGGATATGTCTATTCTATATTCAAATCATCACAACACAACATACCACATTATATATTCCGAAGTCTTCCACTCCCAACGCATTAAATATGACTCGACTCATGTACAGTGACACCACCATCATAAAGAGCATTCGGAAGTAAAGAAGCAACGTATTCTTCGCTATTCGTTTGTTGATATTAGAGCGAGGAGGCATAATGAGTTCTTTGGGAGCATCAAGGGCATTCACTCTAATAATTCTTTATCAGCCATAGGATCTTATTTGTATAAATCTACATTGATATCGAATGGAGAATCGAAGTCTTTTAGCATTGCATGCTTCGTATCTTTCTCTGAGAGATTAGCATGCTCTGTAGGGATTTTCCAATCGATGCCGAGAGAGTCATCAAGGATGCTGATGCCGCCATCAGCCTCTGGATGATAGAACTCATCGCACTTGTACTGGAAGACTGCTGTCTCTGAGAGAACAGCAAAACCATGAGCAAAGCCCTTAGGAATGAAGAACTGGAGATGATTATCTTCTGTCAGCTCTACTGCTACATGCTTGCCATAAGTAGGGGAGCCTTTACGAATATCTACTGCTACATCGAGTACTCTACCCTTTACGCAGCGTACCAGCTTGCTTTGGGTATATGGTGGGCGCTGGAAGTGCAAGCCTCGCATCACGCCATAGCTGCTCATAGACTCGTTATCTTGGCAGAAGTGAACACTGTGTCCCAGGATTGGGGCAACCTTCTCATCAAACTCTCGCTCGCTGAAGCTCTCGAAGAAGTAACCACGAGAGTCGCGGAAGAGGCGTGGCTCTATAATGAGTACGCCTTCAATTTCTGTTTTGATTATATTCATTTTGGTTTAACTTATGTTCTTTAATAAGAATTTCTAAAATCATCCCGTCCTTCTTTACCATTAAAGAAGGAGTCTTTTCTACCTCTCCGTCTCTCCTGCAAGGAGAGCTCCACCTTTCTCACCAAGCCT